>ENA-UEQO01001090-UEQO01001090.1-human-gut-metagenome-genome-assembly--contig:-NODE-1090-length-29481-cov-7.257210_pt1 | contig 29481 bp, 22 predicted proteins | sample MGYA00242938_ERZ507940 | MGnify/ENA primary metagenome ERZ507940 (study PRJEB26167, sample SAMN06115517) | human gut metagenome | host: Homo sapiens | place: China:Chongqing | collected 2014-12-03... | reverse complement strand
GGTGCAGGTCTTTATGTTCGAGCAGAGACGTTCTGAATGTTCAATTTCTGTAAATCTTTATGTGAATTTTCACTATATTCACCATTTTTCACTTGCACGGAGTGAAAATAGTGGTATAATAAAAATAACCAACACGGAGGTGTGATCGATGCAGTACGAAAATGAGCGCATGGAATTTAAATCCCAGCTGACAGACGACATTTACAAGGAAGTCATCGCCTTTACGAATACGGACGGCGGTGTGATCTATATCGGCATTGACGATCAGGGCAACGTGACCGGTATTGACAATGTGGACGAGACATACACGCGGCTGACAAACGGCATCCGCGACGCCATTCAACCGGACGTGACGATGTTCGTGCGCTATGTGCTGCAGGAGAACAAGGTCATCCGCATTGAAGTCGGTGAAGGCAGCTATAAGCCGTATTATCTGAAGGGTAAGGGTCTGAAACCTGCTGGCGTTTATGTGCGGCAAGGCGCGACGAGTGTGCAGGCGTCGCCGGAGCAGATCCGGCAGATGATCAAAGATTCGGACGGCGACGTGTTTGAAGAAATGCGCACCGTGCGGCAGGATCTGACCTTTGACGAAGCAGCGGCTGCGTTCAAGCGGTACAAGGTGGATTTTTCAGAAGACAAGTACATTGCGCTGGGGCTTCGGAACATTCACGACGATCAGTACACCAATCTGGCGCTGCTTCTGTCCGACCAGTGCCAGCACACGACGAAAATCGCCGTATTCAACGATGAATCCTGTACAGAGTTCCGGGACAGCAAGGAGTTTGGTGGCTCGATCTTCAAGCAGTTTGAAAATTCGATCAATTATCTGGCGCTGTGCAACAGGACAGTCTCTACCATCAAGGGTGTCGTCCGCACGGATAAGCAGGACTATCCCGAGGAAGCCATCCGCGAAGCGCTGCTCAATGCGCTGGTGCATCGGGACTACAGCTTCAGCGGCAGTATTATCATCAACGTGAACGACAGCAAAATGGAGTTTATTTCTCTGGGCGGTCTCCTGCCCGGTCTTTCCACGGAGGATATCCGTCTCGGCGTTTCTCAGCCGAGGAATAAGAAGCTGGCGGAGATCTTTCATCGTCTGCGCCTGATTGAAAGCTACGGCACCGGCATCCGCCGCATTTTCAAGCTCTACGCAAGCTGCCCCGTCCAGCCCAGCATCGAGGCAACGACAAATGCATTCCGGATCGTGCTGCCGAACATGAACGCCGTTTCTGCAGGCGCAGAAATTGCGGCAGAAGCAAAGCCCGCCGCGCCGGTCATTACGCCGCAGATGAAAATCGTTCTGGACTATCTCAAGGAATACGGTGAAATGCGCGACGAGGAGTTGCAGGAGCTGCTGCATATCAAAAAGACCAGAGCCTATCTGCTGACCCGCCAGATGAGCGAAGAAGGGCTGATCGAGGTCGTCGGCAGAGGGGCGGAAAAGAAGTATAGATTGAAATGAGGTGAAGATATGGACGCGCATAAGCTTTGGATGCTGAGAGATTTTATTGGAACAAATAAAGTCCTGTTTCGGATTCCGGTGTATCAGCGAAATTACGATTGGTCAGAAGCCAACTGTGACCGCTTGCTTGATGATATCTATGAGATTATCAACAGCGGGGACAAGCATTTCCTTGGAACAATTGTATTTATGGCTGCCAAGAGCGGAGGGTTTACGCTGCAGGAATATACAATTATTGATGGTCAGCAGCGATTGACTACTATGATGCTTATTCTCAAGGCGCTTGCCGTTGTTGCTGAAACAGGCGGCGATACCTGCTTTCAGGAGATCGACGAACAATACCTGCATAACAAATACTGCGATGAAAAATACAAGGTGAAGCTAAAGCCGATTAAATCGGACAACAATCAGTTCTTGCTTTTGTTGGCAAATAAAACTGATGAAATGGATGAGGATACGCATATTTTCCAGAACTATCGGCTTTGCAAAGAACGGTTTGAACGATGGGCTGAAAAGGGCATCTGTCCATCACAGGTACTTGATGCGCTTACAAAACTTGAGATCGTTGAGATTGTTTTGACAAAGGGTGAGGATGATCCACAAGTTATCTTCGAAAGCATCAACTCCACTGGACTGGATTTGTCAAACGCAGACCTGATTCGGAATTTTCTTCTGATGAACGCCGATGACCAGGAACGGCTGTACGAAGAGTATTGGCTGATTATCGAAAAGACACTTCGGAATAAGATGGACTATTCCAATCTTGACGACTTTTTCATGCAGTATATCGTTTATAAGACGGGCAAACCCGTAAATAGCCGTCAACTCTACCACAGCTTTGTTAAGCTGTTTAAAGGCAGTAATTATACACAGGAGGCCATCCTGGACGAACTCAGGTACTATGCAAAAATCTATGGTGCCTTTGTCTACGGAAACAAGGACTACTCAGTACGAATCAATCAACTGCTGCAACGAATTAGAATTCTGAAACAGACAACGTGCTATCCATTTTTGTTCCATGTGTTTGATGATTTCCACCGCGAAGTAATCGAGGAGGAAACAACGGAGCGCATTCTTCAGTTTATCCTCGCCTATCTGCTTCGCAGATTGGTTTGCGGTGTTCCATCCAATACGTTACGCGGATTGTTCATATACCTTTATAATCGCATCTTTAAAGTTACTGCGAACAAGCGGAAATACTACGAGTCATTAAACAAGTTCCTTTGTACAGTTTCATCCAAGGACGCTGTTCCATCTGAAAACGAGTTTGAACGAGCGTTGCTGACAGCCAATATTTATGGCAATAATGCGCTCTGCCGATTCCTGCTCCTTGATATTGAAAATGGTGATAATAAAGAAACATTGCAAGTGGAGAATCTGACGATTGAACACATTATGCCGCAAACACTGAGCGCCGATTGGAGTTACATTGATCCCGAAAAACACGAGGAATACTTACATACGCTTGGTAATCTGTCCGTAACCGGATATAATTCCGAACTTTCCAACAAGAGTTTCAAGGAAAAGCAGGAGATTATCCGCGAGAACTCGAAGGCAGTTGTTTTAAACCGGGACGTTTTGGAAGCAGATATATGGGATATTCCGCAGATACAGGCACGCGCAAAGCGACTGGCAAACATTGTAGCAAACCGATACGCAATCGACCGAATCACGGACGATTCGATTGAGTTTGAGTATGTCGAAACGATAACGCTCGATCACTATGACGAAGTTACGGGTAAAAAGTTGGTTTCTTTCAAACTCTTCGGCGAAACCTATCGACAAAACAAGTATGCATTGATGCTGTTGGACGTTATCAAGCTTCTGGACAAAAAGAAACCCGGTAAATTGCAGGAACTTGCGAATCGTCACTACTCATTCAATTCAACAAAGCGAAAACATGTCCACCTTAATACAGATGGAGTTGGTATGCGGTGGCCTTGGAAGCTTTCCGATACGATCTATTTGGAAGCGAATTTGTCTGCATGGTCCTGTATTCGCTTTATTGATAATCTGATTTCAGAGTTTGGTTTTGATCGTTCGCAGTTTTCTTTCAATATTGTGTCTGAAGAATCTGACGAGAGCATTGAGAACGAAGAATAAGGCACTTCGAAATACCTTGTCGAAGTCAGCACGGGAAGCTGTCGAAATTGTGATGATGCTATATTCGACTGAACCAAGCTTGAGTATCGACGGTTTGAAAATGCTCATAAGCAGAAATAACTTGGAGGTGCGCTATGGCACTAGAAAATAAATTGGGGCTGATGAGTTCTGCTGACCTTGCGCGGGAGGAGGAACGGATCAGCAAGAAAAAGGCCGTGCGGCTGTTTGAGAGCGGCACGCTGGACAAGCTGCCTGTCGGCACGTTTGCGGCGCTCAAGGCAATTCACAAGGCGCTTTTTGAGGACATTTATGACTTTGCGGGTGAACTTCGCACGGTGAATCTGGCGAAAGGCAACTTCCGTTTTGCTCCGCTTATGTATCTGGAAGCGGCACTGGCGAACATCGAAAAAATGCCGCAGGGTACATTCAATGAAATCATCGAAAAGTATGTGGAGATGAACGTTGCGCACCCATTCCGCGAGGGTAACGGGCGCAGTATGCGCATCTGGCTCGATTTGATGCTGAAAAACGGCATTGGTCAGGTTGTGGACTGGAGCAAGGTCGATAAAGAGGACTATCTGCTTGCAATGGAGCGCAGTCCAATTAAGGATGTGGAGATCAAAGTGCTGCTGAAAGCTGCGCTGACGGATGACGTGGATAGCCGCGAAGTTTTTATGAAAGGCATCGACCACAGCTATTATTACGAGGGGTATACGACATTTAAGGCAGAAGAACTGTAGGTGTTATGTTCTGTAGTTCATTTTACAGGCAGTTTGATAATCCTTAAATTATATCATCAGTTTTCACTCTGATACAAATATAGAGAGCAACGAAAGGAACCAACCCGTGCCAAAGGAGAAAAATAAGTGATTAACATTCGAAAATTGGAATCTGATTTATGGGAGTCCGCCGATCTGCTTCGTGCAGGCTCCAAGCTGACCTCAAATCAATACTGCATGCCCGTGCTGGGCCTGATTTTCCTGCGTTACGCATACAGCCGCTTCAAACTGGTAGAAGCAGAGATTTTGAAGAACCGCCCGGTACGCAATGGCCGCGTCATACCCGTGGAAGCTAGCGACTTTACATCTAAGAGCGCACTATTTCTCCCCAAGGAAGCGCAGTATGAGTATCTGGTCAATCTCCCTGCCGACATCGCATCCGCGGGGCTGACCAACCAAAGTGGTCACACCATGAACAGTCTGGGCGAAGTGGTCAACAACGCCATGGAGTTAGTGGAGACCCAGTCTGAGCAGCTCATCGGTGTGCTGCCAAAGGACTACACCATGTTCTCCGACGAACTGCTGGCCGAGCTGCTCCGCATCTTCAACAACAGTGCGTTGGACGAGGTGGGCGGCGATGTCATTGGCCGCATCTATGAGTACTTCCTCAATAAGTTTGCCAAAAACATCGCCCAGGACGATGGTGTGTTCTTCACGCCCAAATCCCTGGTCAAGATGATCGTCAATGTACTGGAACCATCCGGCGGTATCCTTCTGGACCCCGCCTGCGGCAGCGGTGGGATGTTTGTTCAGACCGGTGATTTTGTCAATGCCGCCGGGATGGAAGCCAATTCCGCCATGACCTTTTATGGACAGGAAAAAGTGGAGTACAATGCCCAGCTCTGCCTGATGAATATGGCTGTTCACGGGCTCAACGGTATCATTAAGTCCGGCGACGAAGCAAATACCTTCTATCACGACGCCCACAATCTGGACGGCTGCTGCGACTATGTCATGGCCAATCCGCCATTCAATGTGGACAAGGTCAATTCCGAGTCCGCCCAGAGTGCGGGCCGTCTGCCTTTCGGCTTGCCCTCTATCAACGCCAAAAAGGAATTCGGCAACGCCAACTATTTGTGGATCTCCTATTTCTACTCCTATCTGAATGAACACGGTCGAGCGGGTTTCGTTATGGCATCTTCCGCAACAGACAGTTCCGGCAAGGATCGGGACATCCGTCAAAAATTGGTTGAGACCGGTCATGTGGATGTGATGGTCAGCGTGGGAAATAACTTCTTCTACACCAAGAGCCTACCTTGTTCTCTGTGGTTCTTTGATAAGGGAAAGCCCCAAGAATTACAGGACAAAGTGCTGTTCATCGACGCCCGGAATTATTATACCGTGGTCGACCGCACCCTGAATGAGTGGAGCGATTGGCAGCTCAAAAATCTGAACGCTATCGTGTGGCTGTACCGTGGTGAGACAGAGAAATATCAAAGGCTGCTTAACGAATACATAGACCGGATCAAAAGTTTTGTGTCTGCCATTGTTGACTTTCAGACTGGGACATTATGCACGGAAATGTTGCCTGAATTCTATCAGGAAGCAAACAACAAGGCGTATGCCCTGAAGAAACAAGTCAATCAGATGAGGACGTTGAAGCACTGCGCAGAAATTCAAGAGTCGCTGGAGGAATTTCTGCGCCTTCAAAAAGCCGCAGTCGCGAAATTTGCGCCATATCTGGAAGAAAACAAATTGAAAAGCGATATCAAGCAGCTATTGGCCAGCCGGGCAGGAAGAGGCCCCGCAAGAGTCAACTGGTGTGTGAAGGAACTGAATGGTGTGGTATCTGCGCATGAGCAAAGCATCCGAGAGTGTGTGATGATCATTCAGGAAGCCAAATGGCTCTATGAGAAGTTTGGCGAGGGCGAGTATAGGGACATTCCCGGCCTGTGCAAGGTGGCGAGCCGCACCGAGATCGCAGAGAAGAACTACTCCCTGACCCCCGGCGCCTATGTGGGCGTGGCCGCGGCGGAGGATGACGGCGTGGATTTTGCAAAGCGCATGGCGGAGATTCACCGGGAACTGCTCACCTTGCAGGCAGAGTCCAATGATCTCATGCAAACTATCTCTGAGAATTTGAAGGAGATGGGGTTATGAGATACACTATCGGTGAAATGGCTGAAATCATTGATGGGGATAGAGGGAAAAACTATCCCCAGCAACATGAGTTTTTGGATGAGGGGTACTGTCTATTCCTAAATACGGGAAATGTCACAAAAGCTGGGTTTTCATTTGATTCTAATCAGTTTATATCAAAGGAAAAATGTGATTTGCTGCGTAAGGGAAAATTACAGCGGCATGATATTGTATATACAACGAGAGGCACTGTCGGTAATGCGGCGTATTATAGCGATTCTATTCCGTATGAACATGTTCGTATAAATTCTGGCATGGTAATCATTCGCCCGAAAGAAGCGATTGTATGCACAGAATTCTTGTATCAGATTCTAAAAAGTGACTATTACAGACCTTTCTTCAGAAAGCATTGCACTGGAAGTGCACAGCCACAGCTTCCAATAAAGAATTTTAGCACTATTGAACTTGATCTCCCGGATTTGCCAGTTCAGTGCCGCATTGCGGGCATCCTCTCCACCTACGATGACCTCATCGAAAACAACCAAAAGCAGATCAAGCTGCTGGAGGAAGCGGCGCAGCGGCTGTATAAGGAATGGTTTGTAGATCTGCGCTTTCCTGGGCACGAGAATGTGAAGATCGTGGATGGCGTCCCGGAGGGGTGGGAAAATGCCTCGGTGACTGATCTTTTAGAAATCAGATATGGAAAAGACCACAAGGGTTTGGCTGACGGTTGCATTCCTGTATATGGCTCCGGCGGCATTATGCGGAAGGTCGATAAGATTCTTTATTCCGGAGAATCAGTTCTGATTCCGAGAAAGGGATCTTTGAATAACATTCTGCTTGTTAGCGGTGATTTTTGGACGATTGATACTATGTTTTACAGTGTTCCAAAACGTCCTAATGTTGCAAAATATGTATACTTATACTTAACCGGAATTGATATGTACGCTATGAATATCGGTGCGGCTGTACCAAGTATGTCAGTTAAGATATTGGATGGTATGAGACTTCTTTGCCCCAGTGACAGTATTCTGGAGTTATTTGAAACCACTGCAAAACCTTATTACGAAATGATTGAATTATTAAAAAAGAAGCAATCGATGCTGGGCGAAACCCGTGACCGCCTGCTCCCAAAACTGATGAGCGGAGAAATTGAGGTGTAAATTATGACAAGAGTGTCCAATTATGATGATTTGGCTGGATTCAAAACACCGACCCAACGTAGAACTAAAGGCCAAGTGGCGCAGATCTTGGCTGACATGAAGCGGATTGATGCTGTTGTTGCCAATGGCACATTCGAACAGCTGAAAGCGCTCCATGTGGAATTGGATGGTACTTATCAAAACCGCATCAAAAAGTGGGGAACCAGTATGTACAACTATATTGAGGGAATGGGGTTCACCTACGAATTTATAGGCGATGATGCGTTGCGAGAAAATCTGTCCACTATGAAAGGAAAGCTACGTGGGTTGCTGTTCGAAATTGATCCGAATGCGGAAGAACATGTTGAACAAGTTGTGTCTCACCAAACGTCGGGAGAATATCGTATGAATAAAAAACAGAGAAAGCTGATTGCAGACTATGCCCAAATCAAGCAAAAAGCATCGGGTAATATAGCAATCACTATTCAAGCGGAAGAATATCCAAGATATAAGGATACGCTTGATTATATGGTCGAATATGAATATATTACTGAAATTGATGTAGATTTTGGGGCCAATCATTTATATTTCAAGCAACCATCCTTTGATTCTTTTGTAGAAACTGTTATGACACAGGAAATTGAGGAAGAAACTATGGCGACGGAATACAGCAATAAAAAGGTCTTTATTGTACATGGACACGATGAACAGCTGCTTCAGGAAGTTGAACTGATGCTTCATCGTATAGGATTGGAACCCATCGTTGTGAAAAACGAAGCGAATTCTGGACGGACTATTATAGAAAAGATTGAAGACCTCACCGATGTAGGATTTGGTATCGTTTTGTATACCTGTTGCGATGAAGGCCGTAAAAAGGGCACCGATACTCTGAATGATAGGGCAAGGCAGAATGTAATCTTTGAGCATGGGTATCTCTACGCAAAGTTGGGACGTGGTCGAGTCGCAGCGATCAATGATGCGGGCATTGAAGTCCCAAGCGATTTAGCCGGGGTATTGTACATATCTCACTCAGCATCAGAATGGAAATCTCAGTTGATGCGTGAAATGCGAGCCGCTGGATTGGAGTTCGATTCCACTAAGGCGTAAATTATTTTCATATTAACGGAGGAGGGTTCTGTAATGGCAAGAGGAAAATCTACAAAGAAACTGCTTTTAGATGCGTCGCGGGCAGCGTTATTTGCCGGAATTGAAATTCATAACAAACCGAATATTGCATACAGGTACCCTACTGCCACCATCCTGATTGTCAACGCATGGGAGTTATCGCTAAAAGCCTATGTCTACCAGTATATTGGCAAGAAGAAAATTTATGAGGCAGATGGCAAACATACAATTACTCTGAGTAAAGCCCTAACTTTGGTTCGAGATCATGTGAACGCTACAGAAAAGAACAAAAAATTCATGGCCATTGCCGAAAATATCTTTCAATTGAATGAGTATCGATGCAGTAATATTCATTTTGCAGAAGGTGCTCTCGACCCTGTTGTGTTTATGCTCCTCGCAAAGGCGGTCATAAATTATGATGCCTTCGTTAAAAAATATTTCAACAAGGACATCACCAAAGAAGACAATCTAATTATTGTCCCTATTGGCCTGAACTTGCCGTTTGATCCGATTGACTATTTGAAGCAGGACTTTGCTGGTGCTCAAAATGATTTTGTAAATGCGGTCATTCAGTCAATCAGAGAATTGGATGGTGCTGGAGTCGAAGACAGTATTGTGGTAGGATTCAGCCTTATAACAGATAAGGTTAAGAACATCAAAAACGCAGATATTATTGCTGCATTGACAAATGAAGAAAGTGCAGTACCGCTACAGCGTGCGATTCGATATACGGATGATCCGAATGCGCCAGAAATGAGAGTTAAACCAAATTTGCCACCACTAAGATATGCTGATTTGAAAGAAAAACTCAAGGAGAAGAAACCTACGATTAAGTTTGGAAAGGTTTTTTACACAGCGCTAAAGATCATCAAAGCAAATAAAAACTACTGCCAATCGAATTATCTTGATCCTGATAATAAAAGCAGTACAAAAAAGGATTTCTATACTCTCGAAGCGGCAGATGCTTTGATAGCGGAATATGAAAGATTGGAGGCGACACCATGAGTTATGACTATTCCGAAAATACACTCGTGCAGGAATCTGCCGGTCACCTACTTGAAAATGAGCTGGGCTGGGAGGTCGCATTTGCCTACAACACGGAGAAGCTGGGCGAAAACGGCACCTTTGGGCGAAAAAGCTATAAAGAGATTTTGCTGACCCGGTATTTTCGGGAGGCTCTGCTGCGCCTGAATCCGTGGATCACACCCACTCAGATGGACGAGGCTCAGCGCACACTGGAGTACCGACTGTCCACCGCCTCCCTGCTGCAGATCAACGAGGAGAAGTATTTCCTCATTCGGGATGGTATCCCTGTCACCGTGAAGAAGCCCGGCGGCAGGACAGAAACCAAATATGCCACGGTCATCGACTTCCGGAATCCCGATAACAACCATTTCCTCGCCATTAAAGAGCTGAAGATCCACGGTGACCTGTACCGCCGCCGCACGGACATTGTCGGTTTCGTCAATGGAATTCCTCTGCTGTTTATCGAGCTGAAGAAGAACACCGTGGACGTGCAGGATGCCTACACCAACAACTACACCGATTATCTCGACACCATTCCCCATCTGTTCTACTACAACGCTTTCCTGATCCTCTCCAATGGAACGGAAGCCAAGGTCGGTACGCTGGGCAGCAAGTATGAGTTCTTCCATGAATGGAAGCGTCTGTCTGAGCAGGAACAGGGCAGCGTGGCGCTGGAAACCATGCTTCGCGGCATTTGCAAAAAGGAAAATTTCCTGGATCTGCTGGAAAACTTTATCCTCTTTGACCATTCCGGAGGACATACGGCAAAGATACTGGCCCGGAACCACCAGTATCTCGGCGTGAACGAGGCAATCAAAGCCTACGAAGCCCGAAAGCTGAACAATGGTAAGCTGGGCGTGTTCTGGCATACCCAGGGCAGCGGCAAAAGCTATTCCATGGTGTTTCTGGCGCAGAAGATTCGCCGCAAGTTCTCCGGCTCGCCCACTATCGTGATCCTGACCGACCGCGACGAACTGAACACACAGATCAGCGACACCTTCGAAAACTGTGGTATTCTTGGAAAAGCAAAAGCAAGCCAGTTTATTGCGTCCAGCGGCGACGACCTGATCGATAAACTGAAAGGCAACCCGAGCTTCATCTTTACGCTGATCCAGAAGTTCAACAAGACGGATGTGGAGCCAATCTATCCCGACCACGATATTGTCATCATGTCGGACGAAGCCCACCGTAGTCAGTACGGCATCTTTGCAGGTAATATGGTGCATTTGCTGCCGACGGCATCTCGCATTGGTTTTACAGGAACGCCTCTGCTGTCCAGTGATAACATCACGGAGCGCACATTCGGCGGTTACATATCTGTGTACGACTTCAAGCGGGCAGTCGAAGATGGCGCGACAGTGCCGCTATATTACGAAAACCGCGGCGAGAAGATCTTGGATGTCAAAGATAACCCGGAAATTACAGATCGGATTCTGGATGCGATTGAGCAGGCTGATTTGGATGTAAATCAGCAGGACAAACTGGAAACAGAATTCGCAAAAGAAATTCATTTGCTGACGGCAACGCCGCGCCTGGAATCGATTGCACGGGATTTTGCCAAGCACTACTCTGATCTGTGGACAAGCGGGAAAGCTATGTTTGTTTGCCTGAATAAGGTGACCTGTGTTCGCATGTATGATTTGGTCCAAAAATATTGGGCGGCTGAAATTGAAGCGCTGAAAATTCAGATCAAACACGCCACGCAGCAAGAGACCCAGGAGCTGGAGCGCAAGCTGCAATGGATGCAGGAAACGGAAATGGCTGTAGTCGTCAGTCAGGAGCAGAACGAGATCCAGACCTTCCAGAAATGGAAACTGGATATTAAACCCCACCGTGAAAAGATGGAAAAACGGGAACTGGATAAGGAATTCAAGGATCCTGCCAACCCACTTCGCGTCGTGTTCGTTTGCGCCATGTGGCTGACCGGGTTTGATGTAAAATGTCTGTCCTGTCTCTATCTGGATAAGCCGCTGAAAGCGCACACGTTGATGCAGACCATCGCCCGTGCCAACCGCGTGGCAGAAGGGAAAAGCAACGGCCTGATCATTGACTACATCGGCATCGTCAAGGCGCTTCGGAAGGCGCTGGCCGATTATACTGCCAATGTGAACGGCAGCGGTGGTGCTGACCCGACGGTGGATAAGGAAAAACTGATTGCCCGGATTTTGGAGACTGTCGCTGCAACGGAAAGTTTCCTTCTGGGACACAGCTTTTCTCTACAATCGCTGATTGATGCAAAAGATTTTGAAAAGCTGCAGCAGATACAAACGGCAGCGAATGCAGTTTCTGCCACAATTGAAGAAAAGAAAACCTTTTTAACCTATGCCTCAGAACTGTCGCGCCTGATGAAATATACCGATCGCGGGGATATTGCACCAGAAGTGCGCACGCGATATGAGGCAATTACCGCCATCTACGGCGAACTGAAGAAAAAACGAAAAACAGCCTCTAATGTGGATTTGATGGTGGAGATCAACAATATCATCAGCGAGTACGTCCATGTGGAAGATGCCGCTTCTGGAATGGTTCTTTCCAGACAGTTTGACATCAGCCAGATCGACTTTGATTTACTGCGCCGCGAGTTTGCCAAGACAAAGAAAAAGAATCTGGTAATGAAAGACCTCGCAGAACTGATCCGTAGCCGATTGGATTCCATGTTGTTGAATAATCCCGATCGCATCATATATCATGAACGCTATCAGCAGATCATTGAGGACTATAACAGCCAGCAGGATCGCGCAACGATTGAGAAAACATTTGATGAACTGATGCAGATTGTAAAAGACATGGATCAGGAAGAACGACGGTATGTCCGTGAGGGTTTCTCCAGCGACGAGGAGTTGTCTCTTTATGATATGCTGTTCTCTGAGAACCTCTCTAAGCAGGATATTCGGAAAATCAAGGCTGTGGCGGTTGAACTTCTGCAAAAAGTGAAAAGCAAAATTGCCGAACTCGACCATTGGACAGACAAGCAAGAGACTCGCTCGATCGTATACAATTTGATTCGTGATGACCTATGGAGCGAATTGCCTGCCTGCTACGATGAACCGAGTATTTCCGTATATCTTCAGCGAATTTATGAATATGTCTATAAGCGTTATAAAGAGGTCGCATAAAAATGATGCAGTATTGGCGTAGATTCCAATAAAAGGAGAAAGTGAATTGATTCGACAGTACGGTGTGGTTATCTATTCAGGCGACCTCTAAAGATTGTAAATTATTTCTGCATAAGAAAAGCACGAACTCCGGTTATTTCTTCCGAGAGTTCGTGCTTTTTTCTTATACGCTGATCCGCACTATGTACCGCACTGCCTGCATATGCCCCTCCATGATCCGGTTGTTTCTTGTAAATCTCGCGGTTCGTATGGGGCACACGTTCTTGACCATCTGGCCGCCGACGGAGCCGGCTTCGCGGGAGGTCAGGTCGCCGTTGTAGCCGTTCTTCAGGTTGACGCCGACCTCGGAGGCGGCTTCCATCTTGAACTTGTCCATGGCTTCACGGGCTTCCGGGATGTTGATGTTGGAAGAGTTACGGTTCGTCATAGTTCTGCATCTCCTTACTTGTTTTGGGGAAATCCGTTTTGATTTCCTACAACCGTAGTTTGACCCGATGCAGGCTTGTTATGAATGGGAATTCGCGGGTCGGCTTCCATGAAATTTTTTTGATGCGCATTTGTTCCGCGAATAAAAAGAGATACGGACAGAAGAATCATACTTGCGTCCGGCGCATGGCTATGCTATACTGTTGGTGTACACACCAAAAAGTGAAGGATGTGATCCGGATCAGCATTACAAGCGCAAGCCTGCCCGCGAAAAAACGAATTCTGACCGTCTGCGTCAGGCTCTTTCTGGAAAAGGGCTACCGGCGGACGACATTGGCAGAGATCATCGAAAAGGCCGAGGTTTCCTACAGCACGTTCCAGAACATTTTCCGTGCCAAGGACGGCGTGCTGACGGAGCTGGTGGAGTTCATGTTCTCCAATCAGTTCGCCATGGCGCGCAGCATGACGGGCGCGCAGCTGCCGCCGGTGTATACCTACGCCGTAGAAACGGCCATTCAGATGACGCTGACGGAGCTGAACGAAAATCTGCGCGAGATCTACATCGAAGCCTACACGCAGAAGGAGGCCTTGGACTACATCTTCCGCGAGACGGCGAAGGAGCTGCAGCAGATCTTCGGCCCGTATCTGCCGGGGCGGACGGCGCGGGATTTTTACGACATGGAGATCGGTTCGGCCAGCATCATGCGCGGCTACATGGCGCACCCGTGCGACGCGGAGCTGACGCTGGAAAAGAAGCTGCGGCTGTTTTTCTGCATGAGCCTGCGGGCCTATCGCGTCCCGGAGGACGAGCTGGAGCAGGTCATCCGCTTCGTCGAGGGGCTGGACATCCGCGCCATCGCGGAACGTGTCATGCACGCGCTGTTCGAGGCGCTGGCCATGCGATTTGAATTTTCCCTGCAGGGGATCACGGAAACGGAGGAACACAAATGAAAAAACGACTGTTCAGAAATCTTCTTATGCTCGGGCTGCTGCTGGTTGCGCTGACGGTGATGCTGTCGGCGGCATACACTGGCGAAGAAGGCTGCTTGTCCTTGAACGTAAATGGCCGAGACCTTCAGTTCAACATAGATGCCCGCTATGACTGCGAAAATGACCATGGCAACACCTATTTATTTTCCGGCCGCAAAAACGATAAACTGATCAATGTACAAGCCCGGAAACCCGACAAGGCGACGGTGGTTCCGATTGCAGAATGGCAACCGGGAGACACCATTCTCGCAAGCATCGAAATTTCAAATTTCAACTGCGCTAAGCCGGACGGCAAAGCCTGCGGAACAATGAACAAAACCATCAAAACAACGCTTGAATTCTCAGCGGATGATTTCTGTCATCGGAGGCGCGGTTCATCTGACGCTCTTACGTTCAAAATGGAGCACATTCGCGGGGATGACGTCAACGACTGCATTTATTTCAAATTTTATTGTTACCTTAACGCCCTATACGAGCTCGAATACCACAAAGCGGGCGACCCGACCTGCAAAGAGGACGGGTATGATACGGACTGGTATCGCTGCCCGCTTTGCGGCAAGAGCTTTTCGGACATGTACGGAAAAAACGAAATCACCGTTGAGAAAAAGCTGGGGCACGACTTCGATGAGAACGGCGTCTGCCAGCGCTGCGGCGATCGTGCCGAAGCGTATATTTATAGTTCTCTCACCAAGGAAAAAACCTATTACGACACTGCCGCGAATGCGATAAGCAAGGCTACAGCTCCTGCTGAATCGGTTCATGTCGTTTCTTATACTCGCAATGACCCCATCACCATCAATAAAATTGTCTATCTCACCGTTGCGAACGGCGTCACCGTTCCCGAGATCCGGATGGAATCATTCTCGGATGGGAGCACAGTTGGTTCTTCTGTGAAAATCGATAACTATGGAACCGTAAAACTGTTTTCTTCGGCTGCAACGGTTCCAAGCCGATATCCGGGTGTCAGCTACACGAATTACAACGTCACCGAACGGATCACGGCAGCAAGTACAATTGCTGTGCAGGTCATGCAAATCTCGAATAAGGACAGCGGAACCATCGGCGAAATCAACATCCCACAGACTGACAACCCAACACCGAAGGTTCAGGTTACGAACAACGGCGGGACGATCAATACGCTGACCGGCTATCCCGAAAATGTCGAACTGCGCAGCGGCACGGGAAGCTATGGGACGATCACAACCGCAGCCGAGGGCGGCTCGGTGGATTCGCTTCTGAATAAAGGCTGCTATTTCTATTTCCCGAATGGTGGGCAGAAATGGGTCAACAGCAATGCCGGAAAAACAGTTTCCGACGTGATCGTCTCCAGCGCGCCGTTCACGGTGAAGGTCAATCGGGATGGCACTGCACTCACGGCATCCAATGGCAGCTATAATGTGGAAGGCGTAAATGTGGGCGAGGACGTTGCGCTCAGCGCCGTTTTCACGTCCAACGAGAACGGTCTGACGGCGGACGAATCCAAGATCACCAGCCGCTGGTACTATAAGAACGAGAGCAAAACTGCCGCTGACGGCAAGGCCCTCACGCTGAACAACATCCAGTATGGCGTCTATGACCTGATTTTTGAAGCGAAGGAAAGCACATACGGCTTCACCACAAGCGTCAGCGTCACGGTCAACGTGAACCCGCCTGAGGAGAAAACCGCGATCTCCCTCAAGACGCAGCTCACCTCGGACGAGTACACAAAGGTCTATGACGGCACAACAAAAGCGAGTGAAATTCTTCCCCCCATTGAATTCCAGCTTGCCGATGGGCGCGAAATCCGCATCTCAGAGGACTACTACGAGTACAAGGCGGAATACAAATCTCCGGACTGTATTAAGGACAACAAGATCATCGTTACGGTCACTCTGACCCCCGAGGGCCAAAAACACTATGAGCTGACAGGCGGCAGAATCGAAGTCCCGGCGACGATCACGCGGTATGATGGCGAATGGTATGAGGGCGAACAAATCCACAAGGTATTCTTTGTAGGCGCCAACACTGATTCCTTACGAAACGACCCCCCTTACATCGGTAAACCTGTTCTGAAGTATCTAAATCTGATAGGATACTTATTTGATTCTGAGGGCCGCCCGAATCGCAAGGTACTCACGTCCGAAGATGGTTTCCAATACTCGTTCTATCATCTGCGCCCGGGCGCTACGAAACCAGACCCCGAGCTGGATGAGCTTCTGACCGCGGATTCTGTTTTCACATATCCTGAAGATGGCTATTATGTCTACGCCGTTGTGGAACCCAGCCTGAATTACACAGGGTGCATAACGGATAGTAATTCGTTTTTCTACGTCTACGACGACAAGTATATCAACAAACCACACACGCACGATGAGAAAACCTATACGGATTGGAATGGCAGCAGCTTATCCATCGAGCCCGGAGGAACGGCCACCCGCTATCTCTCCGGTGCGCAGGCCAACGTCAATGTAGAGCTGGCTCTCAGTCAGAAAAAGACGCTCGACCTCTGCCTGTACAACAAGGCCGTACACGTCATCGGCTCCAGCCACGACCAGATCTATCTCGTCGGCGGTTCGACGCTGGTGCTTTCCGATTGCCGCAAAACCGGCAAGGTCATCGGCAGCGCAGTCGCAAGCGGCTCCGGCGGTGTCGCGTATGTGAAGAACGGCACGCTCTCGGTCTACGACGTCACGCTCACCGGCGGCATTGCAAAGAATGGCGGCGCGATCGTTGTAGACAAGGACGGCACACTGAACCTTTACAGCGGCGAAATCTCCGGCAACACCGTCACGAACGGCAACGGCGGCGCGATCTACATCAAATCCGGCGGCGTCGTCAACATGTATGGCGACAAGATTCAGAACAACCACGCCTATTCCGGCGACGGCGGCGCGATCTACGTCGAAGCGGGCGGCACGCTGAACCTCTATGGCGGCGAGATCACCGGCAACACGGCCTCCGGCCTCGGCGGCGGCATCTACGTCGAAGCGGGCGGCACGCTGAAGATTCAGGGCAATCCCGTCGTCACGGACAACACCGCGGGCGGCAAGACCAGCAACGTCTACGTTTGTGTCGACAGCACCAATCCCCTGCTCACGATCTCCGGTGAACTGACAGACGGCGCAAAGCTCGGCGTCAGCACCGACGCTTCGTACCCCGTGCTGCTTGCGAACAGGGAGCAGGATTACAGCGCGTATTTCACCCCGGACGATCCGGACGCGTTCGTGCTCTTCTCCGGCAGTGCGCTGAACCTGTGCGCAAAGCCCTCGGCCACGCTGGAGGGCGACACGCTGACCGTCTCGACCGGCAGCAATTATAAGTCCGATGCGTTTGTGCTGTTTGTGGCAGAATATGGCGCGGACGGCCGGCTGCTCGCCGTACACAGCGAGAAGATCACAGCTGAGTCCGGCACGTATACCTTCAAGGTGCAGCCCGGCGCGACGATCAAATGCTTCCTGCTCCACGCCGACACCTACGCCCCGCTGTTCGCGGCCTTCTCCCCCAAGGCATAAGCACTATCGCAAAAGTCCGACGGATGGAACTCCCATCCGCCGGACTTTATTTTGATAACTGCTCCCGCGCTCTGCGAGAAGCCGGAGCATTCGTTTTGCTTCGTTTACTTTAAAAAGCATAAAACCCCGCCGCAGAATTGCTCTGCGGCGGGGTTCACTTATGTGCAAAAACAGCCGAAAAGCCCTATTCCAAGCGGTTCTCGGCGTTTTTCGTGCATAGAAAAATCCACCGTAATTCTATCAAAATTACGGTGGACTTATGGCGGAGTGGGAGGGATTCGAACCCTCGGACGGCTTTTGACCGTCACACGATTTCCAGTCGTGCTCGTTATGACCGCTTCGATACCACTCCATGATATCGGCTGGCCGTGTCAAACCCCGGATAGCCTTAATATCATACACAAAAGCTGTCCGTTTGTCAAGGGTTACTTTTGAATTTCTTCAAATATTGCGCGAAGCTCCGTTTCGGTCAGGGGACGGTGCTGACCCGGCTTCAGATCACCGAGCGTGAGCTGCCCCTCCTGCACGCGCCGCAGGCGCGTGACGGTCAGCTCTGCACGCTCGCAGAGCCTGCGGATCTGCCGGTTGCGGCCCTCGTGGATCGTGACGCGGAAAAGCGCGGTCGTGCCGGCTTTGTGCAGAAGCTGCACAGCAGCGGGAGAAGTCTTGCGGCCGTCGATTTCGATGGGCTGCGAAAGAGACTGCTCCTTCCCTGCTATGTACCCGCTGACCCAGACGAGATAGGTCTTGTCGATGCTCTTTTTCGGGTGCATGAGGGCGTTTGCCAGCACGCCGTCGTTCGTCATGAGCAGAAGGCCCTCGGAGTTATAATCCAGCCGCCCGACCGGATACACGCGCTCCGGTACGTCCGCGACGAGCTCCGCGACGGAACGCCTGCCCTTTTCATCGTGCATGGTGGTCACGAAGCCGCGCGGCTTGCAGAGCATGAGATAGACTGGCTGCGGCTCCTGCCGCGTTTTGACGCGTGTGCCATCCAGCTCGATCACGTCCTCCTCTGCGTCGGCCTGCTCGCCAAGCTGCGCGGTGTTGCCGTTGACGCGGACGCGGCCCGCCGCAATCAGCTCCTCCGCCCTGCGGCGTGAGACGCCTGCGCAGCGCGCCAGAATTTTTTGCAGTCGTTCTTCCATACGATCCTCCTGTTCTGCGGATAGACGGGCGTGTCGCGCCCAAGAACGGCAAAGCCGTAGTCCAGAAGCGCAGTGTGGTCGCGCCAGTCGTCCGGGTCCGAGATAGTGACAGCGATGAGCATCCTGCCGTCACGCTCGGCAGCGCTGACGAGAATGCGGCCCGCATGGCGGGTATAACCGGTCTTGACGCCGATACAGCCGTCATAGCGCCAAAGCAGCTTGTTGTGATTGGTAAGCGTCCGGCCCGCGCAGACCGCAGTTTTGGTCGAGACGACCGCGCGGAGCTGTGCGTTTTGCAGCGCTGCCTGCGCAAGGTGGGCCAGATCGAGCGCAGTGGAATAATTTTCGCCGCTGTCCAGCCCGTGCGGGTTGGCAAAGTGCGTCTGCGTCAGGCCCAGCGCACGGGCGCGCAGATTCATCTGGCGGACAAACGCTGCTTCGCTGCCGGAAACGGAGATTGCCAGCGTCAGGGCGGCATCATTGCCGGAATGGAGCATCATGCCGTAGAGCAGATCGCGGCGCGTCAGCGTCTCATCCTTTTTCAGGTACATACTGGAGCCTTCCAGCCCTACGGCGGCGTCCGGCACGGTCACAGTTCTGTCCAGTTCTCCCGCTTCGCAGACGAGAAGACCGGTCATGATCTTTGTCGTGCTGGCAATCAGCGCACGCTGATTGCCGTTCTTCGCGTAAAGGCACTCCCCTGTCATTCCGTCGAGCAGTGCGGCGCTTTTGGCCGACACCTGCGGAGGCGGCGCGAGCTGTGCGGCGCTGGATATACCCGCCGCGCCGAGGAAAAAGGCGGCGGCGCAGAGTGCCGCCGCCGCTTGCCGGATCGTTTTTTGACCGCTGCGTTTCATTCTGCATCACCCTGCCGGGAGTTTGTGCAGAATACGCGGGTTTTATGCTTCTTCCGCTGCCTTTTCGGCCTCTTTTGCGGCTTTCTTTTCCGCAAAATATGCCTCGCCCTTTTCCAGCAGATCGGGCAGCAGCTCGATCAGGCGGTCAACCGACGTGGAGGCTGGCTCCGCGACCGGGAGCATACGCACGTTCTCGCCGCGGATCACAAGAAATGCGACCGGCGTGATCTTGATTCCCGCGCCTGCTCCGCCGCCGAAGGAATTATCGCGGTTCGCGGGCATATTTTTCGTTGCGAAATCGCTGCCGCCCCCGCCATAGCCGATGGAAACCTTGGTTACGGGGATGATCGTCACGCCGCCGGGCGTGGTGATGGGACTGCCGACGACCGTGTTGACATCGATCATATCTTTAATCTTGCTCATGGTATTGGTCATCATATCAGACAGAGGATGTTCCATACTTTACACCGCCTTTTTTCGTTCGTTCAGAATTTTCAGGAACCGGATGCCGGCGCGCAGCGCCAATGCCAGCGACCGCCCGATGGTGATCGTGGTCACAAGATGCGCGTCGACCTGTGTGTTGCTTATAGTATAATCGAGCGCGGGCCGAATGTCACGCTTTTTTATGACGAAAAGCCGCTCTAAAGACGGCGTGATCGCGCCGATGGCGGCCCAGGCCCGGCCATAACCCATAGCGGCCTTTGCCGGATCGTCGCTGCCGCCGATACGGACATACAGCGTCAGTTCGTTCACGCGGAGCTTGCGGCGCAGATCGCCGAGCGTATCAAGCACAATATCCAGCAGCTGCAAAATTCCGTCCACGCCGCCGGAAAGGATCGGATTTGGCTTTTTTTCCTGCGAAGCGGCTTTTTCCGGTGCCTTTTCCGGTTTCTTTTGCTGTTTTTGCTGTTTCTTTTTCTTTTTTGGCTTCTGCGGCAGAAGCTGAAGGCGGATGGGGCCGAGCTTCGCCGCAAGAAATACGCCCTCCGCATTATAGCGCGCATCAACGCCGACGGGAATGCAGCCGATCAGCACAAGAGCAGCAAAAATCGCAAGAAACGTCATCCACCATGTCCAAGTCATAGCGGGATCTCCTGCTGCACAGGCGCTGATGCATCCGGCTGCGTGGACTCCTCCTGCTTCTGCTCCAGTGGCTCGACCTGCGAGGGATCGACGTGCAGGTCGACCTTTTCAATCTCCGGCAGCTCGGCCAGCGATTCCAGGCCGAACACGCGCAGGAAGTCCGGCGTCGTCTCATAGACGATGGGGCGGCCCGGCACGTTCAGCCGTCCGCATTCGCGGATGAGCTTTTTTGTCACAAGGGCACTGACGCAGTAGGCGCTGTCAACGCCGCGGATCTGTTCGACAAGCGCCTTTGTCGCGGGCTGGTAATACGCGATGACCGTCAGCGTTTCCAGCTGCGACGGCGAAAGCTTCGGCGGCTTGCGCGTTTCAAGTGTTTTGGTCACATATTCCGCCATTTCCGGCGACGAGCACATCTGATAGGCGTTTTCCAGCCGCACAATGCGGATGCCGCTGCGGTTGAAGCTCAGCTCGTCCATCAGCGTCTTGCACGCTTCGTGGATTTCTGCTTCATCGTGTTCGAGCGTCTGGCTCAGGCGTTTGGCGTCCACCGGCTCTCCGGCGGCAAACAAAACGGCCATCAATGCCCGCTGTAAATCATTCTGCTCCAAGATTAGCCTCCTGATCAGGAAATGTCCGTCTGCACATCGGCGTCCGGCGCTTTGAGAAAGGTAACGGACATATCGCCGCGTTCATCCTCTCCGACGGAAACGGAGCGGAGGCGGCACAGCTCCAGCACGGCGAGGAACGTCGCCACGATCTCCGACCGGCTGCGGCTGCCCTTGAACAGGGACAGAAAGCGCATGACACCGTGGGCAAGCAGGCGGCTGATGACCTGTTTGGCCTTCTGCGTGACCGGGTACGGCTCTGTGCCGACGATCCCGGCGAAGTTGGACGCGGGCGGCGGCAGACGGCGCTCCGTCCGGTCCTGCATGGCGGCGAGTGCGGCGGTCAGGTCAGACTTGTCGTGCCGGTAGCGGTAGGTCATGTCCGGACGATACGGCTCCGGGCCCTTTGTGAACAGGCCGAGGCCAAGCTCATTGCGCACGGCCAGCTGCTTTGCAGCCTTCTGGATCTGCTGATACGCGTCCTGCCGCTGGCGCTTCTGGAGGGATTCGACGAGCTTATCCATCTCGCTCTGCGCTTCCTCCTGCTCCGCCTTGGAAAGGAGCATTCGCGTTTTGATATACATGAGATAGGACGCCATGGCGATAAACTCGCTGGCGATTTCCATATCCATGCGCTTCATTTCGTCCAGATAGGCCAGATACTGCTCTAAAATGGCGGAGATCTGGATATCCTGTATTTCAATTTTATTCTTGCTCAGCAGCAGCAGGATCACGTCCAGCGGGCCGTCGAAGTCCTCGAGCGTCTCGCCCTTCGCGTGCACGACGCTGCCGAGATGGTATCGCGGTTCATCCATGCAGATATAACTCCAAAAAATAAGTTCAGCGCAGCGCAAGCAGCAGCTGCACCGGCCATGTGCCGATGGCTTCCAGCCCATTCAGCAGCCCGTCACGCAAGAATTCCAGCGGCACATCGAGTACGCCGGTCAGGAGCAGGAGCATCAGAAGCGCCATGCCGTAGCGCTCATAGCGCATGAGCCAGAGATAGGCCTTGTCGGACAGGCAGGAAAAGAGCACCTTCGACCCATCGAGCGGCGGGATGGGAAAGACGTTGAACACGGCAAGGCCCGCCGAAATGATCTCGACATAGTAGAAAAAGAGTGCGAAGACATAGACGGCTGTTGAGCCGGAGAAATAGTACCAATAGGCAAAGACACCGTAGAGCAGCACAGCCAGATAGGCCAGCAGAACGTTGGACAGCGGGCCTGCCGCAGCGGTGAGCGCCATGTCTCGCTTGGGATGCTTGAAATACCGCATATCGACCGGGACGGGCTTCGCCCAGCCGAAGCGGAACAGCGCCATCATAAGCAGACCGCCGATATCAATATGCCGCAGCGGGTTGAGTGTCAGCCGTCCTGCACGCTTTGCCGTCGGGTCGCCGAGCCAATAGGCCACGAGTCCGTGGCACGTCTCATGAAACGTGATGCACAGCAGCGACGCGGCGACGAGCACCGCCGTCTGCCATACGCCGTCAAACTGGAGCTGCTTCAGCCATGCTACAAATCCGTCCAAATCAAATCTCCTGTCTGTCGATCATGGGTTCACACCAGCTCGATCTGCTTTGCAGCGGTGAGCGGCGTGTTTTTCTCTGCGTCCAACTGGAACACGCGGACAAAGCCGGTCTTCGTACCTCGCAGAACGACGGAAATACGCGTATCCAGACTTTGCACGGGTACGTATTGGACATCGACCATCCGCCCGTCCGCGTCATAAAGCGCGATCAGGTGCAGGCCGGTGAACTCCGGGTCATAACTGACGTTCACGCCCTCGTCTGAGACGGAAACCTCCGGCGCGGGACGAGAAACAGCGAACGAATAGCTGCCGATCGCCGTATAGGCGATTCTGAAATAAACGCGCTGCCCCTTTTCCAGCGTGAGAGAAACGCCGCTGTCGGGCCGGGAGGCGCTGAAATGGCGATACAGCTTCCACACGGCGTTTTCACCCAATTTGTACAGCCAGCCGCTTTCACCGGCTGCATGGAATACATAGCTTCCGGCAGCAGGCGCGGTGAAGCTGAAAAAGCGCTCATAACCGGTGAACGCAGCGTTGAAGCGAACCGGACTGCAAAGCCCGATCTCCTGTGCCCGCGTGACCTCGACCATATACGAAGCCTCAGCCTGAACGCAGAACAGAGCGGTTTCTCCTGCTTCCAGATAGAAGCCGCGCTGGAGCATCGTGCCCTCTCTTCCGGCTTTGGGCAATACGTCGGTCGTATCGTATAGCGCGCCCGTTTCGGCTCCCTGAACCGTCAGGGTGTAAACGCCGTCGGACGGGGCCGTGAATTCCCAGACAGACGCATCTGCGCCTCCGTTCTGCGGCGCATCCGTCAAAATGCGAGCCGCCGTAGGAGCCGGGCAGTCGTTCCACGCGCCATAGGTCGTATCGTCTTCAGATACGATAAATGTGCGGAAGGAATAGTCTGCTCCCGCATCGGCCTTAAACGACAGGCAGAGCTGTCTGGACTTGACGCTGTCAAAATTCGCAGAAAATGAAACGCGTTCCGTCTGTTCCTGTCCCGCTTTGCGGTACTCGATGCCAAATTCTGCGCTTCCTTCTGCGGCAGCACATTCCAGAACGACTGCGCAGCGATTGCTGCCGCGGAACGTCGTTCCAGTGGAAACGAACGGCTTGTCCGCATTGACCTGAAGCGTACTGAGCTTCACGGTTTTGCTGCCGTATTCATATACGGCTTCGCCATAGATCGTATACTGGCCGGGCAGAAGCTCCGCGCTCCAGCTTGCAACACGGCAGGGCGCATTCTCTGTAGATTCTCCATACGCCATGCGCATAGCCTCGCCGCGCCAGAGGTCGATCCGCAGATTATCGGAGCTTCGGATCGCATAAACAACCGGCGTCACCGTAATGGAAGGCGTGCAGGTCGTGAAATTGGAAATATAAAAGCTGAATTGCTCCCCTGCTGCCAGCGTGTTCTGTCCGTAAGAAATCGCCGAGCAGATGCCGGTATTGTCATCGGCAGCCAATGTATACACCCTATGGTACAGCAGCTTCTGGCTTCCTGCATCAAGCGTCACGCACGCAAGCGACGGGTCGACCGGCCGCAGCACCACAAGGGTCCGAACAGCCGTTGTCATGCCCTCGTACCGGACGGATTCCGGCTGCTGATAGCCCTGATACGCCAGCACCCAGTCGTCATACAGAACCGAGTCGTATTTTTCGTAGACGGACCACGTCAGCTCCGTCCCGGCAGGATACAGGGAATCGACGCCGCCGAAGCGCAGCGTTCCATAGCCGCCCGTTCTTCCATCGAACTCGGGAATGGATACGGACACGGACGCGTTCGAGGCGTCCGGCGCGGCAGCGCTGACGGTAAAGGAAATGGAACGCGTGTTATTCAGAAGATAGGCTTCCGATATGCCGCTGGCCGTTACGCGGATCGTGGCTTCATAGCTGCCGGCAGCAAGGGAATTACAGGTTTCCGAAAGCTTGACATAGGCATTGGCCTGGAATCTGCTGACGGAGCGGTGGCTGGTTTTTTCCCAGACGGTCTGGCCGTTCTGCGTGATCGTTGTGACGATTTGCAGTCTTGCGCTGCTCAGGTTCACTGCGCTGTTGTTCAGCGCGATCCCGCCGATTTTGAAGGATTGGTTGGCAGGGATCGTATCAATGCCAAGCTCCAGATCATCAAACGTGGAAGCGCGGACATACAGATCCTGAACGGAAAAATCCGCCGAGGCGTTTTTGTTGTGGGTACCGGAGGCGTCCTGCTCCAGCTCTGCGCGGTAGGGTTCCAGAACGGTAAAGCTTTCGAGCCGCCACGGGAACGTCGAGGGATAGTCCAGCTCCCAGCTGTCGGCGCCGAAGCCGTCGAACATCCCGTCCATCATCATGACGCGCAGCCGGTTCGGCGCCTGGCGGCGCAGTGCGCCGTCGTATTTATCGGAATCAGAATCGGAAATGAAAATGGCGGGATAGGCTTCCTTGCTGTAGGGGCTGGCGGACGTGTCGTGCAGATAGCCCCAGAGCGTGATAGCGTGGCCGCCGATGCGGAACGAGGAGAGATAGTTGCCGATGGAAATGCCGACGGCGCAGTCGCGCTCCAGCGCGTCAAGCACCGGCCGCAGATTGTCGATGTGGTTGGAAATTTCATAGGTCTGGTACAGACTGTCGGTGGGATACTCGGAAAGATACTTTCCGGATTCTCCCGGCGCGCGCAGCTGCGCCCAGCCGTCATTGCCCTGCATGGCGTAATAGCCGTTGAAGAACCAGTCCAGCCCGTATGTATACGAGCCGCCCGCGTCTGTAAACGCTGAAATGAACGACTCAAACAGATCGTCCTCTGTCCGGAAGCCCGCTTCGCTCCCACAGCCGCTGAACCGGAGCATATTGGACGAAGCGGCAGCCCAGCAGAGGTTGGCGTCCGAGGCGATCTCCCCTTCCGCAACATCCGTGAATTCCTTTTCCGCGTCAATGAAGTCCACGTTGGTGAGGCTGAAATAGCGGTCCTCCAGCGCACTGGCCGTCAGCTCTGTCTGCACCTGCTCCAGCGTCGATTCTGTCAGGCCGGTCAGGAAAATTTCCCGCGTATCGTCGATGGAAAACGTGGTCTTGTAAAAACCGGTGCAGGTGGGCGCGCCGCCGCTCATCACGGCGGCATCTGGCTCGGAGAAGCCGACGGGCGTGACGGTCATCAGCAGCCGTCCGTTATAATAGATCGAATAAGAGGCGATTTTTGCAGAGCGGACGGAATTCGCAAGCCCGTCCGGATTCAGGACGCCGCTCCGCGTAAGGGTATTTCCGTCTGTGTCCTCCATGCGGGTCGTAAAGCCCGACTCCGGGTCGAGCCGCAGCGCAGCCAGCGTCTCCTGCGCGGCAAATACCTGTGTGCAGAGCAGGACCAGCAGCGCAGCCAGCAGCAGACTGCGTACAAGACGCCGATTCATAAGCAACTCCTCAATTTCTTTATTTCTTTCTAAATAATAGTATTATATCACCGGAAGCCCGTGACCGCAAGAGTAGAAATCAGGCCGTGCGCTGTGCCGTTTCAGGCAAAAACCCGTCTGTGCACAGATTGACTTTGCTGCGCCTGTCTGGTATTCTTATGGTGTATTTATGCTGCGGCGCAGGAGGTCAAGCTATGTCCGCTTACACCAAGCAAGCCATTAAAAATTCATTTTTGAAGCTGCTCAATGACCGGCCGCTCAATCAGGTCACGGTCAAGGCAATCGTGGAGGACTGCGGCATCAACCGCAACACGTTTTATTATCATTTTACCGACATTCCCTCGCTTGCGACGGAGATCATCACCGAACGAGCTGACCAGATCATCCGGCAGTACGCCAACCCGGATTCGCCGGAGGCGTGTTTGAATGCCGCCGTGCAGTTCATGACGGAAAACCGGCGCGCGGTCATGCATATGTACCGTTCGATCAGCCACGATACCGTCGCGTTTTATCTCATGCAGATCTGCCGCCACACGGTCGAGGCCTACGCGGCGGCAGCCTATGGCGATCTGCCGCTCAGCAAAGAGGACCGGGAGATCCTGATCCGCTTCTGGCAGTGCGAATGCTATGGGCAGATCGTTGAGTGGCTGTCCAACGATATGAAGTACGACATTCAGGCGCAGTTCAGCAGGCTCTGCACGTTTTACCGCGGCGGATTTGAGGCAATGGCGCGGCAGGACGCCGATACAGGCATTCCGTGCTGATTGCCCGTTCCTCTTTTTCCCCGCATCTGCTATGATATCATGTAATACATCATGCTTTCACGGAGGTTCCTGATATGCGTTCCGGCTTTATTCTTTCCTGTGAGTCTACCATTGATCTCCCCTATTCCTACTGCGAACAGCGTGACATTCCCGTTTTGTTCTATTCCTATCAGGTCGACGGCGTCAGCTATGAGGACGACATGGGGCGTGATCCGGAGGTGCTGCCGCAGTTTTACGGCTTTCTGGACGCCGGAAAGCTGCCGAGCACAGCGCAGCTGAACGAATTTCAGTACGAGACGTTTTTTGACGCACTTTTGCAGCAGGGCGACGTGCTGCATATCGCGTTCGGCTCCGGTATGACGGCGTCCGTGCAGAATGCGATGCTTGCAGCGGAGACGCTGCGGGAGAAATACCCGGAGCGGAAGCTGACCGTGATCGATTCGCTCTGCTCGTCCTCCGGCTACGGTCTGCTGGTCGACGGCGCAGCCGATCTGCGCGACGAAGGAAGATCCATGGATGAGATCGCGGACTGGGTACTCGAAAAGCGTCAGAAGGTCCACCACCAGTTTTATTCCACGGAGCTGAAATTCTACCGCCGCAGCGGGCGTATGTCCGGCGCTGCCGCAGCGATCGGCACGGTGCTCGGCATCTGCCCCATCATGCGTCTGGACGACAAGGGCCGCATCATTGCCTATGACAAGGTCCGCGGCAAGAAAAACGCCGTCGCGCGCACCGTTGAGACGATGAAGCGCCACGCCGAAAACGGAGAGAATTACACAGGCAAGGCGTTTATCTGCCACTCCAACTGCCTTGCGGATGCCGAGGCGACGAAGGCCGCCGTCGAAGCCGCGTTTCCGCATCTGAACGGCGAGGTGCGCATCTGCGATATCGGCACGATTGTCGCGTCGCATTCCGGCCCCGGCACCGTCGCGGTATTCTTCTTTGGAGACGACCGCGCACCGGAGGGTTCGGCTGTTTAAGCTTTTTCTAAATATTGACCCGGCTTTCCTCGCAGGAAAGCCGGGTCAGCTTTTATCCCTCTGCGGCCTGCAGCATTCTGTCGATGAGAATGCCATAGCCCTGTGCCGGGCTATTGACGAGCACGTGCGTGACTGCGCCGACCAGCCGTCCGTTTTGCAGGATCGGGCTGCCGGACATTCCCTGCACGATACCGCCTGTTTTGGCAAGCAGCGCCTCGTCCGTCACGGTAATGAGCAGGTTCCGGCCATTTTTCGCGTCTGCATCCACACGGTCAATGCGGATGGCAAAACGCTGCACCTGATCGCCGTCGACATTTGAAAGGATCTCCGCCGGGCCGGTCACGACCGACTCAGCAGGAGCCGTTTCGACTGTCTGCCCCTGACGCGGATGGGTCATCGTGCCGAATATCCCGCAGGCTGTATTTTTGTCCACGGTTCCCACCGTGTCCGTCACATCGAAAAGTCCGTGCAGCTCTCCCGGCGTTCCGCGTGTACCGGCGCGGATCTCAGCAACGCTCGACCGCACCAGATAGCCGGACTGCATCATCAGAAGCTGCGTCCCGTCCAGACTGCTGACGCCGTGGCCGAGCGCACCGTAGCTTCCGGTTTCGGGGTCATAATAGGTGACAGTCCCGATCCCCGCGATATGGTCGCGTACCAGAACGCCGAGCCGGTAGCCGGACGGCGTTTTTTCCGGCGTGACAAGAAACTCCGCTTCCCTTCCGCCGCGTTCCACCCGCACGACAATCGGCTCGCTTTTCTGAATGCTTCCGAGCAGCGCCTGCGCGCTGTCTGTTTTCTTTCCGTCCGCCGCAATGATCACATCGCCCTTCCGGATCCCCGCCTGCTGCGCAGGTGTGCCGCTCTCTACCTCCGTGACCATCAGTCCCTCCGCATAGAGCTTGATGCCGACTGTATATCCGCCCGGAACCAGCGCGCGTCCGGCTGCGGCAGTCTGGCAGCACAGCGCAAGCGCAAGAACGAACGCGGCCAGCGCGGCCGGTATTTTTCTATAAAAAATGTTCCGCCTCATGTTCTCATCCTCTCCGCAAAAGTCTCAGCGCCATTATCTTGACCCGCCGAGCCGGAAAGAAACCGCGCATGGCGTATGTAAAAGAAAGTCTGTTTTCCTTGTCATGAATTAGAAATTCTCCGTTTTTCGAGAAAAAGAAGCGTGTATCGGCAAAAAAATCCTGCTTTTCCGCCGAAATCCAGAATTGCAGTTTCCATCTCAATTTAATTTCTGCAAAAAAAGAAAAATTAGTCTTGACTTTTCAGAATAAATCGTTATAATAATCATGCGCTTCGGAAAGAAGCTCAGCTAGGGGATTTGTGTAACGGTAGCACACCGGACTCTGACTCCGTTTGCGGGGGTTCGAATCC
>ENA-UEQO01001079-UEQO01001079.1-human-gut-metagenome-genome-assembly--contig:-NODE-1079-length-29691-cov-8.311407_pt1 | contig 29691 bp, 26 predicted proteins | sample MGYA00242938_ERZ507940 | MGnify/ENA primary metagenome ERZ507940 (study PRJEB26167, sample SAMN06115517) | human gut metagenome | host: Homo sapiens | place: China:Chongqing | collected 2014-12-03... | reverse complement strand
GGATATGAGTTTTAACGAAGAACAGAAGAAAGAAATTAAAACAATAAAAGAGAGAAAAATCACTGTAAGGCTTTCGGACGCAGATTGTGACCGACTGGCGAGAAAGTGTGGGGAGTATGGTCTGACTATTGGAGAGCTGATAGAGAATTTTGTCGGAGATTTAGTTGGTGGTACTTACTCAAACGGAAGTGATGAAAGAGATTATGCCAACAAGTGGTTCGAGCGTTGTTGGTTTGGAATGTTCCCCGAAGAAACACTTTTAAAATTTCTTTTGTGCACGGGTTATGATGTGTATGATGATTTTTTAGAAATCATAGATGATATTGAAAATGGATATGCAGAACTGGAAGATTACAAAAAAGACCAGAGTGTTTTTGACGAGGAAGAAATCGAATTTTTGAAAACCAATATTGATGACTGGGAGAAGCAAATCGCAGAAATCAAATCGGACTATCTCAAAAAGAATGAGAAAGCCGACTGGGAGAAAGAAGTCGAAAAAGTCAACGAATGGTGGAAAGCAAAGGAGATGTAAAATATGAGGATTATAAAAAAATTGATAGTTGCTGTAATGATTGCAGCTATGCTTGTTGTATCTGTTGTAAGCGTATCTGCTGTATCTGAATATGATAAGGTAGCTACATCTGATTCGGCTGAAATTACAAGTGGTATGAGTACTCCACAAGTAATAATTCTAAGTTTTGTTGGCGTTGCAATCATAGGCGGCGTTGTTGCCTTAATCTTTGCATACAAGAAACAACGGCAGGTTGATGAAATCGGAGATGCAATAAAACTCATTAACACATACGAAAAATACAAAGCTGTTCATACAGGTTTGCAAAATTCAAAAAATCCGAGCCGTTATAAAAAAGAAAACATCAACGCACTACATAAGTACGATGATGCCGTTAATAAATTATTAAATTTGTATCCTGACAAAACATCGCCGAGGATTGAAAAACTAACAAACGAAAGGAATCACTTGATTGAAGATATAAAAGAATTAAACGAGCAGTACAAACAAACAGTAAGCGAATTAAAAGAACTTGAGTTTGCCCGTCAGAGTATCGAAGATTATTTAAAGGCATCTGATAAATCACATAAAAACGAATTGGAATAATCAGTCTTTATGATTTTTTATGTAATAATCAATGCAAGTATTAATAAATTCGTTAAAACTCATTTTATGCTCCAATATTTGCAATAGCTTGCGTGTGTAGCAGTTGATTTGAATGTGTTTCCGCACATCTTGCAAATAAACTCTCTTTCTTTTGGAATACTTCTCTTATTTATTTTATCCATTTACATCTCACCCTTTTATATATTTGACAATGTTATTATTGTGATATGTGGTATATAATAAATATAAAGAGATATAAAAATCAACAAAGGAGAGGTTAATCAATGAATAGGACAAGACCGAAGCAGTTAAGTGAATACTTAGCTGCTTTTTATTATATGAAATAAGGAGAATAGCTATATGCAAGAAAGAGAAATAATATATAAAATACTTTTTAGTTCTGTAGCTCCATACCTTTTAATTACAGCAAATTTAATTATAATGGTATGTATTATCAAAATTTTATGGATTACAGTAAAAAACAAAAACAAAAAAATCAGTTCGGAAACTATTGCTTTCTCTTGCGTATGTCAATTCTTCTATTATATACTGATGGACTTAGACTTGCACTTATGGTTATCTATTTTATTTTTATCAGCGTATTTAATAGTTTATAATAGTGTTAAAAGATTACAAGATGGAACATACACTTTTCCAACACTGTTATTGATGACATTTGCTATGTATTTATCTATAAGTGAATCAATTCCAATATTTTTTGTTGCAATACTTGTATCTCTCCCCATTCAAATAAGAACGCTATGGATTGAAAACAAAGATAAAAAATGATATAATTTGTCCAAAGGTGATGAATTATATGATGAATTTTATTTTTAGGTGTTTTGATATTCCTTTTACATTTATATGGAAATTTCAAATTAAAATAATGCAGTTAAGTTATCACTTAAAACCTAAATTAGATTTGGCTGTTTCAAAAGCTATAAAGGATTCTTAATAAGTGGTATTATTTTTTTCTGCTATATTTACCTATTAGATATTTTTGAAAATCTATCAAAGTATATTATTACGCCGTTTACATCACTAAGAATGTTCATAATTGCTTCTATACTTATTAATTTTTTTATCTCAATAATAGTTATGAACTACACTAAATCTTTATATGTTTTTCCGATACTCTTCATAATAATTAACCTTATTGCTAATACAAAGGTAGCAAAAACTTGCAATGCTATAATTGAAATTTCATTAGGTGTAATTTCTTTAATAAAAACACCTCTTGCCTATTTTATTTGCAACAAACAGTTTCCTTCTATATTAGATTATCATATAAACAATTATGATCTGTTCTCATATGTTGAAAATGTTATAGTTATAAATATGGATATTATATTATTCCCATTATTGGTTATTAACGGTATTGCTTTATTAATATGCGAAATTCACTCTTATTGGATTGATAAGTACAACGGAGGCAAAGAAATTACACACGATATTAAGAAATTAAAAGAATACATAAAAAAATAAGTATTGCAAAATCTCAGCTTAGAAAATTCTTTGCTGAGATTTTTTGAATTTAATAATTAATATTTGACAAACAAAAATGTGAATTGTAAAATTAAGATATAAAGACATATACGAAAGGGGTCAGAAGTATGACTACACAGGAAATGAACACAAACATTACAAATACGAATGAACCAGCAGAGAAAAAAACGAATAAGAAAAAGGCTATTGGTATTGTTGCGGTTGCGGCAGTAACGGTGGCGGCGGTCATTATTGCTATGCTGACCGCTTGCGGAAATAAACAGCCTACGGCAACAGCAGACGAGGTTATCGGAACATCGGTACAAACAGTTACTCAGGTGGTTACAGACGCACAGGGTAACACACATATAGAGAAAGAAACAAAGGTCGTTGAAGTTAAGCAGACACAGCCTGCTGAGAAGTCGGAAAAAGCTACGGAAGTTAATGCACAGAATGCAGCAAAGACCGACAACAAGCAGAACAACGGCGGTCAGAGCAACAATAACAGCAACGGCAACAGCAATAATAACAATGCCGGCAACGGTCAGACAAGCAAGAGCAACGGCTCATCATCAGGCAGCACAAACAAGCCTGCAAGCAATTCAGGCTCAAGCGGTTCATCAAGTCAGAGTAAACCGTCAGGCGGTTCATCAAGCAACTCAAGTCAGAACAAGCCGTCAAGCGGCTCCGGCTCATCATCTTCAAGTAAGCCTGCACCGGCTACACAGCCTGCAACAAAAGACCCACACGAGGGCAAAACTTGGCACGATGCAGAGTACAAAACCGAAAAAGTTTGGGTAGTTGATGAAGAAGGCTACACTTGGCAATGTCCGATTTATGAAACACACGATAGAACAATTTGCAATACCTGCGGTGCAGATATTACAGATAATTGCAGTGAACATATAGAAGCTCATATGGATAAAGGAGAAAATGGTAGTTATCATAACGAAATGGTTGATACTTTAATTGGTTATGAAACTGAAACAGTTCCCGAAAAAGGACATTATGAAACAAAAACAACTCTTGTAAGAGAAGCCGGTTGGTATTAATCAAATAAAATACATCAATTAAAGCAGTTAAGTTTTGAACTTAGCTGCTTTTTTTATTACAAAAAAGTCTGAAAGGAGCATTGATATGAGCAGAAGTCCACCAAACTAACAAGATATATACTATCTCATTGAAAGGAGAGAAAAACTTAATAATGAAAATTCTTAAAAAGCTTACAGCCGTAATCATTTCGCTTGTTACTGTCTTTGCGATGTTTCCTATTGCTAATATTACGGCGAGTGCTTATTCGTATACAGGGCTGTCTGAAATTGGTAACAAAATTTTGCTTGAATCGTCAGCAAAGCCTATCCCTTGGACAGACAGCCTTGTAGCTTATGAGTTTAAAATTAACGGTGAGATTGGGTATTGCATAGACCCAAATACACCTGCACAGAAAACAGAGGGCAAGACTGTTGAATTTACGGACTTTTTTGGAGAAACAGGCAAAGAAGTAATTAAACTTGACCCAAATTCCAATAACGAGAATGAAAAAGCACTAATAGCTGCTCTTAATACCTTTTACGGTGTAGCTTATGGTGATTATTTCAGCAGCTTTGAGGTTAATGGAAAATCAGCTAAAAGCATTTTGGATAAATATATTAACAACTCTTTGTATGAGCCGTTGTTTGCCAAAATTGATAAGGAATTTGGCAGCAAAGCAAACGAGAAAAAGTATTATATTTTATCTCACTATGCTTTAAGCCAGTTAGAACATCAGATGTTAGGTGATCCAACATCTGAATGGAAAGCTTGGTATGGCGATACCGATACAATCATTAACGAGCTTGCTGATTTTGCCCATAGTATTGCTAAATCGTCAAGAAACTGGTCGGTAATTAAAAAAAGAAGTGAAAGCAGTAACTTTTACATTTGTCAGCCGAAGCCGTCTGACGGTACATATTGCCAACACTTAATTGTAAGAATACCGAAAAAAGCTAAACTGTATCTTAAAAAAAGCGGTACAAGCGAAGAAATCAAGAACCTGACAGAACAGACAACTGATAAAGATTACTTGAATTTCGCAGGTGCACAGTACACCTTGTATAGCGATGATAACAAAGCAGTTGCAGTTGCGGAGCTTGATAAAAACGGTAACATTGCTAAAATTAAGTATTCGTACTCCAATCAGGACTGGATTACAAAGAATTACTTTGAGCTTGGTTCAGGTCAGTATTACCTCAAAGAAACAAAAGCACCGGCAAACGGTTACTTTGCTCTTAGCGACAAGAAATACAATGTTACAGTCACAACAGACGATTGCAATAATGAAAGAATACTTGATATTCTTCAACTATCTGATACCGAAATCGTTAAGCTGAAATTCAAAAAAGAAAGCAGTAATCCTGATTTGACAACAGACAATGACTGCTATTCATTAGACGGTGGTATGTTTGCTGTATTTGCAAACAAAAAGAGTGCTTATGATTATCTTGCAGATAACAGTGTAAAGAATAACATCGTTAGATACTTCATCACCGACAGCAACGGTGATTGCAAAGCTATATCTAAAGACGGCAACTCTTGGGACTATAACGCAAATTCAGACCTGTATAAAATTGCATACAGTGACAGTTACTATGCTGTCGAAATGGCAGCACCGAAAGGTTTTAAAAAGTACAACCGTCCGGTGCAAATGGCTATAAATGGCACAAACGGTGGTTTTGCCGTATTATCAGCAACTATTTCTGACACACCTCTTAATGACCCTATAGGTATTAAAGTCCAAAAAAAGGATGCTGTAACAGGTCAGACAACCAATATGGCAGGTGCAGAATTTACTGTAAAATACTATTCAGGGTATTACTATTCTGAGAGTGAACTTGTAGGAAAATCACCTGAACGAAAATGGGTACTTAAAACTAATCAGAATGGTTACACTGATTTGAGCGAAAAAAATCGTGCAGATAGTGACTATGGAGAACCATTTTATGTAACAAGTGCTGAAAACCCTAACCCAGCTATGCCACTTGGCACGGTGACAATACAGGAAACCAAAGCCCCGACAGGCTACAAAATCAATCCTGAATTGTTTATCCGCCAAATTAAGGTTGATGAAGCCACAGGCTCAATCACAACCTTTAATGAGATTGAAGTGCCTGAACCACGAGATACCATTTACGGCAATCTTACAATCTACAAAACAGCCGATGACAGTAAGCGAGGAGCTAATACTGCTAAGGATGTATGGTTTAATGTCAAGTCTGATGACGGAGTGACAGACGAAAACATAGTAACAAAAAGCCAGGGCATAGACGGTGCAGCAACACTCAGCGACCTGCCTGTTTACAAAGCAAGCGGAGAATATGTAAAATACATAATCACAGAGCTTGGCTACAAAAATGCAGACGGTACATACTCGATACCTGACAGATATATTCCTCCTGCTAAAAAAACCGTTACGCTAAAGGAAAATGTTACTCTTTCATTTTATTTTGCAAACAGACTTCAAAAAACAGGTCTTATCGTTCAGAAAGAATCAGAGGACGGCATTGTAAGCGGCTTTTACTTCTCGGTAAAGTCTGATGACGGCAAAACAAATAAGGTGCTTGTAACAGGCGAGGACGGCACTGCTCAGCTTACCAATCTTGCGGTGTATAACACAAGCAATGAAAAGGTTAAATACACAATTGACGAATTAGGCTTTAAAAATGCAGACGGTACATATTACTTCCCCACGAAGTATGTAAAGCCTGCGGCTCAAACCGTAACACTTGAGGACAGCAAGAGCATTATCGTTAAGATGTATAACTCACTTGTAAGAGGCAGTGTTCGACTTACAAAAACCGACGGCACAGACAATCCGCTTAAGGGCATTGAGTTTGAACTCTATAACACAAAAACAGGCATTGTTAATGTTATAAATAAAAGCAGTAGTATTATGTACGAAGCTGCCGACAGCAAGACGGCTGATACGGTAACAAAGCTCGTTACCGACAGCGACGGCAGAATTATTGTAAATAACCTCTTGCCCGGTGATTATTACTTCATTGAAACAGACAGCAAAGGTAATATGCCGTATGCAGGCAAGATTAACTTTACCATTTCGCCCGACAGCTTAGATACACTTGACATACAGCTTACAGTTAAGAATAACAGTGTCTTCATTCCTGAAACAGGCGGAACAGGAAACAACAGACCGATTTACATTGAAATCGGTGCTGCTGTATTAGCATTTACTTTTCTTGTGGGTGCTATTGGTTTTGGTATAAGGAAAAAGAAGAAACACATCGGCAAAAAGGCTCGACAGTAAATCTGTTGGGCTTTTTACATACAGTGGACAAATTGTCCGCAAAAAAATTTTTTAAGGAGGGGTTTTCTTATGAGAAAATCAATTAGAAAATCATTCACAGGCAAACTGCTCGCAGTAGTAATGATGTTGACATTACTCTTTGCGGCAATACCGACAGCAAGTGCGGCTACTGCACTTAAGACAAACCAAAAGGTAAATATCAGTGTGAAATGCACTAAACCGGGCTATACTTTTGAACTGTTCAGAGTTGCTGACCTCAAGAGCACAACAGCTACTCCATTCAAAACAGAGTACACATCTCTTGTAAATTCAATCAGCGCAGAAATTCTTGCAGGCGATTCAAAGGCTGCTCTTGACGCACTCGATAACGCTGATTTAAGTACAGCAGTATCACAGGGTACATTTACTTCATCGGCAACAAACACAACACAGAGCTTTTCAAACCTTGTACAGGGTATTTATTACATCAAGTGTGTTAAGTACCCTGCCGGTGTTACAAGTATCACAAACTCTGTTCTTGCTCTCCCGTATTACAATAACGGTGAGTGGGTATATAGCTACGCTGAAATCAATCTTGCAAGCAAAGTAGCTGACAGCACACCGTCAACAGAAAAGTCAATTACCAACAGCACAAAAAACAATACTAACTATACAGATGTAAGCCTTGGTGACACTGTAAACTTTAAGCTCAAGAATACAGTAGCAGGCTCAAATGACATTAAGCTCACAACATATGCTGTATATGATGATATGAGTGCAGGTCTTACACTTAACAAAAATTCATTCAAGGTTACGCTTGTTGACGCTAAAGGTGCTAAAGTAGCTGACCTTACTAAAGGCACAGATTACAAGGTGAATGTAACAAGCGAGGGTGAGGGCAAAAACACAAAGTTTAATGTCGCTCTTACTTCCGAGTATCTTGCAAAGTCAGATTTTTATACAAGCAACGCAAAATTTGTTATTGTAACATATTCTACAACAGTCAACAAATACGCTGTAGTTGGTACAGCAGGCAACCCGAATGAAGATGTAAAACTTGAATACGGTAATGATTCAGGTGTTGACAGCGTTCCGGGCAATAAGGTATATGTTTACACTTATCGCATTGGCGTAAACAAGCTCGATGAAGCAGGCAATCCGCTTGCAGGTGCAACCTTTGACCTGTATAACGATAAAGCTCATACCAATGTTATTGGAACGGGTACATCAGATAGCAACGGTAATGTAATTTTTAAAAATTCAGCAAATGAGGAAATCTCATTACAGAGCGGAACATATTACATTGTAGAAACTGTTGCTCCTGCCGGCTACAATGTTTACGGCAAGGTAATTGAAGTTGAAATCCCTGTTCAGTATAATTCAGTGTTTACCAAAAATACTTGGGTACAGAACGCTCCGACAAACGGCACAGTTGAAATTACCGTAACTGATACAATCGTATTCTTCCCTAAGACAGGCGGATATGTAGGCTTCATTCGTGTAGCAGGATTTGCTTGTGTAGGCATTTCTCTTGCATTGGTACTTGCATACCTCATCAAGAAGAAATCAGCTAAGACAGCTAAATAATTAAACTATAACAAAAGGGCTGCCGATTTATCGGTGGCCCTTGCTCACAAAAAATTATGAAAACTAAAATATTTTTTATATCCCTCTGCGTTCTTGCTGCGGTCGGAATAGGCTTTATAGTATATCCCAACATTGCCGATTACATCAACAGTAAAAGCAATGAAACAGTTATAAAAAACTACAGTGAAAGCACTCAAACAATGTCTGATGATGAAATCGACAACGAGCTTGCTAAGGCTCAAAATTTTAACGAATTGCTCGCAAAGAGTGCATTAAACGATGAAGAAAAAAACGAATACAATGCAGCAATGTCAGAGTATGAGAACATTCTCAACTATGACGATATAATGTGTACTATCGAAATTCCGAAGATAAATGTTGACTTACCGGTGTATCACGACAGCGCCAACAGAGAAGAAAAACTCAAAAATGGCTGTGTACATTTGGCAAACACTTCCTTGCCCATTGGCGGTGCAAGCACACACGCTGTTATATCCGCTCACTCCGGGTATCCTGAACAGGTATTCTTTGATGAGCTGGACAAACTGCAAATCGGAGATACCTTTAAAATAAATGTACTGAATAAAACACTCACATACAAGGTGTGCGAGATTAATATAGTTGACCCTGACGATTCAAGTAAACTTGAAATTGAGAACGGCAAAGACTATGTGACATTGGTCACTTGCTATCCGTACTCAATTAATACGCACAGATTGTGTGTGCGTGGTGAGAGGGTTGAAGATACGATTACTGATACTGCAACGGCTGATGAGGTGATTAGTAATGATAATCATAATGATTTAACGCTTGTGTTTATCATTTTAGGTATTAGCTTGTTAGTTGTTTTAATTATTTGTATTAAGAGAACAGTTTGTAAAAGGAGGTAAGAATGTGATTGAAAATATGATAGGTAAAAAAGTTTTCTTGACTGATGATTGTGGTGACGGAGAAATGCTAATGTGCAGTGATACCGTTACCGCAATTCTTATAGAAGAAAACAGTATGAGCGTAAGGTGCAAAACATCAGGCGATGAATTTTGGACTGTTGGTAAAAATGCTTTTTTCAGCGAATGTGAAGCTAAACAAGCATTTAAAGTGAGGTGTGCATAATGGTTTTAACTTGGTGTGCATAACATCTTCGGCTATTAAGAGTGGGATAAATTTTTTTGTTGAATTAAAGCTGCTTAAAGAAAGAGGAACGGAAAATGAATATTTGGAACAATTACATAACAAGTGTACGAACAAAAATACAAGTCAAACAGGATAAAAAGTTACTTACTGAAAGACAATGGAAGTTAAAACATTTTGTGAAAATTAATGATAAATGCGGTAAATATTTATGGATTAATGCCTATTGCCCATCTAAGGAGCTTTACTTATGGGACGAGGAAGTCAGACCTATGACTGAAAAAGAGCTTACAAATTACCGTACTGAGGAAAAGGAAAAGCGTGCAGCTCAGGCAAAACGCAGAGAGTTAAAGGCTGAGTATAAGAAAAGACAAGAAATCGGACAAAGTGTATCAGTAAGGAATATTATGAGTACATTAAAAGAAAATGAAATTATAATAGTTGACACTGAAACGACTGGACTCGATTCTGTAACAGATGAGCTGTTACAAGTGTCTATAATTAATTGTGTTGGCAAGACACTATTTAACAGTTATATAAAGCCTGAAAGAACAAAGAGCTGGATCGAAGCTATGGCAATCAATCATATAACTGCTGAAATGGTAGTGAACGCACCGACAGTTTCCGATGTTTATCACGAATTAAATAATATTATAAAGTCGGCAAAAGTCATAATTGGTTACAATGTAGGTTTTGATTTGATGTTCTTGTCTGCCTGTGGCATTGAGAATACTAAAGCCACAACTTTTGATGTTATGAAAATGTTTGCAGACATATACGGTGAATGGAGTGAGTATTATGGTTGTAATAAATGGCAGACGCTAACTAAGTGTGCCGAATATTACTGCTACGATTGGGGCAGTGAAACAGCACACGATAGTTTAGCGGATTGCAAAGCAACACTATACTGCTACAAGAAAATTCAAGAACAAAAGATGAAATAAAACAATTAAAGGAAAATATAAAAATGAAAAAAGTTAAAAAAATGATTACCGCTTTAGCAACAAGTATTTTGGTTTTAGGGTGCAACATATCTGCATTTGCGTTAGGCTTTGATATAAATAATGACGGTGTTGTTAATGTAAACGATGTTACATTCTTGCAGAATGAAATATCTAATTTCAACGATAATACAGACTATGATTTAAACAATGACGGCAGAGTCGATGTAAACGATATTTCTACTTTGCAAATAGAAATATCAAAGAATGATATTGAAACTATTGAGAAAAACACAAAACTATCTGTGACAAGAAATGAATATAAGCAGTGTGTCGGTGATACAGTTACATTTTCAATAACAACCAATAACGCTATAAGCGACATTACATATACTTCATCAGACAGCTCGGTCGCAAAAATCGTTTCAACAGACAGTAATACCGTCAAGGTTAAAGTCAATAAAGTAGGTTCTGCTACCGTTACAGCAAAGCAATGTTCTCAGAGCGTTTCGATAAGGTTCAGCGTTGAAAAAGCGAAATGTATTGACCTTTCCGAGTGGAATGGAAATATTGATTTTAACAAGGTAAAAAAATCGGGTATTACTTGTGTAATTCTTAGGGCTGGGTATGGAAAAGACCCGAATCAAGAGGACAATGAGTTTCAGAAATATTATAAGCAAGCAAAAAACACAGGACTGAATGTAGGTGCGTACTGGTATAGTTACGCTACATCTGTCGATGCGGCAAAAGCAGAAGTAAGAAATTGTATGAAAACCATTCAAGGTAAAGAGTTTGACTTGCCGGTTTTTCTTGATGTAGAAGAATACAGACAAGCTGTTTTGCCACGCAGAACACTAACTGATATAATTTCAACATTTTGTGACGGCATAAAAAGCAACGGCTTCGAGTCGGGTTTGTATTCGGCAAAATCAATGCTTGTTGACAGTGCTTATCCCGATGAGCTTGCAAGTAAATATTTAATTTGGATGGCAGCACCAAATAATTCGTACAATGAGCTTCCGGTATTTGTTGACATTCATCAGTACAGTTGGAACGGCAAGGTTGACGGTATAAGAGGTGATGTTGATTTAAACTACATATATAACTTAAATTGATTTCGATATTTAGGAGCAGTGTATTAAAATATGCACTGCTTTTAATATATAACAAATAAAAAAGGAGGTATAGATCATCAAGCGAAAAATCAACCCTGTATTCGTTATTGTATGTGCAGGAATTATTGTAGTAATGATTGCAGTTGTTATAATCGTAAGTCTTGCGGTTAATGGCAAAACAGAGAAAGAAGAAGTAAATACTACAGCTTCTTATTCAAGTTCAGTTATAAAATTCACTAATGCCGCAGAAACAACACAAAGTATTTCTAAGTGGCAAAACAGCAGTGAATTAGCAACACAACAATCTTCTCAAAGCGTTAATAGTGAACGCTCCGAAAGATCAGAATCGCAATCAAAAAGTGAAAGTAAATCTGAAGATTCAGAGCACGAGCAATCACAAGAACCTAACGAAAACAGCATAAACAACAGTTCTCATAATTCATCACAAAGCAATAACAACTATTACCGACCACAGCAATCTGAAACACCAAAACCTGAACCGACAAAGGTTCAAGAGCCTCAAACGACTAAAAAAGTTGAGAAGCCAACTTCAAAACCTACTGTAAAGCCGCAAGAAACAACTAAAGATAATATATATTTGTCTTATTCGTCAGTTTCTATACATACAGATGATGTTTTATTTCTTAACTTAATCGGAGCAAATAACGGAGTTTCATGGTCAGTCGGTAACTCGTATATTCTTCAAAATTATGGAGGTGGTGGAAATCAATGCAGCTTTAAAGCATTGAAAAGAGGGTCAACAACAGTAACAGCAACATATAACGGTAGGTCATATACCTGCTATGTAACAGTTAATTAACGGAGGTAATTTTTATGAATCTTAAAAAAATCAAAAACAAAGTGTTATCATTTTCAATCACATCAGCACTGATTTCATCTATAACAGCAATTAATGCTTATGCTGCCGATAACAACGCCGGTGTTGATATTTCTGGCGGCATTAATAAAGCAATTAATGAAGTAAAAGTACAATTTAAGGATGTAGTCGCAGTCATTTTTGGATTTTTGACACTTGTAGCATTAACAGTCGCAGTTGCAAAGCTTGTTAAAGGATTGCTCAGCCATCGTAATCAGGGAACTGAAATTCCATGGGCAGGAATCGGAATGGCATTTGGTGCTACTATTGTTTGTGGCGTGGTTGCCGGAGCAGGCTTCTTTGGTTGGTTTGGTTTAAGCTAAAAGGAGCAGCATATGATAGATTCTTTACTTTTAATCCTTGCTGATATATTTTGTATGGATTTAACAAAAGACTTACACTATACAATTGCTCAGTTTATGTCTATTGGTCTTGCAAGTTGGTCAACCGACATAATCAATCAAAATAATAATTATACAACAAGCCTTTTTGATAATAGTATGGTTGCAAATTTTTTGTTTTTTATAGAAAGCTTTGCCGGATTGCTTTTAGTGTCCGGTATAGCTTTTGCAGTATTTGACTTTGCTGTTTCAGTCGGTGAGGGAGAACGAGTTTCTCCTATTAATCTCTTATTGAATCTTTTTAAAGGTCTATTAGCTTCTTTGCTTATAACTACCCTACCGGTATCCTTATTGATTTTCACAAATCATATCTGCAATCTTATTTGTCAGGCATTTACAAACGATTCGGCAATAAATTTTATTGTTCAATTTAATTCGTCTGATAGTTCCGCAAACTTTTTCTCCGGATGGGGATTTGCTATTTTTATGATTATTGCATTTATTTGCGTTATAAAAGTATTTCTTGCAAATATTAAGCGAGGTGGAATTTTAATAATCCAAATGTTTGTTGGAGCTTTGCACTTATTCAGCATACCAAGAGGATATTTAGATTCGTTTTCAGGGTGGTGCAAACAAGTAATCGGCATTTGTGCAACATCTTTTATATCAAATATACTAATCGTTTTAGGTGCGGTTGTATATTGTACTCAAGACGGTGCAGATGTATGGGATTTGATTTTAGCCACAGGTGTTATGCTTGCTGCGGCAGAAGCTCCGAGAATTTTACAGCAATTCGGACTTGATACAAGCGTAAAAGCTAATGTATCTCAAGCTATTTTTGCTACAAGCGGTATTACATCAATAATCCGCTCTTTTGCTCACTAAAAGGAGGCTAAAAATGAGAAAATTTTACTATCCCGATAATCTTACGGCAGTAAAGCTATATAAATACTGGACTATAACAGATTTATTTGTAATGGTAAGTATATTTGCTTTTTCAATAATAATGTTTTTGTCATTGCATATTTGGTTTTTTATAGCTTTTCTGCCTGCATACGCATTTTTGTCTGCCCGCTTTGTAGATTATTCAGTAATCAGATTATTTGTGCTGTTCATAAGGTTCTTGTTTACTGATGTACTTATTTTGAAATGGAGGCGATAGACTTGTCAAAAAAAGATCGCAAACTTAACAAAGCAATTAAGAACAATAATACAAGAGTGCAGAATTTCTTTGAAATAGCTGAGATTAAAGAAGATCATATTCTTACTACACGCAATGAGGAAAAATATTTTCTTGAAGTTAAGCCAAAAAATATTACTGTTCTCTCAAAGCCCATAAGACTTGGTATTATTGACTCACTTACAAATATCATTTCTGAACTGCCTAAATCTGAAATTTTGTGTCTTAATAATTCACAAAACTATGAAAATAATATAAGACATCTCGAAAATCTGAAAAGCAAAGAAAATAATGCAGCCATTGCAGCTCTTGACATCAAAGACATTGAATATATGAATAATATAAAATCTGCTATGTCAACAAGCAGATCATTTTTTATTATTTTAAGAACTTCTCAGCAGGACAGCAGACAGCTTGTAAATCACGCATTGCAGCTATGTGCCGAGCAAAATTTCAATGTACAGCTTGCAGAGAAAAAAGATATTAAAAAGATGTTGTCGATTTATCTTGAGCATACATCATACGATGAAGAGTTGCCTGATTATGACGGCGAACAATACGGATTATCTAAAAATGAAAGCCTTAAAAATTTTGTGGATATAATTGCACCGTCAATTATGGACTTTAAGCACAGGCGATATTACATAGTAGGTAATACATACAGAAAAGTTTTTGCTATCAGAAGATATAAAACCGAAACAGAACAAACTGCAATACTGTCTGAAATCGGTGAAATGGGCGGTGTAACATTACATATATATAATGAAAGAGTTACACCGTCAGAGCAAGAAAAAATCTTTGAAAAAGCAGAACGAAAAAATATGGGTGATATTGCAGAGGCAAAAACTATGTCTAAGTCAATAGACAGCAAGGAAAATATTTTAGACATAGAAAAAATACTCAAAGAATCGCACCGAACAAAAGAAGAGTTTATACATTGCTCTGTTTATGTAGAAGTAATAGCTAATTCTCTTAATGAACTAAGAGATATGCAAATAAAAGTATGTTCAACGCTCAATAAAAATCATGTAAAATACGATGAATTGTATATGCAGCAGCGTGACGGTTTTGCTTCGGTAGCTCCTTTTGGACTTGATATGTTTGATAAAGAATTTGCAAGAGTATTACCTGCAAGTTCAGTGGCTAACCTCTTCCCCTTCAGCTACTCCGGCAAAACAGACCCTAAAGGATTGTTCTTTGGTCGAGCCGTACACGGTGGAAATATTCTTGCCGATATTGACCATAGAGATACCGATAAAACCAACGGTCATATAGCAATTTTCGGTAACTCCGGTGAAGGTAAGTCATTCCTTATAAAATTGCTTATATGTCTTTTCCGACAACAGCAGAAAAAAGTTTACAGTATGGATTCTGACAAAGAATGTATAGATGTAACTAACGGACTCGGCGGCACAAACATTGATATGCTGTCAGGCAAGTATTTTATAAATGTAATGCAGCCTCGCCTTTTGAATGATCCTCTTGATGACAGCTATACTGATGATGAACCTGTTGCGTTTAAGCATAAAACAATTATTTCTCAACATATAGCATTTCTCAAAGATTTCTTTAAAACATATAATCCTGCTATTACAACAGCTGAGCTTGATACTCTTGAAATAATGCTTGAAGAACTGTACAAAAAATTTCATATTACAGACCGTACCGATTTGAACAAGCTTACAAATGTTGATTATCCTATACTTTCAGATTTGTTCAAAGAAGTTGAAAGACAGCTTAATATTTATGATGAAGTTTCAAAAATCAACGGAAAAGAAATGCTTTTCACCAAAGATACTCTCCGTAATCTTGCACTTTGTATTCGTTCAATATGTATCGGTACAGACTCTACATTCTTTAACGGTTATACAAACATTCCGAATGCAGACCACATAAATTTTGATGTAAAGAATTTATTAAACACAAACGAAAACTTAAAAAATGCAATGTATTTCAATATTCTTTCGTTTATGAATAATAAATTTTTGACAGAAGGCAATACGGTTGTAATCGTTGACGAGCTGCACGAGGTAATTAAAAGTTTAATTGTAATTATGTATCTGCGATCATTTGTTAAGCGTGGCAGAAAGAAAAACAGCAACCTTGTTATTGCTTCACAAAATCTTGAGGATTTGATGATTCCGGGGGTTGTTGAATATACAAAACCGTTCTTCTCGATACCTACTCACCGTTTTCTCTTCTATCCCGGTACTGTAAATATTAAAGAATACAAGGCAATTACTAATATGCTTGATGAGGAGTGGGAACTTATACAGATAAGCAAAAGAGGTCATTGTTTGTATTGCTGCGGAAATGAACGCTACTATTTGCAGATTATCGCACCTGACTATAAAAAAGAATTATTCGGTACAGCAGGTGGTAAATAATGACTACAGCTGTTAAGTATTTTCTGCTCATCATTAATAATAAGAAAGCAAAAAATACAATTATAGGAATAGTTGTAGGTATTATTGTGGCTGTTTTAGTCTTGTTTATGTTCACATATGAATCCTCCGCACAAAATGCAGCACCAATAGCAGAAAAAGCAAAAGAAGAATACAGCTTTTGGCAGACACATACACCGAACAGTCAGAATTTATCTTGTCAAGGTGAACGCTATTGCTCATATTTTAAATCTTCTGTAACAGATTGGTGCTGTTATTTTGTCGGTTACTGTATTCAGGAATCCGGCTATGAAACTAAAGACTTCGGCTTTGCTCCGGGAACTATTATGTGGACAAACAACCTTAAAGAGCTTGGAAAATTAAAAAGTGCCGATGACTATACACCACAAGTCGGTAACTTGATTTTCTTTGATTACGGAGGCAGAAGTCATTATACAGCAACCGGTAATGTAGATCATATAGGCATAGTTATTGAAGTAAAAGATAATTCAGTTACAGTAATTGCCGGCAATGAGTACAATGGCCAAACCTCCAACTGGGCAACTGTAAGTTATGTAAATAAATACACATTACAATTAAACGATGACAGCATAGCTTGCTATGGAGCGGTTGGTTCAGCAATTGAAAAAGGTCTTGCAAATGTAACAAGAAATGTTATTACTCACAATGAAGTAGGTGTATTTTACAACGAACTTGATAACAGCGATTTCGGTTCTGTTATAGCTAATGATAACGGTGCTCTGTCAGTAGGTGCATACGGTTGGCACGGTAATAACGCATTATCGGTTTTGAAGAAAGCTTACAGCATAAGCAATGCTGAAATCAGCAGAGTAGCTATGTCATATTCAAATACGGGCAATAAGGTTATTACTGCAATAACTAACAACAGAGATTGGTCAAGCTACATACCTGACAGTTACACTTGTTCTTGTATAAAATCAATGCTACTTACAAGTGCTGGAATTGAAGCACAAAATCAAATATCAGCTGAAAATGCGGAAGATTACATTAACATTTGTCTTGAACATAATATTAATGACAAGCGAGCTATCGTTTACTGTGCAGATATATTAAATCAATTTGGCACAGACTCATTTGATAAAAATGTTTACGGCAACGGTCATAACGGTGTTTTATACGGTGTATCTAACGCAACTCTTGATTCTGTTTATTCTTCTAAAAGGGCTTGGAGTGACAGCAACTACAGCTATGAAACAAGACGAAAGTGGACATATGACTACCTAAAAGGCTTATCTGACACGGATTTCAGCTAACAAGTGTCCCACGGTGGGACACTTGTTGCTACTTTGGTATATGAAAGGAAGAAAAATGAAAAAGAAATTTATTATAGCAACGGTCGTTATTTCTGCAATAACAGTTATTGTAACAGGGTGTGGTTTGAAAGATGATACTAATAAAACAGAATCGACTACTGCTCCTGTTACAGTTGAAACCACAACTATGAACACAGAAAATTTGCAGCAAAGGATTGAAGAATTGGAAAGTGAAAAGCTCAAATATGACAGACTGTTTAATATTGAAGTCAAAGATGTCATTGATAAATATTGTCAGCTTTACCTCTCCTATTCTGGGTCACAAAGCAATAATATTTCTAAGCTCAAAGATTACTTATCAGATGATTATTATAATCAATTACAAACAACAATAGGTCACAGCACATACGATGATAATTATGAGCAAGCTACAGGCTTGGTACAATTGTATGTTTCTGACTATGAGGATAACGGTTCATTTAATGTTATGGCTATTTGCAGTCAGACAATCATATACAACGATGAAGTGTCAAACTCAAATGTAACATACAATTTCAATATGGGATATTACGATAATATATGTAAAATTCGTTCAGTCGAGAAAATCTTTTAAGAGGTGATTTTATGATACAGTCAGATAGATTTTTTAACAAATTAACTTTAACCAATGATAATATACCTGATGATAAATTATTAGGTTCTTGCTTTTATCTTACATCAAAAGTAATAGACGAAACTGCTGTTAATGCCAAAAATATTCTTAATTCAAACACTCTTTCTTTCGTTTATAACGCTTCTGTCGAATATTTATACCAAAAATATCTTGAAGATCCCGAAAAAATAAAAAGTATTTTTCGAGAAGAAAGAGAAAAATTTGATATAATTCCTAAAAAACAAAAAAGTCTTTATACTACCAAAAATAGATAAAGAATGCTGATGTTTCTTAAAAGAGAGCTTTATATTTCAAGAGGATTTGTAATGCAAATAGCAATTGAGCAGTATTATAACTATCTTTGTTCAGATGAATACCTTACACTTTTAATTAATAAGCGTAATGAAGTTTTAAAGGAGAATAGCGTATGCAATCAGTAAACAAACAGCAGATAAGCGTTCAATTGCCTTTATCAACGATAAATAAAATTGAGAGCTTAAAGAAACTTGATGACGGCAAAACAAGCAGAAATAAGATAATTGAATCAGCTGTTGATTTTTACTTTGGCTATAAAACATCAGAAATTACGCAAGATTATCTATGCTCTATTGTCGGGCAAAAAGTTGAGGGTATGATAAACAATGCTTCAAACAGAACCTCAAAGCTGCAATTCAAAGAAGCTGTTGAAATCAATGTACTTACTCGTATCGTTGCAAGTATGATGGAACTTGACAAAGACTCATATGATAAAATGCGTAGAAAAGCTGTAGAAGATGTTAAGGCAAGCAAAGGTATTATATCAGCATATGAAGCTCAAACATAACGGAGGCTGCTATGGTTGGCACAAGGTTTATTTTAAACTCCCGTTACTTTCATATAGCCAAACCCGGAGAAAAGCTAAGCGATCACGCCTTAAGCGGTGAGCATGCAGCAAATCTTGTACGATATTGCGGTACAAGGGAAACCGTTGACAAAAACATTGATATGGCAGATGATTTACCGATTACTTTTAAGCAAAAAGTATCTGTTAAAGATTTACTTAATCTCTGTACAGAAAAAGGTCTTAGTGCAGAGTGTGAAGAATACAAAGCTTATGAAACTAATCCTACAAGAGCGAATGCTTCAAGTTTAATGCTGCATTTGGCAAATAAGCTTTCTGAAAATACTTCATTAAATCTATCGGAACAAAACATAGTAAATGAAGCTATCAGATTGGCACAGTTTTATGATGTTAAAAATCGACCTGCGACAAAGAAACAAGAAGAAACTATTAAAGAATTTCTTGAACAATTAAATTATAAAGATGATGAGGATAAGCCGTTGGAGTACACTGATTATATCAATAATCCAACTATGTCAAATGCCTCCGCTCTTATTTCCATGCTTGCAGAAGAGTTACTTTTTAACGAAGCAGGGAATTTGATAGAATATGCAGCCAAAAGACCGGGTGCTTATAAAGTCGGTGAGCACGGTTTATTTTCATCATACCCTGATGTAGATCTTGACAGAGTTGCCGAAGAAGTAGCAACGCACAATGGCAACATTTGGACTGACATTCTATCGCTCAGAAGAGAGGACGCAGACAGGCTCGGCTATGACTGTCAAAAGCCTTGGAAAGATTTAATTATGTCCAAAGTTGACCTTATAGCAGAAGCTCACGGTATCAATATTAATAATCTGCAATGGTATGCTGCTATGCACGACACAGGACATCACCCTCATGTGCATTTATTTGTTTACTCAACAGAACCCAAAGAAGGATTTTTATCAAAGAATAATATCAAAAGTTTAAAATCTGAGTTTGTTAATGAAATATTTAAAGATGAGCGACATGAGATTTATATTAATAAAGATAAATACCTAAACGAGCTAATCAGTCAGAGTAAAGCTTTACTAAATAATCTACTTTCCGAACCTAATAAATATATTTCCGATGAAACTTTAAAATACTTAGTTAATCAAATGTTGACCCTTTCAAGCAAAGATTTCAGCAAAGGAAGAAATACTTACGGCTTTTCTTCACCTGACAAGAAAAAACTTGTAGATGATATTCTAACCACACTTGTAAGCAATAACAACCAACTGTCAAATCTTTATGATAAGTGGTGTGATGAAAGCTACAGTTTGAGTAAATACTATTCAAAAAAAGAATTTGTAAAGCCTGACATTTCCAAAATTGATAAATTTACATCTATCAAGAATTATATCTTAGAATGTGCAAAATCTATGAATCAAAGCGGAACATTTATAACTGCAACTGATGATATTACGATTTCTCCCCCACCGAATATTACAGCTCCTGCAGAAACAGAACCGCAATCAGCCGATGATGATAACGGTTTTATTGATGATACAAAGCCGGAAGAATACGAATATACAGAGTTACAAAAAATTCCCTCATTTATACTTGGAAATGAAGGAAAGGAAGTTATAGATTTTAAAAAAGCGTATCAAAATTCAAGTGATTTGCAAACCAGAACTGCACAATCTTGCAGAAAACTTGCGGATTGTTATTACTACGGAAAAGGTACTGAAAAAGATTATAATGCAGCTCAAATGTGGTACGGTATTGCTGCCGACAGTTACGGTGACAGTATGTCTGCATATAAACTCGGACAAATGTATTTATACGGTACTAAAGATACAGAAATCAATAAAGAACTTGGCAACTACTATTGCAAAACAGCTTTTATTCAATTCAGAGATGGGTTAAAAAACAGAAATTACTTTTATGAGCTTGAAAACGATTCTGACAATTTGCATTATTACAGTGAAGTTGATTCTTATGAAGCATATATTGAATACCTGTTAGGCCGAATGTACCTTAAAGGCGAAGGTGTTGAACAGGATTATCGCTGCTCAAGTAATGTTTTTAGTCTTGCTGCAAAAAACGGTTATTCGCATGCTTACTACTACCTTGGCAATCAATTTTATTATGGCCTTGGTTTTACTCAAGATTATGAAAAAGCATTTGACTATTACTTAAAAGCAGATAGAAAAGGTGATAAATATGCGGCATACAGACTTGGTAAAATGTGTTTGTCCGGTGAGGGTGTAAATATTGATATACAGCAGGCAGAGCATTATTTTTCAAAAGCAACTAAAACAGTTGTGCTTGCAAATTATGACCTTGCAAAGCTGTATGAGGATTATGCCGATGATTTTAATAATGTTTCAAAAGACTATATTAACGGCTTATATAAAAAAGCATTGGAGGGTATGATAGAACAAGAAGAAAACAATATACAAAATGCTTTTACAGAAATGCGTATAGCAAATATGTATCTTGCAGGAAAAGGCACAGATATTAACATTAATTCTGCAATTGAGTGGCTCAATAAAGCAGCTAAACAAGATAATCCAAATGCAGCATATCAGCTTGGTTACATATACTCTTCCGAAAAATACAATATCATTGATGAACAAAAGGCTAACGAAAATTATAAAAGAGCCTGCTTGGAATATGAGAAAGCAGAAGAAGAAGAAAACAGTAATGTTACAGCTGAAAGCAGACTTGGTAAGATGTATCTAAACGGCTACGGTGTTGAGAAAGATATTCAAAAAGCTGTAATTTGGCTAAAAAAGGCTACATTAAACGGTAGTGCTTCATCTGCATACACGCTTGCAAAGCTATGCGAAAACGGTGACGGCATCGAAAAGAATATTGAAGAGGCATACAGTTATTATCAAATATCTGCTGTACTCGGTAACTCCTATGCAAACTATCAAGTCGGTAAAATTTCTCTTCAAAAGGGAGAAATTGAAAAAGCTGTTGAGAATTTTCAAGAAGCAGCAAAAGGTAATATATCTCACGCTTGGTTTAAACTCGGTAAAATATATTCAGACGAAAGTTACGGACTATATGATATTTCAAAAGCTCAGCTATGCTACAGTAATGCTTTAAATCTTTATATAACAGATTATACCCAAAATCCTGATGACTTTACAGCCTATAGACTCGGAAAAATGTATTTTAACGGTTTAGGTACTGATATTGACATAAATAAAGCTATACATTGGTTTTCACAAGCTGAAAAACTCGGCAATACAAATGCTGCCTATCAGTTAGGTAAAATAGCATTTGAAAATAATGATATTGAAAATGCTATAAAACATTTTCAATATGCAGCACAAGAAAATATATCTAACGCTTGGTTCAATCTTGCTAAAATTCATTCAAACGAAAGTTATGCCCATTATGATATTGCAAAAGCTCAGCTATGCTACAGTAATGCTCTAAATCTTTATATAACAGATTACAAGCAAAATCCTAATGATTATATTGCTTATCGTCTTGGTAATATGTATTTAAAAGGGTTAGGAACCGATATGAACATTAATCAAGCTATATATTGGTTTTCCGAAGCTGAAAAATTTGAAAATGCAAATGCAGCTTATCAGCTCGGTTATATCTATCACTCCGAAAAATACGGATTACAAAACAATGAGCTTGCAAGTAATTATTTTAGAAAAGCATTATCGGCTTATCTTATCCGGTTTAATAACAATCAAACAGATTCAGAATTAGCTTTGCGAATAGGTACTTTTTATCAATACGGATTGGGAATCGAACGAGATATTGAAAAGGCTCTTTTGTGGTATAAAAAGGCTGTTGAACTCGGAAATATAAAAGCACAGCAAAAAATTGAAGAAACTAACACTCAACAGCAAATAACAGTGCTTAATCTTGCCTCTATAGCCGCTCATATGGGCAAAATTATTAATACAGAAACAATTGCCGCAGCAAAGCAAAAATACACATCTGATTCAAAACAGCTAAGAGATGAAAAAATACAAAAAATACAATTAGGTCACGTTGTATCTGACAATCCAATCAGCTATGACTATTAAGGAGGTTAAAGAATGTCAAAATTTATTCCGTTTACAGATGAAGAGTTGTATCAGGCTCATCATAAAGATATTAAAGAATATCTTGAAAGTATAGGAGAAAAAGTTTTACATAGCGGTACAGAATATATGTGGGAAGCACATGACAGCGTAAAAATACGAGGTCATATTTGGTACAGACATTCTACAGGTGAATCGGGTACGGCAGTAAATTTTCTGATGACATTTTTTGATTTTAGTTTTCAAGAAGCAGTAATAACTTTGCTTGACGGAAATTACAAAGCTACAAGCAATTCAAAGCCTGTTGATTTTATAAACGAACCTGATATTTACCATAAAAAAGACAGAGTGGTTTTACCTCAAAAAAACACAAACAACAAACGCTTGTATGCTTATCTGTGCAATTCACGCTGTATTGATTACAGTGTTGTCAGATACTTTGTAAAAAAAGGTTTTATATATGAAGATAAAAGCAACCACAACATTGTATTTCTCGGCAAAGATAAAAAAGGAATAGTCAGGTATGCCGGATTAAAAGGTACGCTTACTGTTAAATCTTTTAAAGGTGAGATTACCGGAAGTAACAAAATATACTGCTTTAAGCACATTGGTTTGTCTGATGTGCTTTTTGTTTTTGAAGCTTTTATTGACTTATTCAGTTTTATTACTTTGTATCAGCTTGACGAAAACTGGCACACATACAACTATATAGCTTTAGGAGGGCTGAATTTAGAAGCTTTGAAAAAATGTGTTAAAGATTACCCGCATACAAAGAAAATCTATATATGTACAGATAATGATATTAACAGTTCTGACGGCAAAAATCACGGACAGGACTTTGCAAAAAAAGCACAAAAAGTATTTCAGGACAAATATAAAACTGAAATATTAACCCCTAAGCTAAAAGATTGGAATGAAATTTTAAAACAAAGGAGTCAAAGTTATGGGAAGTAGCTCAACAAGCGGAATTATTATATTTTCAATAATCGTATTAGTTGTACTTATAGCTGCGTACTTTATATCATCAAGCGGCAAAAATTTAAACTCTATTAAAAGCAAGCCTGTCGGTGACGGCCAATTCGGTGACCAAAAATGGGCCACCAAACAAGAATTAAATAATAATCTTGTTATTATACCATACGAACCCGAAAAGTGGAGAAATGGCGAAAACAGGCCACAGCTTGAGGGCATTATACTCGGTGCAGTAAAAAACGGTAAAAAAGTATCTGCATACATTGATACATCTGATAATCATACTCTCTCCGTATCTGCTCCGGGTGGCGGTAAAACATCTTCTTTCGTCTATCCTAATCTTGAATTTTTAGCGGCCGTTGGCAATCCTTTTTTCGCCACAGATACAAAAGGTGACGCTCATCAGACATATGCACCTGTTTTGGAAAAATATTACGGGTACAAAACTTATGTAATAGATTTAAGAAATCCTACTCGCAGTGACAGTTACAATCTGATGTATCTTGTCAATAAATACAATGACCGCTATGAATCAACAAAAAGTCTTGCAGACAAAGCACGGGCTGAAACATATGCAAAAGTTCTTTCAAACTCAATCGTACATATGGACGGTTTCAAAAGTGCAGGACAAAATCAATACTTTTACGAATCTGCAGAAGGCATTATTACAGGCGTTATCTTACTTGTATCCGAACTTTGTGAACCCGAAGAAAAGCACATAGTATCAGTTTTTAAAATAATTGAACAGCTCCTTGAAATTGACCCACGAACAGTAAATAAAAAAGGAGTAATGCCTACAACTTATCTGACTGAATTATATACAATGCTGCCGACTAATCATAAAGCAAAATGGTTTATGTCTGCCACAGCCTCCGGTGCTTTTCAGACTACTGCAAGCGTTATGTCAACAGCAATGAGCCGTATGCTTTCTTTCATCGATACTGAAATGGAACAAATGATATGCTTTAACAGTGACCTTGATATTGAAAACTTTATTAACGGCAAACAAGCAATATTCTTTGTTGTTGATGAAAAATCAAGCACAAAGAACTTTTTGGTAAGCTTACTTGTAAGGCAAACCTATAACGAATTACTTTGTGCCTCTGAACATTTTGAGAACAACAAGCTGCCGCATCGAGTATACTACTACCTTGATGAATTTGGCACATACACAGCCATAGAGAGAGTTGATCAGATGTTTTCTGCAGGCAGATCAAGAGGTATCATTTGCTGCCCATTTTTACAAACTACAACGCAGCTTGATCAAAAATACGATCAGAATACAGCAAGCGTTATAAAATCAAGCTGTCAGAATGTAATGTTCAGTTACATAGCACCTACTTCCCCTGACGCAGAAACTTTTTCAAAAATGCTTGATAATCAGACGGTAATGTCAGGCTCTGTTTCGCAAAAGCAAAACAGCTTTTCAAACAATAACAACGCAAATTCCGTTACTTACAATATGACAAAAAAGCCTTTAATGACACCGGGGCAAATTAAAAGAATGAAAAAAGGTGACTGGGTACTTATGAAAACAGGTATGCACCCGGCACAAATGAAACTCCTCAAAAGCGAGGATTGGGGACTGTCGCTTAATGAAGAACCCTATAAAGCAAAGAAAAGCACTATAAGAGAGGTAAGCTATGCCGACCGCACAAGATTATTTTCGGCTCTATTGAGAAAATATCCTACAGCAAAGGCATATACTCCACCTGTAGGCTCATCTTCAGAACCGGTGCAGACTCACGAAAAAAAGCCTGTACTAAAAACATATATTTAAAACTAAGTCTGTTGCTTTTGCAGCAGACTTTTTTAATTGCTTAATTCACACGGTCTTGAACAATTAAAAAAGTCCGTTTCAAGCAGCTTCAAAATACGGAGGAATTATAATGAAAAAATTAAATAACAAAGACATAGAAATCGCAGTAGAAATTGACGGCGTATATGCACAGGGATTTGGTATGCTTGCTCAAAAAGTTATGCTTGACAAAGAACTGCCTTTACAAAGCAAGGCTATTTATGCCTACTTAGCTTCTTATGCAGGTTCAGGTAAAATTTATCCAAAACGCAGCACAATACTTTGTGACCTGAATATGAACAAGGATACCTACTACAAATATCTAAACAGGCTTGTCGAAAAGAGTTATATTTCAATTTCAAAAGCTAAAGGCTTTCTAAATAAAAATGTGTACACCATATGCAGTAATCCTAATGCTATAGGTTGTCCGCCGTCTGCTTCTGCAGAACATCATACACTTTCGCTTGATAATATTTACTCATACGGCTACGGAAATATGCCAAAACTAATTATGTGTGATACTCGTTTATCTGTTAAGGCTCGTGGTATGATTGCTTTATTCTATTCACTTGCTCAATCATCAAACACAGTATTTCCTACAAGAGATTATACTATGGAAATTCTCGGTATAAGCAAGCAGACATACTACAATACACTAAATGAACTTATAGCCTATGGCTATATATCCGTAATTAAGCGTAAGGGTAAAAACGGTAAGTTTTGTGTAAATAACTACATACTTAACACTAATCCTACAGTTATAGGGAAACAGGAAAAAGAAAGTAATAAACCGTGTCCTAAATTTTCGGACAATGTAAAAAATGCGATAAAATCTACACTCTCACCATGTCCTAAAAAACAGGACAATGAAAATAACCGTGTCCTAAAAAGCAGGACATTGCCGTGTCCTAATTCTTCGGACAATACCGTGTCCCAAAATTTCGGACATTATAACAATACCATATATAACAATACCATAAATAACAGTAAATCAGATCATAATCTAATCATTGACAGAATTAACCTTACTGTACCTTTTACAACTGACAATGACAAGATTATTGAATCGATTAAAGAATTGACAGATTATAATGCATATCAAAGCTATGTTGCTTACGAGAACGATATATATTCAAGATTATACTGCAAAGCCGTTGATTTACTTTGTGATATGGCAACCAACAACACATCTCAAACCTATAATAAAACTACTGTGTCACAGCGTACACTTATTTATTCAATTAACAACTGCATTACAAAGCACGGTATTACAAAAGCTAATTCATTATGTGACTTGATTTCGGATACACTTTTGAATTATGAAGAAGCAAGCAAAGAATATGAAATCCGTAATTGTTCAAATTATCTCAAAGCGTTACTTTTTGACAACATTACAAACTTTGCGTTTAACTTAGCCAAATTTGACTTGTAAGCGTTTTTTATTGTCTGCTGATGTAATTTCACTCTTATGGGGAATAAATCGAATTTACGCAAAAATCAAGGCTTTTTCTTTTCTGCTATCAGCATTTTGTCAACTTTTTGTCTTGAAATTTTAGCAATATTAAAATCAATCTTACTAAAAAGTCAGCTTTTATCTGATGAAAATAAAACAGCAATCTAAAAGTGATATTAAAGGCTTAGTCGATGATATTAAAGTTAATGTTATCGAAAATGTCGGCACTGCCGACATTTGTGACCGACTTAATATTGCTTGCAATATTAAGTCTTTATCCTGCAAATTTTACTACCCTGCTTTCCGTGGCAAAATATTGTTTTGGTGTCCCACCGTGGGACAGTTATTGCTTACCTCCTCAAGTGTCCTACGGTGGGACACTTGAACTTAGTAAAAAGCTGCTGTTTCTCAAAAGATTACTTCAAAAGCAAAGCTATCGATAAATAATTGCAGGCTAAAAAGAAAATATACTCAACGGCAGCAGCGTAAAAGCTAAAATATGCAAGGTTTTCAGGCTCGGCAAAAGCCCTTAAAGCAGAGAAAAAAATAGAACAAGACGATTGCTCATAAAAATGCAACATAACTTACGCCGGCAGCTCTCCCCTACACTATTTTAAAGCTGACTGTAAATAACTTTTGCAAAGACATAACCTGTGCAACTACTCACCTATAATTGAACACCCGAAAGCAGAGAAAAAAATAAATAAACAACCTCTTGTTTGCCCACAAGTGTCCCACGGTGGGACACTTAACTGATATATTAATAAAAAAGGAGTCATAAATATGTTAAATCGAATTGTACTCATGGGAAGGCTTACTGCTAACCCTGAACTCAAATCAACTACTACCGGAAAAAGTGTAACAAGCTTTAGTATCGCAGTTGAACGAAATTACAACAAATCCGGTGAAGAAAGAAAAGTTGATTTTTTCAATGTTGTCTGTTGGAACTACACAGCAGAATTTGTATGTCGCTATTTTGCAAAAGGCAATATGATTGCTATTGAAGGCAAACTACAAAGTCGTACATATCAGGCCAATGACGGAAGTACACGCTATGTAACCGAAATTGTCGCAGATACAGTATCATTTACCGGTGAGCGTGTGCAAAAAGCAAATAATAATACTAAAGACTCTTCTCCAACTACATCTGAACAGCCACCTTTGCCCTCACAACCCGATTTTGAAAATATGCCTATTGACGACGATTTACCGTTTTGATAACTAACAACTGTCCCACGGTGGGACACTTGTTCTTTTTGTGCAACGAACACTCCGATTGTATCGGGAGTTTAGTCTTTACAAAAAAGAAAATCTGTGATAAAATATCACAAAAAATCAAAAAAGGAGTAAATTATGAAAAAGTTTATTAAAGACAATGGAATTTACGAATGGATTTTTATAACACTTATCCCATGTGTTGCCCCCCTAATATCATTAATACCAGATATATACATCTCTGCTAATGCTAAAAATATTATGTTAGCATTAATAGCGATATTTAGCATGATAATTTCAATAATAATTTTAAGAAAAAAACAAAAGAAAATTAAACTAAATAACACCAATGAAATAACAGCCTTTGCCTATACGAGTGCCTATAAAACCATTCAAAACAAACGCAACAGATTGTTACAACGTACATATGACAATAAAACTAATTCTGATAAGATAAACTTTTCTGAAAATATCTTACCTTATAATGTACACGACTATATTGAATATATATGCTATGAACTCAACGCCCTTGTTTCTCAAATAACATCAATCAATTATGAATATTTATCTGTTTCATTTATATATAGATATTCCGAAGATACTGATAAAAACGATACAAATTGGAAATGGATTACAGGAAAAGAAATTGAAACAAAACTAGATTTAAATGATTTCGTAAATTATGAACACACCGTCTACTATCAATTGATTAATTCGAAAAAAAAATATATATATATTGATGATAAAAAAATAGGAGTCGATTTAAACCAATATCATATGGGAAATCGTGATAAAAGCTTTAATGGAATAGGTTCCATATTTTCGACAAAAATTAATTTCTCAAATAACGGTAAAGTTTTTGTCCATGGAATATTAACAATATCTTCCTACGGAGAAAAATTCACATCTAATATTCAAAAAGAATCTCTAGTTGGAAATGATTTTAAAAACCTATTTATATATAGAGTACTTCCTTATTATGAAAAACTCATACAAACAGAACTAGGATATATGTATTTTA
>ENA-UEQO01001069-UEQO01001069.1-human-gut-metagenome-genome-assembly--contig:-NODE-1069-length-29871-cov-15.270424_pt1 | contig 29871 bp, 33 predicted proteins | sample MGYA00242938_ERZ507940 | MGnify/ENA primary metagenome ERZ507940 (study PRJEB26167, sample SAMN06115517) | human gut metagenome | host: Homo sapiens | place: China:Chongqing | collected 2014-12-03... | reverse complement strand
CCGCCATTTGCAGCGACTGCAAGTAGCGGGTTGTTTGGCCTATTTAGAGGTTAGTCTTTCAGTTTGCCATGGTCACAACCGAGCGTGAGGTAGTGCTCTATCTCCCCGCTCAGCACCATCCGTGCGTACTCCAGCGGATTGTTGTATAGCAGCCAATCAAGTTCAGCTCGCTGTGCCGGGGTATTGCCGTACTCGTCCTCAATGGCGATACAATCAATGGAAAGGGTTGTGCCATCTTCAAATCGGGTTTCCACCCGGTTGGTGTCCATGTTGTAGCGGCAGGAAAGCGCTTTTTGAGAGTGATTAAGGTCGAAATTCTGATTTCGTTTCATTTGAATAGCTCCTTTAATGATTTTGAAATTTGATTTTCAACGAGATGAGGTCTCTTTTTTCTTTCTCCTAAGTCACCCAACCGCACTACCCTGCATCCGTAGCGCAGATCACACTGTCCACATCCGGGCGGTGCATGAGCTTTTGCAGGATGCCAAACTGTTTTTTGGTGGACGCAGAAACCAGATACTGCCACCTTTCCGGCAGAATGGGCAAATCTGCGATACTCCACTTGACGTATTTGGCATCGTAGATGTTGGGTGGTGCCAGTTCCACCAGATGCCCCACACACCAACTGACAAGGTAGCCATTGCCCTCCATATAACCGTCCCCGCGCTGATCTGCCCCGATCACTTTCGAGAGACTCATGGCAACCGAGGGCTTTTCCGCTAATACAAGCTTCATTCGATACTGCTCCTTTCGCAAAAAATTAGCAGCCAGGCACCGAAGCGCATGACTGCTATGTAAGGAACGGTATTCTGTTTTAGGTCTACAAACTGGGGCTTTTATGATCTTGCCACAGCTTATCAGTCTATGCACGTCAACTGTTGAAACCGCCGTGTACCGAACGGTACGCACGGTGGTGTGAGAGGACGGCGGCTAGTCACCGCCTCCTACTCGCTTGTGCCCATGTTTCGGCCCTCCACATCATCACTCCGCGCATGCGTTGTGCCTCGCCGCAACGCATTCTGCCCCTCGCTGACTCATCGCCAGGCATCGCTGATGGTGTTCGTCTGCCCATCCTCACTTCTGCAGTATCTGCTTTTCGTTCTCCTGCACACGCCGCTCGAGCGCTGTATACTGCCGGAGCTCGTCCTCGGTAAATCCCCGGAACTTCGCCTGCTCGTAGTCACGCTCCGCGGCCGCGATATCCTGCAGCACCGCATCCGACGCCGGCAGCAGCTCGAGACGAATCTTCCGCGGCTCGCGTTTTTTCTTCGTCATTCCGTTCGCGTCTGCATCCTGTGCCTCGCCACGCTTTCCGAAAAGACCGGTCGCCTCGGCTATTTCCGCCGCTTCACGTCGTTTCCTCGGCACGTCGACCACTTCGAGCATCCCGCGTGAGACCAGCTTCTGCAGCGCGGCGCGCAGATCCCCGAGGCTCATATGCATCAGCTCCGCGAGATCCTTCCGGCTCAGCGCCTTTCCGGCATCCTTTCGATCAGTCGCCTCCACGGCATCTTCCCGCGCAGGCATCTGCGCTTCAGCCCCTCGAGTGAGCGCCTTTCCCGCGTCCTTCCGATACAGCAGCAGCGACAGCTCCGCCAGCGTCATATCATACTTCAGCGCCACCGACTCGAGATAGCGCTCGAGCAGCTTCCGGTCGCGGTACTTCTCCACGATGATCCCATCCTCCGAAATCACCTCCTGCAGCGCCTGGCTCCGCTCCTCACCGAGCTTCTGCGTCCCCGGAATCGTCGCCGGGAACACGAAACCATCCTTCGCCGCATCCACTAGAAAATGATAGACCTGCAGCCGCTTCCGCTCATACGCATCCTCATCCAGCACATGCTTGAAGAAGTCGTTGTAGCACTCGAACATCGCGAGTTTCATCTCCACCGTCCGCGCGAAGCTGATCTTCTGATTCACCAGCGAACCCTTCGTCTTCACATAATAGTAGACCGGCGTCCGCAGCGCATAGAACGTCGTCGCATAGCGCACATACTCGAGATTAAACAGAAAATCCTCGCACCAGCTGAGCTTCGCATCCATCCGGATCCCGTGCGCCTCTACAAGCGAGCGCCGGTACAGCTTATTCCACAGCACCCCATAGTAGTAGTCCGCCGGGTTCTCCATCATGAAGCCAACGAACGCTTCACGCCCGATCACCTGGTCCGCGTCGATATCCCCCTTCCGCGACACCATCTCTCCGACGACACGATAGAAATCCGCGATCACCATGTCGCAGCCCGTCTCCTCGGCCGCCCGCACCATCAGCTTCGTCGCATCCGCCGTCAGCCAGTCATCACTGTCCACGAACTGCAGAAACGTACCCCGCGCCCGCGCGATCGCCTGGTTTCGCGTATCCGACACCCCCGTATTCTCCTTATGCACGACCACCACGCGCGCATCCGCCCGCGCATATCCGTCGCAGATCTCCCCGGACCGATCCTTACTTCCATCATCCATGAGGATCAGCTCGAAATCCCGAAACTCCTGATTCAGAATACTGTCCACACAGCGCGCGAGACTCTTCTCCGCGTTATACACCGGCACGATGATACTGACCTTCGGCTCCATAGGCACCTCCATCAAAAAACTACTTCTAGTTGTACCATAAAACCCTCCCGTTGACACTCGTATATTTCTGCTCACTTTTCCCGGGCCAATGTCTCGGCCCTCCGCCTGCTCACTCCGCGCCCACGCGTCCGCACCCTCCACCTTCTCACGTCGCGTCCACCCATTCGCACTCGTTGCCTTTATCGCGCCCATGCCTCCGCCCACTACCTCCTCACGTCGCGTCGAAGCACCAATTCCCTCATGAAAATGTCATATTACAGCATAAATTCGCTCATGAAAGTGTAATGAAGCACGGATTATTCCCTCATGAAAGTGGCAAAATACTGAAAAGAACGCTCATAAAAGTGGCAGAGCACGGAAATCTGAGAGGAAAAAGAAGGTGCCATGGTGTTAAATTATTCTTATGATATTTCCGCTTCCTGATGATTTTTTTGAATTATCTTAACTTTAATATCGAAACTTAACTTAAAACAAGTTATAATACAAAAATAGAGTTAAATAGAAGGAGAACATATGGAATATCTCTATAAAGTTCTGGGAATTAAAGCGACAGTTCAGCGCGCAGAGTTTGACCATCTGCCCAATTATATAGCTGTAAGGTATCGTTTACAGAAGGTATCCATGGATGGACAGAAAGTGATTTTTCTTTATCCAAAGACAGAGTTGGAGCAGATCGAAGTGCTGAAAAAGCATATTGCCCGTATACAGAAAAAAGAGAACCTGCCTGTCGTGCTGGTGCTAAACGAACTCAGTTATCGTCAAAAGGAATATCTGCTTCGTGAAAAGATCCCGTTTATCGTAGATGGAAAACAAATCTATCTGCCGTTTATGAGCGTGTATTTGCAGGAGCGGTGCGATGCGGAGAAGCAGCCAAGAGAAGATCTGCTTCCGTCGGCGCAGCTGCTTTTATTGCATTTTATTTACGGCGGCACGAAAGAACTGCCGTCGAGCCAGGCAGCGAAGGATTTAAAGCTGACAGCTACGTCTATATCGAGAGCATCGAGACAGCTGGAGGAGATGGGGCTGTTGCAGATAAAGAAAGCTGGTGTGCAGAAAATTCTGCTGTCCGAAGATCCGCCGGAAGTGCTGTTTCAGAAAGCGGAAGAGACTCTGTTGAATCCGGTAAAGCGAACGGTCTATGTTCCGAAGGAGTATATTGGGGCGGATATGCTGGTAAGCGGATATTCGGCACTGGCAGAATATTCGATGCTGAGCGCACCAGCCGTCGAGTGCTATGCGACAGATAAAATATCTCAATGGAAAAACGTTATGACAAACAGACTTCAGGATTCGAAGACTCAGGTGGCGGTAGAAATGTGGAGATACGATCCTCGGATTTTAGCTACTGGACATAGCGTTGACGCGCTCTCGCTGGCTCTGACATTAAAAGACGATACAGATGAACGTGTTGAACAGGCAGTGGAAGAACTGCTGAGCGAAGTATGGAGAAAGATAGATGGTAGGAAAATATAAAGTAGTCACGCTCTGTGGCAGCACCCGCTTCAAAGAGCAGTTCATGGATGCCCAGAAGCGGCTGACGCTTGCGGGTTATATCGTCATCAGCGTCGGGCTCTTCGGCCACGCCGGCGATCAGGAAGTCTGGGACGGCATGGACGAAGGAACCCTCTCGAAAACGAAGGAAATGCTCGACGACATGCACAAACGGAAAATCGACATGGCTGACGAAATCTACGTCATCAACGTCGGCGGCTACATCGGTGACAGCACCCGCTCGGAAATCCAGTACGCCGAAGAGCACGGGAAACCGGTCCGGTACTACCAGAACATCCGTAAATAGGAGATGCTGAGTCAGCTTTCGGAGGCGAGACAGGATATCGCAGATGGAAAGTGCAAAACCGGCGCCCAGGTAGCCGAGAACCTGGGAAAAAAGTACGGATTTATATAAAGACAGCCGAAATCAGGCGTATGATGTGAAAAATTTTGTCGTAGAACAGTGCTATGATCATAGTGCAGAAAACCATCTGCAGCATATAGACAGGAGGAACGGATTATGAATACAAAGCAGATCATCGGCTTTCACAACCCGGATGAGGAATACGGATATTTGAGTAACTGGTATCGGTCGGATTTCGAAAAGGACGGCATCCGGTTTTCATCCATGGAGCAGTACATGATGTACCAGAAGGCGCGCTGCTTTCGGGACGAGAAGGTCGCCGCAGAAATCCTGAAAACCGATGACGTCGGCCGCATCAAGGAACTGGGCCGCCAGGTTTCAAACTATGATGAAAGCAGATGGAACGGCATGCGCCAGATCCTCGTCTACGAAGGCCTCCTCGCAAAGTTTGAGCAGAACGAAGACCTGAAGGCTCAGCTCAAATCCACCGGCGACGCCATCCTCGCAGAGTGCGCCGTCAAGGACCACATCTGGGGCATCGGCTTATCGATGAAGGACCCAGATCGACTCGACGTGAAAAAGTGGCACGGAACGAACCTGCTGGGGTATGCACTCATGATCGTACGAGAACGGGTGTGAAGGGCGAAAATCCAGATACCAATATAAATACGTATTTGATGATTTATAGATATGAATAAATGCAGATCAAAATGCGCAGAATATGAGCACTTATAGACATTTAATCAACACTATATGAAAATATGCCTATTATTTTTGAGAGATGCTGGATGGTAAAATTCCGAGTTGTTGAGCTGTTCTTACTTTCTATTTTATCAGATATCGCCTACAGAGTCCATAGCTTCATAGCTCAAAACAGTTCACCCACCAACCATTTGGCTATGTAAAGGGGACGGCTTTTCAGCCGCCCCACCGGTCAACGCTGCGTTAATCAGACAGGTTCATCGTCCGATTCCGCTTCATAATCCTCGTTGACATCCACTTCTTCGTCCTCGTCACCATCATCCTCCGGCAGCTGGAGCGTATCTTCATCCTCATCGTGATAATCCGCATCCGGGTCCGGCTGATTTTTCTTGGACGCAGGCTTTACGCCCTTCATCTTGATATAGAGATAACCGCCGCCTGCCGCCAGTGCAATCAGCACGACCACACCCAGAAAGCCGGATGCGATCTTTGTGACCTTGTTTTCCTTGAGCTGTTCCGTGCCGGATGCCGCCGCTTCTTCTGCGGCTTTCTTGGCTTCTTCCTCGGCTTTCAGCCTGTCCTGTTCAGCCTGCGCCGCCGCTTCCTTTTCGGCGGTATAAGCGTCCGCATCTTCTTCCTCCATCAGAGCCAACAGGTCGGCTTCATCCACAAGGTTCATAAAATGGACGGTCTGCGCCCCTTTACTATTCCTGTCAATGACCAGATAGAATGTGTTGCCGGACTTCGACACCAGCGTAATGAACTGCTGACCACTGCCATCGGAATAATTGGTGTGGTAATCGTCCACCAGTGTCAGGTTGCCCTCCGGGGTCAGAGCACCGGTTTCCTCATCGGTCACGGTGACTACATCTTCTTCATCGGTGGTAGAAGTCAGGACAGGCTGTTCCACTTCCTCCGTAGGCTCACCGCCATAGGCAAAAGCAGGAGCCGCCATGCCAGCGCACAGTGCCACCGACAACATCAGGGCACAGAACTTATTCATCATCTTCATTATCAGATTCCTCCTTGTTGAACGTAGCACCGACTGCGGACAACGCAGCCGGGGTCGGAGTGGAAGTTGCAGACTGGCGCAGCAGGGCGGCAAGCTGTTCCGGCGTAACCTTGGCGGTGCGCACCATCTCATTCACCTCGGCAGCTTCTGCTTCCTGAATCCGTCGTTCAAGGCTTTCAATGCGAGTGTTGATCTTAATGCGACGCTCCCTTTCCTTTTCCAGAGAAGCGCGCAGCTTATCGAGTTTTTCGCTCATGTTTTCCTCCAATCATTTTGAGAGCCGCCCGAAACCGGACAGATATTTCTGCCAGTAGGACGAGTGAATGTTTGCGTACTTGATGGGGTCGCCGGCGGACACCATCATCCCGTTTCCAAGGTAGATGCCCACATGACTTTTTCCCGGAGTATCATACGTTCCCTCGAAGAAAACAAGGTCACCGGGCTTTGCTTCGGCTTCGCTGATGTGCTGGCTCTTGTTCCACAGGCCGTTGGCGGTGGTGCGTCCCACATCGTAGCCGTTCTGGTTGTAGACCCAACAAACGTAGCCTGAACAGTCAAAGCCAGTTTCCGGGGTAGAGCCGCCCCACACATAGGGCGTACCCACATACTTTTGGGCTTCCTTGTAGATGGCGGCAAATTCCTCATCCGTCAAGGCTTCCGCTGGAACCTGATAATCAATGCCCGGCGCGCCAGAGCCATCGGAGCCACCGGGCGGCAGTCCACCTTTGAACAGATATGGCCGACCACCCAACGTATCCTGAAAGATCTCATAGCGTTTCCACTGGTCGTTGTCCAGTTCCTCCCGGATAACGACCTCCAGCCCTTTATTCACCAGCTTTGTGTGAAAAATTCGATACTCATAGGGGACTTGCACGGTGTAGGGGATGCCAGTAAAAATGTCGATCATCACTACCGTGCGGTACCGGGTCTGGACTTCCACCCATGTGGTCAGCTTGTATTGCTTGGCAAACGTCTCCTTGAGTTTTGCCTGCACCTCGCTGCGGGTGTAGTCGTCATAAAGAGTAGTCAGGAACGAAGTGAGCTGCCAAGGATCATGTTCAATAGCATCCAGATGGTATCGGTATTCGTCATAGCCGGGGTGGTCGGCGGGGGTGCGTTTGATTTTCTTATCCAGTTCCTTTTCCAGCTTCTTGTAGTCGGTTTCGGCTCCCCGGATGTCCCGGTCCTCTGCGGTGTAAATGGTCTGACCGGATACCTGCGTGGTGCCGGAAAACAGAATGGAACAGGACGAAAATGCCGACATGACCAGCAGCAAGAGCAAAAGAAAAACGCCCACGATCAAAAGAACGTGCGCGTTGCTTTTTGCAAAATTGGCAATGCCGTTGACTGCGGTGCTGACCACCGATCTTCCTTTGTCGATGACCTGCTCCACGCCGGATCGGGTGGCAGATGCACCGTTGGATGCCGCTTTGCCGCCTGCGGTCTGCGCCGCTGTGCCCGAATGGGCGGCGGCATAGTAACTTTGCCGAATGTCCTGTTTCTGCCGCCATCGGGAGAGCCAGTTGGAGCCGCCCTCGCCGGTGCCGGATGCGCCTGCATCTTGTGCCGCAGTCGGCTTCTGTGGGGAAGATTGTGCGGTTTTGGCACCCTTCTTGCCCTGCATCTTGGCTTTCTTTTTCAGCTTCCGGGCATAGATGCTCTTGGAAATATCCCGGACATTTCCTGCTGCCTTTTCGCCCTCGCTTAAAGCCTGCGTGCCCACATTATCGTCCTCGTACTGGTCAACCTCCCGATGCACCGCAGACCGGGCGGCGGCAGCGGCATACATAGCACGTTTCTGCTGCTTTGTCATGCGGGATGCTTCATCCGGGGTGATCTCTGCTTTGCCAAAACGCAGGTGCTGCGCCTTTTCCGCTGCCTTGTCTGCATCCTGCTTCAGTTTCTGCTTTTTGGGCTTAGACTGCTCCACTTTGGACTTTTTCGGAGGAGAGCGCGTGGCCGTGCGCTCCTTGTCTTCCTCAAATTTCAGCTTTGGCTGTTTCTCACTCATGCTTTTGAGCCTCCGCAACTTCGGAAAGGCGGGTCGTAAGGATGCGGTAGAGTTCAAGGTCTTTCGGGAAGTGGTCAACAAAAGGCAGGATCACGTTACCGAAAAACAGCAGCCCTTCACCTTCGCCGGAGTGGGTCACATAGGAAAGCTGATGGGGCGAAATGTTCAGCTGCTTCGCCAAAATCTGCCGGTCTCCGTTGGCTTGATTGAGCATATACACAAAGTCCGAGTTCTCAAAAATATTTGATACTTCGGGACTTGCCAGCAGATCTTTGACGTTCTGCGTTAGGGCTGTCGGGATGCCGCCCCACTTACGAAAACGCTTCCAAATTTCAACGCTGTATGCCGCAGTTTGCTCCTCTTTCAGCAAAAGGTGGAACTCGTCTGCATAGTACCGGGTGGATTTTCCGGCTTCACGGTTGGCAGTCACACGCCCCCACACGGCATCCTGCACGATGAGCATACCGAGTTTCTTCAACTGTTTGCCAAGCTGCTTGATATCAAAACAGACGATGCGGTTATTGATATCCACGTTGGTGTGGTGGTTAAAGATGTTCAGACTGCCCTTGACGTAGATTTCCAGCGCAGCCGCCACATGGCGGGCTTCCGGTTCATCTTGCGTCAGCAGGGCGTTGTACAGATCTTCCAACAGCGGCATATTTTCCGGGATGGGATTCTCGAAATACTTGCGATAGATCACATGGACGCAGCGGTCAATGACCGTCTTTTCCACCGGCTGCAACCCCTCTTTGCCGCCGACCACCAGTTCGCACAGGGACAGTACAAAGTCGGCTTTCAGAGCCAGAGGGTTATCCTCTTCCGAGTAGTTGCTGTTGATGTCCATCGGGTTGATATACTGGGTGCTGGCAGGGCTGATGTGGATGACCTGCCCATGCAGACGCTCCACCAGCGGAGCGTACTCACATTCCGGGTCGCAGATGATAATATCATCGTCCGTCACGAGGAACGCATTGCAGATCTCACGCTTTGCGCTGAAGGATTTACCGGAACCGGGAGTGCCCAAAATCAGACCGTTGGGGTTCTTCAGCTTTTTGCGGTCAACCATAATCAGGTTGTTGGACAGGGCGTTCAAGCCATAATACAGGCTTTCCTTGCCGTTGTCGAACAGCTCCTGTGTGGTAAACGGCACAAAGATTGCCGTGCTGCTGGTGGTCAGACCACGCTGGATCTCAATCTGACAGTCTGCCAGTGGCAGGCTGCTCATCAGCCCCTGCTCCTGCTGAAAATCAAGGCGGCATAATTCGCAGTTGTGCTTCTGGGCAATGCTGACCGCCTGAAACACGTTGGTTTCCAGTTCCTGCTCGGTTTTGCCGGTGTTCAGAACAAGGAATGTCACCAGAAACATTCTCTCGTTCTGGCTCTGCAATTCCTTCAAAAGTGCCTTGGCATCTCTGCCGTAGGTTGCTAAATCGGACGGCAGCACGTCCATGTCGTATCCGGCGCGGACGGCTTTTTTCTGCTCTTCGATTTTGCTGCGGTCCAGTTCCGTGATGGCGCGCTTGATGGTTTTGATGGCCTTGTTCTGGTCAACGGACTGGATGTGCATGGTAACGATCTGGCTGGAATCCATATCAAGGAAATCCTTCAAAAGCTGGTCGCTCAGGTCAGAAGCCGTAATATTCAGGAAGCTGACCGCCCCGAAGATGCCGCCCATCTGAAAGGTACGGCTGTTCTTAAACGCCAGCGCAGTGGGGGCAATGGCATCCTTTACGGACAGACCACTGGGCACAAGGTCTTTCCAGTTGAAGTGGAACTTGTTGGCTCCATCCATGTTCAGCATCCCATGCATCAGCCGCAGACGCTCCGTACCGTCCAGCGGCTTTGCCAGAACGCCTAACCTGTGAAAGTTGTTCATCAGGTCGTTCTGGATGTGCTCTAACCGAGGTTTGACCTGCGCCATGCTGTCGCCCTCGATGCCATAGGTCAGGAATTTGGTCTTGGTCAGGCCGTTGTTGCCCTTGGAAAGCTGCTGCCGCAACATCTGGCTGTACTCGGCTCGCACATCATCAAAGCCATCCTGCTGGTACGGGATGCGGATGGACTTCTCGAAGTCCGCCGAATCGGTGGCGGTATTCACGAAGGACAACTCGAAGTGGATAGAGCTGTCGAAAAAGTTGAGAAAAGAGCACCATTCCTCAAAGATGGCGGTCTTGTCCTCCTGCTGCGCCAACTGGTAATTGATATCCTGATACTGGATGGTGCGGGTGTAGTAGCCGGGACGGATACGGAAGGTACCGTCCTCAAACATCCGCTGGAACGGGATGCTTTCCTGTGCCGTGCGGGGCACTGTGGGCTTGGGCGGCTTTTTGCCGTCTTTATTCTTTTTCAGAAACGGAATCATGGGCGTCATCTCCCTTCACAAGCAGTGCATAGTAATTGCGGGTCTGGTACGGACGCACCTTCGGACGAACAAAACGCGCCTGAAGGTAGTACCGCAGGATCTTTTCGGCGGGCTGACCGTTCTTCTGGTACATGGCCAGAAAAAACATGGGCAGCATGACCGCCATCATGCCGAGGGTAGCGCCGGAATTGCCTGCGGTATCCCGCAGGACAAAGAACAGCGGCACCCCTACGACTGCCGCTGCACCAAAACAGACGAGCTGCCGGGCGGTCAAATTGAAGGCTACTTTGGACTTCACCTTGCTGAAATCGCGCGGCACGGAAATATAAGCTGCCAAAATTTCACCTCCGAATCAATGGGCACCCAGCAGAGTTTTGGCGACAGAGCTGGTCTTGAACAGCGAGAAGCAGAGCAGCACGGTATACCCCACGATGCTCCAGATCGAGTTGATGGCATCCCCGGATATGGCAACATTCTGAAGCAGAACCGCGTAAATCGCCACGCAGATGAGGATGAGGAAACCCTGAAATCCCAATGCAAACAGGGACTTCAGGTAGTTCTGTCCTACATGGGATTGCTCGTGGTTGCCCCATGTTGCCATGGGAACCGGGGCAAGGCTGACCATCATGTAGATCTCAATCATTCTTCCATAGACGATGACGAAAATCACGATGGACAGGATGCGCATAGTGATGCCGATGAAGAAGGACTGCAAGAACAGTCCGAACAAGGGTCCTACGTCCATCTGCATCATGCTGGATTGCAACATGGAAAGCCCGATGTCGTTCACCCGCGTGTTGCCAGAAATAATGTCGCTGGAATTTGCCACCACCTGCTGCGTCACGTCGAACACCGCCATGATGATGTCAAACGTATTCGAGATCATCCAAACCGAAATGGCAGTTTTGAAAATCCACTTCAAAATCAATGCCGGTTCAAACTGTGCCATATTGTTGTGTTCAGTAATCATCTGAATCAATTCATAGCAAGCAATAAAGGTCAAAATCACGCCTGCAATGGGCAGCACCACATTCCGGGAGAGTGCTTCGATCATAGCGAAAACGCGCGGTTCAAAACTGGATGGTTTGGTGCCGACTTGCTGGGCGATGCCGCCCACTTGGGTGTTCACATCATCGAACAGGCCGGAAAGATTGGACATGATTGCCGCTGTCAGCAGTGACTTTATCCAATCAGAGATCGCTTTGAGAACTGTTTCCACTCAGCGCCACCACCCATCAGGAAAAATGATTGATCAGGGTCTTGAGCAGGTTGAGCAGAAAAATAAGGTGAGTCAAAATCTGCATAATAGCACCGTCCTTTCAGAATAAAGGTGAATATTCGATTTGCAATGCGTTTCCTCTTTATAATAAGAATCCGTTTGCCACGGAGGGGCTGGAAACACTTGCAAGTAAATATGTACGGGGCGGCAATCGCCGCCCGGAAAAGATCAGCCGAACAGACCGCTCAGCAGGGGAATCAGGGTGATACCAATCAGGGCAACACCGCCGCCAGCCATGAGCTGCTTCATGCCCTGACTCTTTGCTTATGTGTGATAAAGAAGTAATAGAAGTGTAAAAAATTTTGCCTTTCCTATCCGATACTTGCCTTTGATATCGGATAGGGCGGGCGGTCATTCGGGCAAGTCCACTTTGCCGACGAAAGAATAGTAAATCTCAATATCCTGTCTGCGTGTGCCGTTTTCATCGTAGCTGCACTCATGCACAACGATTTTCTCTACAAACTCACGCAAGAGGGTGTGGGTCAGTTCTTCAAAGTTCATGTGCTTGCGGACAATGTTCATAAACTTTTCTGCGTTTACGGTAGCTTCCTGTGCTTTGGAAAGCTCCGCCTGTATTCTGGCAACACGCTCTTTCAATTCCTGCTGTTCGGCTTCATAGTCTGCCGAAAGCTCCGTGAAACGCTCGTCAGAAATGCGACCGCTTACGCTGTCCTCATACAGCCGCTTGAAAATAGCGGAAAGTTCACCGATACGCTTTTCGGCAGCTTCCAGTTCCTTTTTCTTGGCGGCGTTCCGGCGTTTGCCGCCGTCCTCGTTCTGCTCGATCAGCAGCTTCATAAAACGGGCTTCATGCTTTGCCGCATAGCTCGTCACTTTCCGTAGATTGGAGAGAACGCCCGCAGTCAAAAGGTCGGTGCGGATAAAATGTGCGGTGCAGTCATGGGTGCGCTTCTTGTAGTTCCCGCAGATATAGCAGTCCTGTTTCCGCTTATCGGTCTGGTAACGCTGCTGATACATGACGCTGCCGCAGTCCGCGCAAAAGAGCATACCAGAGAACAAGCCCACTTCATCATAGCGGTTCGGACGCTTGCGCTGTTTGCGTAATTCCTGCACACGCTCCCATGTCTGGGTGTCGATGATAGGCTCATGGTGGTTCTCGAAAATTGCCTGTTTCTCAATGGGATTTTCTATGCTGTGCTTGGTCTTGTAGGACGGTTTCTCCGTCTTGAAGTTCACCAAACAGCCCATGTACTCCCGGTTTTCAAGGATATGCACCACGGTATTTGTCGCCCATTTGCACTCATAGCCGGGGTGATAGCGGCGTGTGCTGCCCGTCCTGCGGTATTCCAGCGTTCCCGGCGTTGGGATTTCCTGCTCGGTCAGCATACGGGCTATCTTGGTCGGACCGTTCCCGGCAAGGCACAGACGGTATATCTGCTTGACCACGGGTGCGGCTTCCTCGTCAATGATGAAGTTTTCGTCCTCGTCCATGAGGTAGCCGTACACGGGTTTGCTCGTAACAGGCTTGCCGCTCATGCCTTTTGACCGTTTTACAGCTTTGATTTTCTTACTCGTATCTCTCACCAGCCATTCGTTGAAAATGTTCCGCAGAGGGGCAAAATCATTATCGCCCTGTGCGCTGTCCACTCCATCGTTAATTGCGATAAAGCGGACGCCTTTTTGTGGGAAAATCATCTCGGTATACATTCCCACCTGCAGGTAGTTTCGCCCTAACCGTGACATATCCTTTACGATAACGGTAGCCACTTTCCCGGCTTCAATGTCCGCAAGCATGGATTGAAAGCCCGGTCTTTGGAAGTTCGCACCAGAATAGCCATCGTCCGTGTACCAGCGCAGATTGGAAAAGCCGTTCTGCTTTGCGTAGGTTTCAAGGATACGCTTCTGGTTGGAAATGGAATTACTTTCGCCTTGCAGCTCGTCCTCATGGGATAGTCTTGGATAAAGGGCAGTGATTTTCTGGGTGGTCTGTCTTAACATAAAATCCTCCGTTTCCGACAGCCAGCCCCACTATTCCGTATTTCGATTATACCACATGGGGCGGCTGTCTGTATAGCGGCTTCTGCTTCTTTACCGCCCGGTAAAATGACGATTTTTCTGTGCGGCTTGTAGCGTTAGGGCGAAAGCTGGGCTTTGTGTCCTGCGGCGGCTTCCGCCTCCAGCACTTTCATCATCTTATCGGCTGCGGTGTCGGTGGTATCTTTTTTGAAAAAGCCGGAAACGACAAGGACGGTGTTGCCCATGCGGATCTCTGTCACGCAGTCCGGGCGGCGTTCCGGGGTGGTGTTCTGCTTGTTCTCTGCCATAGGCAACTCCTTTCATTTCATCAATTCTTTTAGTCTGTTCAGCTTGGCTTGCGCCGTTTCACGGCGGAAGTTCTCTCCCGTAAAGAGGATAGGGGCGCACATTTCCAAAAGGCGGTCATAAATCCGGGCATGGGCGGTGTCCAGCGGATTTTGCAGGCTGTCCAATGTCAGATTGGTGGTAACGATTAAGGGCTTGCGGCTGCGGTAGCGGCTGTCAATCACATTGTAGACCTGTTCTAAACCGTACTCTGTGCCGCGCTCCATTCCAAAATCATCAATGATAAGCAGAGGAAAACGGCAAAGACGCTCGATATACTCGTTGCGCCCCTCAAAGCTGGCGGTCAGGTCATTCAAAATCGCAGAGAAGTTCGTCATGCGGACAGCGACTTCCTGCTCCATGAGGGCATTAGCGATACACCCGGCAAAATAGCTTTTTCCTGTGCCGACCTTGCCCCATAGCAGATAGCCGATATTTTCCTCGCGCATGGTTTCCCAATGCTCCACATAGAAGTGTGCAATCTCCATTTGCGGGCATTTCCCGTTGTCGTTGGCGAAAGTCCATTCCTGCATGGTAGGATTGGTAAATCCCCGGCGCTTCAAGTCCTCCACGGTGTCAAGGTGCTTTCTGCGCTGTTCGGCGGCTTCACGCTCCAAACGCTGGGCTTTCTGGCAGTCACATTCTGCCGGGTGGCGGTCACGCCCAAACAGGGCGGCTTGCTTTTCCGGGAAGTAGGCTTCTTTCGGAGTGTGACACTTGCCGCAGTAAAGCAGTCCGTCCTCGCCCGTGTAGTCCTCCGGCTGTGGGGTAACAGCCGCCATATTCAAAACTCGTTCTGTAAACAGATTACTCATAAGCTCTCGCCCTCCTTGCAGGTGTATTCGGGTATGCCCTGTTTCGGGGCAGCCTTTGCGGTATCGTCTGCCGCCCATCTGCGGATAGTGGCGGCGTGGTTTTTATATTTCTTGCCCGTGGACGCGATATAGCCGGAAAGCCGCTCAATGTAGTACGCCCATTTTTCGGGCAACTCCGCTTGCAGTTCGGAAAGCTCCGTATCAGTCAGAAATACATTCTCATATCTGCCATAGCTGCGGGCGAGGGCTTGTCCCTTTAACTCTCCCTCTTTTTCTAACTCTATATCTATCTCTTTCTTTATCTCTATCTCTGGTGGACGAATGTCGGACAAATGTCCGCCATTTGTCCGCGGCGGCAAAAGTGCCTTATTTTCAAGCCTTGCGGCGCGTTTCCGTTCCGCTTCGGTAGAGGATTGACCAATCATCAGCTCAATGTCGGTCATATAAAGCAGCCCGCAGTCAAGCTGCTCCACAAGCCCTAACTGCTGGAAGATGGCTAATGCCCGTTCCACCGTCCCGATTTGGTGACGGGTCAGCGTGGCTATCATCTGGGCGGTATAGGGGATATGCTCGTCAAGCTGCAATCTGCCGCCATTTTTCAGCGATTTTAAGTACAGCTTCAAGAGGATATTGGAATACAAAATCCCGTCTTTCATGTCCTCCAACAGCACAATGGAATCGCTGTCGAAGAAGTTTTCTTTCAGTTTGAGGTAGTAATATTTGCGGTTATCTGCCATTGGCGGTGTCCTCCCTGTGTTTCCATCTCTTAGAGAAATACCGGGGGCAGAGGACGATAATCGCCCGGAAGCTCTGCTTGCAGCCGTGTGTGCAGCCCCGGCAAAGGTCATTGTAGGTAATACGGTTTCGGTGGTTGAGGAAAAAGCTCCATTCCAACCGCCGCTTTTTGCTCATGCGTGGCATTTCTCGCTCCTTTCTGCCGTTTCCGCTGGTATAAGCGGATAGGTCGGTAAAAATGTAGTTTCTCGGTGTCATTTTCGGGGATTTCCTGCGCTGTGCGCCCCGTTTCAAAGGTGGGCAGTATTGCGGATAGGGTGCAGGGCATATCCCTGTTTTGGTATCGTTTCGGGGCGGTTTTTAACGCTCATGTTCGTGCTTTTTCTCTCTGTCTTTCTCGCCTTGCAGGATTTGAGAAAGATTGCTTTTCACGGTATGCAGCTCCTTGACACGGGCTTTTTTCTCCCGGTATTCGTTGTAATGGGCGTTCTTTTCGGCGGTAAGCTGCTCGATTTCCGCTTGCAGGGCTTTATGGCTTGGCAGCTTGGAAACGCCATGCGCCCGGAAATAACGGGTGGCTGCGTCCGCTATGATAAAATCGCTTTCGTGCCGTTCCCGATAGGTGCTGCGGGCTTTCTCCGTTTTCTGTGCTTTCAGACCGTCACGGGCAGGCTTGGTCTTGGCATAGGCAAGCACCTGTGTCTGAAGCTCCTTTTTCTCCCGGATAGCAGCGTCCAGGGCTTTCAGCTTGGCGGTGCTGTCCTGTAAATCCGCATTGGCAGATACCAGGGCTGCGTCCAGCTCCTCCGGCGAATAGCCGTACTGCCCGTAGGCGGCAACGGTAGCCGCCATTTGTTTCAGATTGTGGACTGCCGCCCAGCGGTCATAGCCCGCGCCCTTTCCCTCCGCTCGCTTCGCTGCCCGGTCAACCATGCGCTGAATACCGTCCTTTTCCGGGGTGGTTTGGACAGCTTTTTTGCCCTGCAAACGCTCCCTTATGTTGCGGGGGTATTCGGGTACGGTTGCGGTCTGCTCGGCGGCTCTGTGGGCGTTCTGTTCCAAAAGGGCAAGAACGGCAGCGCGGTCAAAATCATCTCCCAGCTTGCGGGCGGTAATGGGCTTTGTCCTGTCCGGCGTGAGGTAGGATAGCCGCCCTCGGCTCTCCTTGACAGTCACGCCCTGTTGCAAGAGAACGGCGGCGAACTCGCCATAGCTTGCGGCAGAGGACAGCGCGGTGCGTATGGCCTGCCGCAATTTTTCCTTGTCTGTTTCAAACTTCGTGGGCTTGGCTGGCTGCTCCTCGGCTGGCAAGGCGGCAGCTTCCTTGTCCAGCTTTGCCTGCCCTTTCCGCTGCGCCCAATACTCACGCTCGGTAATGCGGTTTTTGCTGCCATGCAAAAGGTCGATTTGATAGAGATTTTCCCGGTGGCACAGCTCCATGACTTCGGCTTTGAAGTATTCCATCGCCGCGTCTGTGCAGCGGTGCTTGCACCCGGCGCGGGTGTCCGCCGGTCTGTCCATGTAAGGCAGGAACGGAACTTCCGCTATCCGCAGAGAATTGATAACGATATGCACATGGATATTTCCGCTGTGGTTATGTCCGTCCGGGTGGGTGCAGACAATGGCTTGGTGTCCGGGAAACTGTTTCCGGCAAAATTCCTCGCCCAACGCCTGCGCCCGGTCTACGGTCAAGCCGTTGTCTACTGCGTCCCGTGGGTCAAAGCTGATAATGTAGTGGTGGCTTTTCACATCTTCTCGTTTTTGGTTTTTCCCATAACGGAGATTGGATCGCATACAGGCAACAGCAAAATCCTCGCCGCCGCAGTTCAGCGTTGCTATTCGGTAGTCCTCCCGGAGCATGAGCCGCCCGCTTTCATCAAGGGTGGGCTTCATGGTAAACTCATCATGTTCAAAGGTGAGGTACTGCTCGGTTGCGCCATAATCCGCATTTTTAGAGCTGATATGTTTGAATGTTGCCAACAGCGTCACCTACCTTTCGCAAGACTTCAAACTTCAAGGCGGCAAGGTCAGAAATGGCGGCGCGGACTTCAACGGACAGGGCGTTGTATGGTGTGCCGTACTCGTTGAGGGCGCGGGCAATCTGATTGAGGTTGCCACCGATTTTTCCGTATTCGGCGGTCAGCCTGCCAACGGCGGACAACAGTTCATCATTGACCGGGGAAACGGTAACGATGGGACGAATGGTCGCCCGTGTAATGGCTTGCCGGATAAATTCGGATTGGCTCATGTCATAGTGTTTCAGCCGCTCGGTAAAGTCGGCGTATTCTTCCTCGGTCATGCGGGTTTTGACCACATGGCAGCGGTGGGGTGTGTTGTATTTTTTCTTCAAGCGTTGACCTCCTTTCTCGCCCGACAGGGCGCATGAGCAGGGTTTGGGGAAGGCACTCCCCAACAAGATTTACCAAAGGGGGCAAAACCGCAGATATGCGGATTTTGGCACCGTGGTAGAATCTTGCTCTAAAAAACTACCGCTTTCCTCGGCGGCTCTGGTTTGCGGATATACTGGCTTGCTCCACCAATATAGCGATTGCGGCGGCGTGTTCTGCCCGCTGTTCACCACTACAACGGTGAAAAGGGGGCGTTTTGGCAAACGCAGCGGAAATTTTTTTGTTTTCCCTGTCTGCTCCCTACAACAATCCGGCGGTGTGGTTTGCCAAAGATTTTTGAAAATGGGCGCAAAAAAAGCAGTAAACCTTTTCAAGATTTACTGCTTATCTGCCGCTGTGATGGGTGGCGGTATTAAATTGTCAGCCGTTTTTCAAATGGAATTTATCTGCAATCGCTTTCTTTCTGCTTTCCAATTCCTTTTCTGTAATCTTCCATAATCCTAACGCAATGATCTGCTATCTTTTGCATTCCGAGTTCTTCAAAAAAGGCAATTTGTATTTTCATCAGTTCTTCACAAACAGTCAACTTCTGCTCATCCATATTGCTAATAGCAAGCCATGGGAACGCTTTATATTTCTTAGTGTCCCCAATGAGAAAATTGTACCCTATCAACTCATTTTCACGGAAAACGAAATAGAATTGTGGGCCTGAACCTGGAACTGACTTTTCCATAATTTGCTGCATTGTTCTCACGCCGCCGTATGCCGGAAAAAAACCTATTCGCTCAAGAGCATTTAATATGTCAATCCTTTTATCTGTGGGTATGTCTCTATAATTGATAATCTGTTCCATTTGCTCTACCCTCATTGAAGTTTAATTTGTCAGGCTCTAATTATACAACTTTTCTGTTTAGCGGTCAAAGCGGAACTTCAACAGGCTTTCTATCAGTTGCCTGACGATATGCTCCTGCATATCCGTGTTAATCTGTCCGTCCATTTTCGCACAAGAGCGGATATATCCCGCATAATGGGATAGGACGGCGGCAACAGCTTCCGGGTCGCCCTCGCTTGCCTTAACGATTGTCTCATAGGGAAGTAGCTGGCTCATAGGACAAACCCTCCAACTCTGCCCGTAGCCGCCGTAAAATCATCTGAATACGCCGCCCGGTTGTGTTGCCAGCCCGTCCATATCTCCGTCCAATCTCCCTATGCGTCAATCGTTGGAAGTAGTACAAGAAAATGATTTCCTGTTCCATCTGTGATAGTGCGGACAGGGCTGCGGCAAGCTCTGGACTTTCCAAAAGCACCATCTGACCACAGACGAAAAGCGGATAGCTGGTCATGCCGGATTGCTCCGCAAAGTATTTATCTGTGGTACTGAATGGATAGTGTTTTTCTTCTATCAGATATTCAAGCGAGATTTCCCGCTTGCGGCGGCTCCGTATGCTCCGGGCTGCGTCTATGGCAGCGTGGCGAATAACAGTCTTGCAAAAGGCATCGTGTGTATGCCGGATATGTTCTTGATACTTTTCGTGTTCGGTCATGGAAAATCCCCCTTTCTGAATAATGGCAGAGGGCGGCAGCATCTTGTGCTGTCGCCCTCTTGATTACCGAACAGCAAAGACGGGCGGGGCTGTCAACGGCGGCGCATTTGCGCCGTTCATCTTGACCGTTGACAGGCTCGGCTGGGTTTGCTATCTGCTCACGGCAATTCACTCTCATTGATAGGAATTGCCTCAAGTTCCGTATTCAAATTGTTCCAATAAGAGCCGATATCCGCACTTGTGAAATACTTAAAACCGCCTGCTGCTGACTTCAATTCGCCGTTTTTAACCCCATAGCAGGCGTAAATCAAATCGTAGCTTGTTCCATCTGAGAGGTTAAATCTAAAGCTGGTCACATCTGCTCCGGCAGTTTCCTCAGTCGTTTTGTCTTTTAGGGATAAGCCCTTGAACTTATCATACAGGGTCTTTATATCATTTTCAGCAACAACTACTTTCTTTTCTGCTGATGCAGGCACTCCGTCATAGTGGTACATTTCAACGCTTTCGACATCTTCAACCTCAAATGGGAAGTCGATTTTGACAGGCTCATAAGCAATGTTTATAGGTAACAGAAAGAGAGCTGTAAAAATTGCAATGATACAAAGAGCGATGGAAACGAGAACAGCAATCGTTATCTTTTTTCTGCCTCTCTGCTTTTCTTTTGCCTCATGGCGCATAATAACGCTTTCGCTTTCTTCGTGAAGAACATCTTCGCTCGTGTGAGAAAGCAATTTCTGATAAATTGCGTTACAGTCAGCACAGGCGTTCAAATGCTCTTTTACCATCTCTGCGCTTGCTTCGCTGCAAGCACCGTCAACATACAGCGGAAGAATATCTCGAACAATATCGCATTGTTTACTCATGCTTTTCATCCATCCTTTCTTGAATTTTTAGCTTTGCACGATGATAAGTAACTCTCGCCCATGATTCTGTTTTTCCAAAAATTGCAGCGATTTGTGAAAAAGATAGTTCCCCGAATACGCGAAGCTGAAAGACTTCTTTGTATGGTTCTTCCAAACGGTGAAGAACGAGGTGTATGCGGAACGCCATGTCAGAATCTGCAACTGAGTTCTCAACATTTTCATTTGATGGCAAGTCATTGATTTCACTCACATCAGCTACTCGCTGACGGCTTCGCATTTCATCATGGTAAAGGTTTTTTGCTATGGAGCAGAGCCATGTCAATTCATCTGACTTACCTTTGAATTGTGATGTTGTAGAAACAGCCTTATAGAATGTGTTCTGCGTGATTTCCTCTGCTATCTCACGATTTTTGGCAAGAGAAATAGTATACGAGTATACCTGTAAATAGTAGGCTTTATAGAGCTTTTCATAGTCCATACTTGTCATCACCTCCTTCAGCTTCATAGGTTAGACGGAGAAATCGGAATTTCGTTACAAAGAAGTTTGAAATTTTTATACCTTTACGCTACTCTTGCTTTGTGCGGACTATTGGTAGACGCGCATTAACGGCAAGTAAAGAGATTGCTGTGTCAGCTTGATATGTTCAAATGCTAATTAAGTATAGCATACAGCTATGAATTTTTCTATTGCGTTCCCCTGACTTCGGAATAGTGGCAGGGCTGGCTGTCTTTGTTTTGCTTTGTGCTTCTCTACCGTACATGAGTATTAGCGCCGGGGTTGTCCGAGCCATAGCCCTCCAGCAGATTGACCACGCCCCACACGCCGAGGCCAGCGCCGAGGGCAATCACAAGGGTCTGCAAAGTGGTGATGGCAGAAGCGAAAAACTGCATATATTCCTCCGTTTCTCCGGGGGCAAAGCCCCGGCCATGAAAAAAGCCGCCCTTGCGGGCGGCAGCCTACACGCCTTGGGACGAAATGTCCCAAAGTTTTATACAAAAGCGTCCGGGTCGTCGAGGTCGTCATAGTTGAGGATGTCCTCGTCCTCGTCTGTGAGCGCCTCGTCCGGCACGGACACTTTGTACACCTCACATTCCTCGCTCATGCCCGGCCGCCTGCGGCGGTTAATGAGCTTGTCGAGGTCAAAGGCGTTTTTCACTTTATCGGCCTCCGCCGTAAAGCGGTAGTTGGGGTGCTGTTTCAAATCGTATTTCTTGGAATAGAACGGCGGCAGCCCTCGGAGCTGCAAAATGCACCGATCTCCGGGCATGGTGGCAAGCTCACTTGGGGTCATCAGCTCCCGCCCCAGCCGTTGGGTGTTCTGACTGTAGCTTTCAGACTGGCCCCGTGAGCGCCCCTCGGTCTGCATGGAGATGGTGGCCTTGCCCAGCCAGTTTTCTGAAATTTCCTTGATGGTGCTGGCCTCACGGCCACCGAGGAATAGTACGCTGTCCATGTTGCCAAGAATGGTTTCAGCGTTCTTATCGTAAATGGCCTTGCATTGGGCAAGCTGCTGATACAGCAGGCACAGGCTGATCTCCCGGGAGCGGATGACCGCCACCAGCTTTTCCAAGTTTGGCACCTGTCCCGTGTTGGCCGCCTCGTCCCACAGCACCCGCACATGATGGGGCAGCCTGCCGCCGTGAACATTGTCCGCCCGTTCGCACAGGAGATTGAACATCTGCGAAAAGGCCAGTGCCACAAGGAAATTGTAGGTGCTGTCCGTGTCGCTGATGCAGAAGAAGGTCGCCGTGCGCCGATCTCCCATGCGGTCAAGTTCCAGCTCGTCATAGGACATGATCTCCCGGAGCTGCGGAATGTCAAAGGGAGCAAGCCGCGCACCGCAGGAAATTAAAATACTTTTTGCTGTCTTGCCGCTGCTTAGCTTGTATTTTTTATACTGCTTCACCGCAAAGCAATTCGGCTTGCGCTGCTCCAGCCCCTTGAACATATAGTCCACGGCGTTGAGAAAGTCCTCGTCATCCTCCTTGACCTCCATGCCGGAGATCATGTCCACCAGTGTATTCATGTTGCGATCCTCCTCGGCTCCCTCAAAAATGATGTAGCCCAGCAGGGCGCAGTACAAAAGCGTTTCCGCCTTCGTCCAGAACGGATCGCCCTCCTTGCCCTCGCCCTTGGTGTTGGAAATAAGGGCATTGACAAACTTTAGAATGTCCGCCTCGGTCTTGATATACGCCAGCGGGTTATAGTGCATGGATTTTGAAAAATCAATGCTGTTGAACACCTTGATCTTATAGCCCCGACGCTGCAAGAAAGCGCCGACCTGCCCCAGCACACCGCCTTTGGGGTCTACCACCACATAGGAAGAATGAGCTTGCAGGAGCTGCGGCGTGAGCCAAAAGCGGGTCTTGCCCGAGCCGGACGAGCCGATCCCACAGAAATTGAGGTTGCGGGCGTTAGCGGGATTTTGGGGGCGGGTATTCATGGTGAGCCGTTCTGTGGCGGTCAGCAGCATATTGTTTTCAAACTTGGGATCGACAAAAGGGCGTATATCTTTTTCAGATCCCCAACGGGCTGAACCGTACTCTTCATCACGCCGGAATTTCTTTGCGTTCCTGCTTTTGAAGCAGATCAGCAGACGGAACGCCACCGCCCCCACAATGCCCACCAGCCAGTCAAAGGGAGCAAGGCCGGGGGCAAAGTCGGCAAAGGCCGCGCCGACGACCTGTCCCAGTCCCAGCAGCTTATGGGCGAAATCACTGCCTGCCGCCAGACGATACGCCGTCCCCAGCTTGAGGAACGTCCAGCCGATGAACACATAGGGAATGTTGGGCAGCACATATTTACGGAGTTTATCTGTCACCATGCACGGCCTCCTTAATGTGTTCTTTCTGCGGCTTTTCCTTGGCAAGCTGCTGTTCCGCCTGCTTCATCTGTTCAGGGATCGTGGGCTGGCGGGACTTGGCCTTATCCAGCACCTTGCGGGAATATTCCGAAAAGCAGGCGGTCATAGCGTCCGCCTGCCCGGACTTGAAGAACAGCAGGTATTTCCCCGGTTCAGTCTGATAAAAGGCGTAGTCCACATTCCACTTCCGGGCTACCCGGTCAAAGAGCTTTGTATCCCCGGACAGTTCAAGGCTGTTGGTGGATGTGCCATGCGCCATGAGCTTTTTCACGGTCTGCTTGCCGTGGGGCGTCTGCTTTGCCCGGTGTGCCTTGGCGATCTTGCGCCCCACCGCCCGGACAACATAGGCAAGCCCCCGGGCGGTCAGCTTTGACGCTTTCACCGATACGGCAATCGTGCGCCGGGAAATATCCTCGTCTACCAGCCGTCATCGCCTCCTCTCTGATAGAAATATGACCTTGGGACAAAATGTCCCAAGGTCAGCGGTCATCATGCTCCTTTCTCGGGTGCAGGCGCTCGCCCTCCAAAGAGGAACGGTCTATGACCTCCTTGTAGGCCGCCATCTGCTCCCGGATATTCAACTTAGGGTACGCAAAAATGCGGTGTTCGGCGGGAATGTCCTCGATGCCGTGGTACACCTCCTTGAAATCGCCGCTGCGGGTCAGATAGCCCGTGGGGGCGAAGTGGCCGCCCTCGTTGATCCGCATATCCCGCCCATAGGCTTCAAAATCGAAGTAGGGCAGCACATTATCCGGCACATCCAGCAGCTCCATGTCCTCTACATAGATGCGCCCCAGCGTTTCATCGTCGGTCACGCCGGGGTGGAGGGAATAGCAGTCCAGATTGTGAACGAGGTTGATGATGTCCGCCACGCTGGAAGTGTGGTCGCCCTTGTTGAGTGCGGCCTCCAGCGTTTCGATCTCGTCGCTGTCCAGTTCGGAAATGAGATGCGCCAAATGGTTCAGCTCGTCCAAGTTTTCATACTCGGTGAGATAGTCGTATAAGCCCATCACATCGCCGTCAAAGGCGGTGATGAAAAACTCCTCATACCGCACACCGTCCACGCCGATGTTCTTTAAGAGCGATTGCACCTCCTCCGTGGTGGCCGGAAATTTCAGCGTTTCGCCCACAAGCTGCCCCTCGGCGTATTTGCCGAGGTTGGTGATGTAGGCTTCAAATACCGTCATTTGCACCTCCTTTTGTCAGCGCCTCTGCGATCCCCACCATGATGTACTCGGCACAGGGCAGCGCGATGGCATTTCCCAATGCCCGGTAACGGTGGGAGGATAGAATTTCCTCGCCGTCCGCACCGTACCTTGTCCAGCCCTCCGGCAGCCCCATGAGCCGTTCACATTCCGTTTCCGTGGGAAAGCGGACGCAGCCCCCGGCGGGATTGTCCTCATACCAAAAGGCAAAGGGCGAAATGCCGCCCGCTAACAGAGTGGGAAAAGGGTCAGTTGGCAGTCCGAAGCTGTTTCGGAACGCTGTTTCCGTCCGCTCCTTGGCGGATGCCCGCATACGGAAGCATTGAAAGGGTCGGGTAATTGGTACACGCCGCCCTGCTTCAATAAAAGAGCCTCGATCTCCGCAGGCGGTGGGCAGCCCGCTATCTCTGCCAGATGCAGAAAGTGACTGCATTGTGCGGGGCTTAAAAAGTATTTCGTGGGAGCGCCGTCCTCCAAAGTCTGCCACAAGAAAGATGCGCTGCCGTCGTGCCAGCCGGGGGCTTGCCCAATGCTGGGCGTCCATGAGCCGCCAGCAGAGGTCAGGCGTTCGCCCTCGCACCATTCCGGCTCCTGCCCATCTTCCAGAAGCAGGAATTGAAACATCGGCGTCTGTGAAAGCGGATAGGACGGCTCTAAAATCCATCCGGTCATTTGATGAAAACGCTCCCATGACGTTTTCCCAAACAGCGATTGCTGGAAATAGACCATTTGTCGCCTCCCTCATTTCACGGATAATGCGGATGGCTTGAAAGAACAGGCTGGACTTTTCTCCCGCAAGTCCCTTGCGGTTGCCGATCTGCGAGAGATTTTGACACGGTGAGCCAAAGGTGATGATATGGACGGGCGGGATCTCCCGCCCGTCCAGCTTTGTCACATCCCCCAAATGCGCCATATCTGGAAAGTGGCGCTTGGTGATGGAGATAGGGGCTTTTTCAATCTCGCTTGCCCATATTGGCTCAATGCCACAGCGCACCGCCGCCAGCGGAAACACGCCGATCCCGTCAAACAGGCTCCCCAGCCGGAGCGCCGTCATCTTATCTGCGCCCCTGTCCCTTGACGGTCAAAATGCCCTCAAGGGTGGTGGCGGTGATCCCGAGCCGCTGAGCAACGGCGATGTCGTTCTTCATGGCCTCGGTGACGGTATGACCGCACACCACCAGCACATGAGAGCGGCGGAGCAGGTCGCGCCCCATGTCGATACCGCTCTTATGCTCCTCGGGAACGGCGTCATTGAGGAAAAGGGGCTGATAGAGCGTCGGGCAGATAGGCGAAAAGCCAGCCTCATACACCGTGCGGCAATACTGCGCCGCCAGCTTCGTGTTTTCGTGGTCGCTGCCGCACCATGCGGCGGTAATATACGCGAGGGGTCGTTTCATTGTAAAAACCTCCAATTTTATATAATGTAGTGGGTCAACCCAAACCCCACGCCCTTTCCCATTCTTGGGAAAGGGGGCGGCTCTGGAGGATATACCCCCGCCGCTTGCCGGAGAAAAAGCATAGCCGGGACAGGCGGTCAAGGGCTGGCCGCCGTAAACGGTGGTGCGATGCACCCTTGACAGCCCGCTCCCGGCCATGCTGAAATACGGGCGGCGACGGGGGATATAACCACAAGAGCTATCCGGGGAAACGAAAGACCTCGGGAAAAAAAGTCCCAAGGTCACTTTTCAAGATCCGTTTTCTTTTCGGGCTTGCCCAGCTCGGGCGGCTGCTTGGCCTTCCAGTCATCCAGCAGAGAAATGATCTTGTCTTTCATTTCCCTCGGGGACTTGTCCTTGCCGAAATACTTTTCCAGTTCCGCACTATTGATGATCACCTTGTCTACCTCCTTTTTCTCCTGCGACAGAATACCGTCGATCACATCGCCGTTGAGCTTTCCGTCCTTGTCCAACTCCCGCATTTTCTGTGCCTGCGACAGCGAGGGCGAGGACTGCTGCCCCTCGATGGACACGGCGATATACCTCTGATTTTTAGGGCGGATGAATGAGATCTCCACCGCCGGGGTGAACGCCAGCTTTTTCTCGTCCACCATTTTCTGCAAATCCGATACAAGCTCGGTCAGGCGGATATACCGCTGTACCTGCTTGTAGTTCATGCCGTTGCGATCTCCCACGACCTGCGTGGAGCGTTTTCCGGCCTCCTTGTCCTCCTCACCGGGGCGGGAACCTTGGTGCTTGATGGCCTCCACCTGCATTTTGAGCGACTGCGCCTTTTCCGTGGGCAAAATACGCTCACGGTGGCGGAGGTTGTCATCCGTCATGGCGAGAATGGCTTCATCGTCCGTCATGTTGCGGACGATACACGGCATATTCGCAAATCCGGCAAGCTCGCTTGCCCGCTGGCGGCGGTGGCCCGCAATGATCTCATAGCCGCCGTCCTCACGGGGTCGCACCAGCGCGGGCTGATTGACGCCCGCTGCCTTGACCGACTCCACAAGCCCCTGCATCTCCGCATCGTCCCGGACACCAAAGGGATGATTTTTGAACGGATGCAGGTCAGACAGATTGAGATAGACGATCTCCTCTTTTTCGGCACGGGTGGCGTCACGGGGCGCAGACGGCTCCGGCGTGACCTCTGCGCCAGCGGGAGCGCCGCCCTTATCCACGGCATGCTTCTCCGGGGCGGGCTTGCTTTGGGACTTTTTGTCCCGAGGTTTGGGCGGCTTTGCCTTATCGGGAGCGGCCTTGCCCTCCTTGGACGGGCGGCCTTTGCCGGGTTTGGTGGCCTTGCCCTTTTCCTTGGGCGGCTTCTGCTTGACCGCTTTTTTCTCATCCTTAGCCGCCTCGTCACGGGCGGCGGCAAAATCCACTACCTTGCCGGAATGTGCCGGGGCAGGGGCATCCTTGCCGGGATCAGGCGGCTGCGCCTGTTCCTTTTCAGCCTTGGGGACTTCGGGAGCGGCAGGCTCCTCCACCTCGGCGTGGGTAACAGCGTCAGAGGGGTCAGGCACGGCCTCGCCCATTTCAAAGAGCGCCGCCTGTCCCTCGTGTTCCAGCATGACCGCCTCCGCGTCGGTCAGCACAGGCTCTGGAGCGGGCTGCTCCGGCACAGCGGCATTTTCCACCGTAGGAGCGGGAGCCTCGGCGGGCGGGGTTGCCTCGGGAATGTTTTTCTTATCATCTGCCATTTGCAAACCTCCTTTTGTGGCATGAAAAAAAGCCAGTCCGCAGACTGGCCGGGTGGAAGTGACCTCCCTTCATGGTTTTATATATGAAAACGCCACCCGTTGTCCTGTTAGGGTGGCGTTTAATCAAATCATATTACAGTAAATTCAGTTACTTCTGTAAAAAACCAATACTTTCCACTTTTGTCAATCGTGCCGCTAATACACACTTCTTTGTCATCACGATAAGCGTTGCACGCTAATGCGTGCTTGTCTGGCGGAAGATGAAGTGAGATAGAGCGCATCTGACCGTCAATCTTTGTCAAAAGGCGAACAGTATTTTCTTCTTCATCTCCACCAGCGGATGGAGATTTGGACAGCATTTTTATAGTCCCTTTAAGAGTTACATCTTCGACTAATGTACAATCCTTGTAGCGCTTTGATATTTCATCGATGAACAAGAAATGGGAATTATCCAGAGTAAAAACTTTCGGTGGAGAAACGGTCTGTGTAAGCGCTTCTGCATAATAGACGGATGTTTCAACTGTAACATCTTCAGTATTTTCAGGTTTGAGTTTTGATAGAGCATCACACATATTCGCCGTTATACCGTCCCTATAAGCATTCTCTATCAAATCACCAATCTTGATTTGTCGATTAGCAACACCATCAACTTGAGTAATAGCGGTTCCGATGCGTTTGATTATTTTATGTTCAGGCGGTTCATCTGGCGGAGCTCCTGCATCAATCAAGTATAGTTGTTCGTTTTCTTCATCTGCGACCTGTACATCGATGTTAATAATGAAACTCCCAATCTGTGTTTGGCCAAACTGGAACTTTTCAAGAGCTCGTTTAGCGCTATTGTAGGTTCTTGCACAAATGGGCTTCGCATTTTCTTCTGCACAAGCAGCGTAAAGAACAAGGTCTTTCAAACCCTCCAAGCACCGCGCGGCATAGTCAAGTGGCAGTTTGCCTCCTTGACTTTCTTCTGTAATAATTCGAAATTGTAAACGATCTGTGTATGCGCTCTTTAGTGAGTCTATAATTTCTTGCTCTGTTTTTCCATCGACAACAGATAATGTTTGTATTAAGTTATAAACTTGTGGATAAAAGTCTGTAGCTTTTTCACTCGCAGGAACGGCAATTTTAAACTCGGGGTCACTCTTGCTCTTGAATACCCACATTCTTGTAGAGTTAAATGTATCATCCCTAACCCAGCCGGTAAACAAAAGATACTTTTCAATCGATGCAGAGGTTATTCCACTAAGGTTCCTCAATAAGTAAGAGTTCATAGCTTTTTACCTCCCTTTACCTTTTCCATAAGGCCAATCAAGGCAGCAGGGGAGAGTATCTGCCCATCGGGGATAAAAATTCTTTTTGTAGTCTGATTGGTAGTAGGTTCTTGCCCTTCTAAAGAGCACCACCATGCACATCTTTTCATAATGAGCTGATCAGCTGTAACTTCAAGCCAGTCGTTGCTATCTGTGGGTAGCGCAAGCAAAATCAGAATATTAGGCAACATGGAACTTTCTTCAACTAAATCGTTGTAGTTTTTGCTTTCAAGATCATATACCACATGACCGTTTTCAAAAGTAACATCGCAAGAACTTTTGAGTTGAAAATTTATACCGAAGCAACTCTCTACATACCGACCACCGCGGTTAACAACCTCTTTTATTGTGCCATCATACCCGTAGTCATGTTCGGACTTTCCGAAGTTGAATCCTGCTTTGGCAATAACAGCTCTTACATACGCTTGCCCAAGGGCCTCTTTTTGATGCTGAACAGTTATTGACATATATCTCACCTTCTTATAAGAGTAGGCAACAGATATAAGTATAATAACTGATTTTAAAACCATTTGCAATGATTTGTTGGGTTTTGCTTTAAGGTCATTTGCACCAAAAGCTCCCGCTGCCTATAAAGATTTAGGCAACGGGAGCTTTTGTTAGAATAAAAACCTCTTGCTGACTGCCAGATTGATACTTTCAATTTTAGCCTGTTGTAGTTTTATTTGCCGCTCGCATCTCTTCGTCCAAGTCGGCAAACATCAGCTTTAGCAAGATGTCTGCCATGCTTTCACCGTCTTTTCTGTACCGTGGCTCAACGATAAAAACTCGACCGCCAATTTCGTATCGTTGGGGCTCTCCGGCAATATATTCTTTTTCCATGCCTGCACCTCCTTTCCAACATGGACACAAAAATTATATCATGCCGTGGAGGGACGCAAAGCAGAAAAATTATTTTCCTTGATATACGGGC
>ENA-UEQO01001065-UEQO01001065.1-human-gut-metagenome-genome-assembly--contig:-NODE-1065-length-29903-cov-8.112586_pt1 | contig 29903 bp, 18 predicted proteins | sample MGYA00242938_ERZ507940 | MGnify/ENA primary metagenome ERZ507940 (study PRJEB26167, sample SAMN06115517) | human gut metagenome | host: Homo sapiens | place: China:Chongqing | collected 2014-12-03... | reverse complement strand
GCTTTCTTTAGTCTCGCAAAAAGTTTTCAAAAAATTAAAAATTTAGAATCTCACAAATTGGACTATTATATTGTCATCACTGTTAGAAACGTATCTTTGAATTTGCTGAAAAAAGAAAAAGAACATATCAAGACTATGCAATTAAGTGAGGATATTCCCGAATTAACAGACGAGTCGCTTTGCGACAGAAATTATGATAATATAGTTGATTGCATCAGGAGGCTTTCATATACCGATCAGGAAATCCTTTACCTGAGGATCACTCTTGGCATGGGTTACAGTGAAGTTTCATCGGCGTTGCATATTTCCAATGCTGCAGCACGGCAGCGTTTTCAGCACGCAAAGGATAGCCTTGCAAAGCTGCTTGAAAAGGAGGGTATTTATAATGGATAACTATTTAATATTATCAAAAGCCATAGGCGACGCTTTTGAACCTCAGCTTGATGAATTTATTGATTCTGTAAATTTTGATATTAATGCCGAATTTTCGAAAAAGTTTGAACGTAAAATGGATAAGCTTATACGGAGAAGAAATAAACCGTATTTTAATCTGATATGTACCTGAGGAAGACGAGCGGCGTGTATAGCGGCTGTTGTAATAATTTTATCGGCATCCTCGCTGAGCGTTGAAGCGGTGCGTGAGGCGGTTCATGATTTCTTTATGAGTATTTTCGAAGATCACACTGCCGTTTCGGTAAACAGCGATACTGAAAAAGATTATCCGGCGACTATTGAAGAAGAATATGCGATCTCAAATCTGCCCGACGGTTTTGAATTATCTGATTATAACCGGGACAGCGGAACAATATTCGCCGCTTATTTTAATGGAGATAAATATATCTTTTTCGAGCAATTCGTTCATGATAGTTACTTAGGTTATTTTGATAACGAACATTCTGAACTTGAATACTACACTGATGAATCAGGACAGGAATATCTTATTCAAAGTACCAACCATGATTTCTGTATTATGTGGGATAATGGTAGGTATATCTTACAAATAAAAAGCAATATGAACAAAGACGATGTGCTAGAATTGTGCAAGTCTACAAAATTGAAATAAATTTTGAAAAACAGCTCACAAAGCCGAATATTTTGTTGTCATTAAGAGTGTAAGAGGAAAAATTTCTCTTGCACTCATTTTTTGTAGGAGGAGATATTATGAAAAAAATTGTACCCATTTTTATGGCTTGCCTTGTTTTCTGCTCAGTTGGAGGAGCTACAGTGTCGGCTGCTGTTCCGCCTGATAATGGTAGTGTTGTTTCTCCCTGTTATTTGTATACGGATAGTGTCAATTGTAATTTGACTATTTCCGGCGGTGTAGCATCTTGTAAAAGCACAGTTTACGGAATATCGGGAACAACAACTAAAATCGTTGTAACTCAGACCTTGCAGGTAAAAGACGGAATGTCATGGCGCAAAATAACCGACTGGAGCAAAACTTTTAACAGCTGGTATTGCAGTTATCCTAACTCATTCTCGCCGATTGGCAGCGGAACCTACCGTGTTAAAACAGTTGCAAAGGTCTACAAGGGCACATCTTACGAAACGGTCACTGTTTACAGTGCGGAGGTTTTGTATTAATTTACAGTTTATGCTTTAGGCAGAGAGGTTTGGTGATTCCAATGAACTAAGATATGTGAATTATTGGTTTTTCTGACGTAGAACCAATACTGAACAATCACAATACGGACTGATAATATGCAGTATTTCGAATATATAGAGTTGAATATATATTTGCGTATTGCGGAAATGGAGGAGAAGTTATGAAACTTAAAAGCAACTTCAAACGAATACTTTCCGGCGTAATGAGTGTAGCTATGGCGGCAACTCTTTTACCGAGTTTGCCGGCAGTAGCAGAGGAGGCAGCAGAAAAGTATCCCTACACAATGTTTGCCGCTTCTGATACAGAGGGGTCTATCACCATTAATGCTAACAATTTCTGTGTGAATGGAAATATAGCGACAAACGGCACAATAGTTTCAAATGGGAATTTGAACGTTAATGGTACGAAAACTGAGAATGCAGGCAAAGAAATGATATATATCTTTGATAAGATCGATTCAGCCTATTTTTCAGGCAATAATATTGATGAATATTCACAGGATTACACTCTTGAAGAAATAAACATAAACATCAATGATCCGCTGGAGGTTGAGGGTAATGCTACTCTTACAGGCAACATAAATATCAACACGGCGCTTAAAGCCTTTGAAGATGTTACCCTTAACGGCGAGGTAAAAAACACAAACAATTCTGTCATCTTTTCAAAGTATGGAGATATTGTGATTGACAGCCAGAACGTTAATCTTAATGGTCTGGTATATGCTCCTTTCGGCAACGTTGAGATAATGGCTCAGAATCTGAATCTCAATAATGTTGTCATTATTGCGGATACAATAACTTTCAACTGTCCAAGCGTAAACGCTAACTATAGTGGCAATGCTGGCGAATTGGTTGGCACTGTTTCAGAGCCTTTGGATATACCTGTCGATGAATGGCAGTATATGAAGGATGAAAACGACAATGGCTTACCTGATTTCTTTGAAGATATGAATAATTGGGAGCTTCTCAAAGATACCGATGGAGATAAGCTTCCTGACTGCGTTGAGCAGTATCTTGGAAGTGATAGCACGTTGGTAGATACCGATGGTGATCTTCTTGATGACTATTATGAGGTGTTTGTTACCGGAACTGACCCGACTTTGATTGATACAGATGAAAACGGAATTACAGACGGTGATGAGGATTTTGATGAAGACGGATTAACAAATCTTCAGGAGTATGAACTTGGTACAGAGCCTTATAATGATGATACGGACGGCGACGGACTTAATGACGGAGAAGAAATCAATACTTATAATACTGATCCGCTAAAGAAAGACACCGATGACGATGGTTTAGAAGACGGCGATGAAATCTATCTTGAAACTGATCCTACAAATCCCGATACAAACGAAAATGGTATTCTTGACGGTGATGAAAAGCGTTTACAGACGTTTATTCACAAGGTTGAAAACGAGGATTGTGCCGTTACAGAGGTTCGTGTATCTATGGAGGGCACGGGTAATCTCCAGAAAACCACAACCGTTGAGAGCATTATGAACAAGGATATACTCTGCTCAGAGGTTGTAGGTCTTGTGGGCGAGCCTTTTGAAATCAAAACGACTTCGCAGTTTGATAAGGCTACGCTTACTTATGTGATCGACAAGTCTAAACTTGGCGATACCGAATTTGACAATCTGCTATTTTTATGGTATGATGAAGAAAATGACAATTTTGTTGAGTTGGACACTATGCTTGATGAGGAGAACTCTACTGTAAGTGTGGAGACTACACACTTCAGTAAGTATATGATAGTTAATAGGGAAGAATGGTACAAAGCATGGTCTACTGAATTATATCCGAGTTATTATGATTATGCTCCAAGTGGATTAAGCACAGTTTTGGTCATTGATTGTTCGGGTAGTATGCAATACAACGATCCATATGAAGCAGGCAGAAAAAAGGCAGCTGAATCGTTTATTAATGTTCTAAGGAATAAAGATAATGTAGCTATTTTGGCTGAAGACAGCAGGCCTCAGATACTTTGTAATTTTACTTCTGTGGGTCAGAAAAACATATTGTTAAACTCGTTGAATAATATCTACTCTACCGGAGGTAATAATTTTGATGCGTCGATAAATCAATCAATTCAACTACTAAAAACACAGACAGGTGCTCCAAAAAAAATGATTGTATTTATGTCTGATGGTGGATGTAATATTTCTGATTCATATTTAAAAGAAGCGGATAGTTTAGATATTTCGATCTACACTATTGGGTTTGGCTTAGGTTCTGATGATAAAACACTTGAACATATGGCAAAGATGACTCATGGTGAATTCTACAAAGCCATTACAACTAATGATTTAGCCGATATTTATTCCCAAATTGCATTGGATACTTTCTTTGATACAAAAGATACAGACGGTGATGGTTTGTATGATGTTTTTGAATTAGCTGGTATACGAGTGCAGAACGGACAGATAGTTAACACTAGATATGATTTGCCTGACACTGACAAAGACGGATTAAAAGATGGTGTTGAAATTGAACCTGTACCGATTTATAAGACTATTATAATGGATCACAAAGAGCAGGAAGTAACTGCTGGTTATTATTTTATTATGAATTCTAATCCTGAAAGTAATGACGATTCAGATGGTGACGGTTATTCGGATATTGAAGATCCGTATCCCATGGATAAACCTGACATTTTAGGTGATAAATACGATTTTCTTGATGGAGAGACATATTATCTTACTAAAATGGTAGGTATTTATCCGGAATACTATATGAATGTAAAAGACAACTCCACTAATCCAGGGGCGTCTTTGATAATGTATAATTATACAGGAAACAATAATCAAAAATTCAAGTTTGAATGGTGCGATGAAGGTTATAAAATTCATGCATTGAATAATGAAGAATTGGTATTAACTCTGCACTTGAATGATGACGGAAGTTATTCTGTATTTATGGGCAATGACTTAAACTTGCAGGGACAATTATGGGAAGTACTACCTTATAATAACGGTGCTAAAGGATTGCTTGGTGAGAATGGTCTGGTAATACGCTCAAAAGTTTTGTATTATGAAAACAACGATACTATAGGTAAACCTTTATACTTAAGCTATAAAAACAATCAAATTTCAGTATCAACAGACAGAATAAATAATGCAAGATTTATGACTTGTGCTATTGCTGATTGGACGAGGTTTGGCGATGCTTATATGCAGTATGTTGGCTGGACTTATACTTCTAATGATAAAATCAATAGAGCCATGAAAAATTACACGAATAATACCAAAATTGGTCTTAAAAAATATGGCGATGATAAAAATATATATTTTTATAACGAAAAGATGCTAGTTATTAATCAATCCAACGGAAATTTTTCAGATGATGGTGGATTAATGTTTGCAGATGTGCCTATGCATGGAGTAATATGCGAATTAATGGCAGCCTTTAATGCAGCAACATTAGCTGGTGAAAATGTTAACTTTTTCAAAACCGCAGCAGAGTTTGAATATAATGCTTTAGTTTTAGATATAGTTACTGGTGGATTATTTTCCAATAAAACCGATTATTTAAAAGATGGTTTTTATGGTAGTAACCCGGATAAAGTATCGGATTGGCTAGACTCTCTCAACCTAACATATAAAACTTACAAGAACCCTAAAATTGGTGATTTAGAATATGCATTTGATTTTGGCAATGCTTTAGCTCAAGAAATGGATAGCGAGTTTACAAATGGTAATGTTGCTTATTTTTCATATAAGTACGAAAGTTCAATTGAGTTAGGAGCATTCGCAAAAGTTGTCACATATCAAAAACAGCATTCTGTTGCTGGAATAAAAGATGATAACTCAGGTATGATAGCGACATTTAATAGATACAGCAACTATACTGAAGCACAACACAATGATGGAAATACGACCTATTTTAATTCTATTGATGAAATCGCGAATAAAGAGGGTTGTATTTTTGATGTGGGTTATTTAATACAGAAAAAATAAGGTTTTATTTCAGCGTTTCAATATGATAATTTAGCAGGCTGATTTACATTAACATTTTGCCAATCAGCCTGTTTTATTTCATTAATAGGTGCTTTTGTGAAATCAGAAATTTGAGGATTATTATGAGAAAAAAATATAGAAAAAATATGATTGCGTTTCCGCTAATATTTATAATTATCGGCTTACTTATTTTAAGACATTTATTCACAAATCAGGGCGATATTAGTATCCATGTTAAAGATAATTATTCTCATGCTTGTCATGTTAATGATTTAATTGTTTATCTTGACTCTGATGGAATCTATTGTAAAAATTCAAAAGGAAATATAGATAAAATATGTAATATCTCTATTGCAAAAACTTCTACTGTAACAGCCGACGAGGAATTTATATTCTTTTCTCCCTCAGTTGATTCTAAAAAAATATTTCAGCTCGACTATTTTGGTAATGTTATTAAAATACATAACATATCACATAGTATTTACGATATGTATTTCGTCGATGACATATTATATGTTCTTAATTATTCCGATATTAATATGCGTTATGACATAAAAGCATATAGTAGTGTTGATGATATGAAAATAATTGATTTAGATAAATGCCCATATGACTATAATATAACTGTTGAAAAAAAATTTTTTTCTGCCAATATACAAATTATCAATAACCGCAATCATTGTTACTTGAAAATAACTGATAAAAATGAAAAAACAGTTTTTTGCAATGTATATAATAAGAAGAATGCAAAACAGATTTTTTTATCTAAAACTGATATGACAGCATCTTTATATGATAATAAATTGATATTGTTTCCGCTAAAATCAGGGAAATTAAACAACTATTATATAATAAATATAGATAATGGTAAAGTCGTAGAATCCGGGACAACTTTTAATATTGATTATTCATATCAGCCGATTAAACAATCTGATAAATATTTAATTATCATAGCACAGTATTCACATTACGCAAAAGGATTTACAGATAATGTATCTGAACAAATTGACGGTGACAGAATTATTTTATGGAATTATGAAACATCACATTTTGAAGAAAAGAAAACTAAAAATCACGAAAGAATCATTTATGCCAACTCCCAAAAAGCAATAACCTATTATAAAGGTAAATATCTGACATATTCGCTTGAGGATTGGAGTCTTATTAAAAAGCAGTCAGTTGATGAGATCAAAGAAGGCGGTTCGTACACTTTTGAATCCTGCGGTGACTACATTTTTGTGTTCGATAATAATTCCGGTGAATTGCTGAATACTATCAACATTGCTTAATTTGATTTGCTCTGTAAACTCATATGTTTGCAGAGCAATCTTATTCTTCAATTTAATATAAACAGCAAAACAACCGACCGTTTCTTAGACAGTCGATTGTTTTAACTATTAATTAACATAACTAAACCTATTGCTGATAACTTCTTCTTTCTCAATCGGTTTTTTACGTTCCTTATTGCAGCCCCGATTTTCCGAGGTTTTGAATTATGAAAAAAGCTTTGAAGATCGTTTTTAATGTTATCGCATGGGTGGTGCTTATCTTTGCACTGCTTATAACAATTCTCGTGTTCTCGTCCGATAAGAATAATGGTACGGCAAGTCTGCTGGGATATATCCCGCTCACAGTTGAATCTGACTCAATGAAACCAACTTTCAAAAAAGGCGACCTTATTATCTCAAAGGAAATAGACGATATAAATTCTCTGAAAAAGGGCGACGTTATCACTTTCTGGACGCTTATTGACGGCAAAAAGGTGAAGAATACCCACCGTATCGCAGAGGTGCTCAACGATAACGGCTCTGTAGGCTTTATCACACGAGGCGATGCTAATAACGCAGATGATACATACACTGTTTATGCAGGTGATATAATCGGACAGTGGAAAGGTGCAAAAATAGGCGGTTTCGGCAAGGTAATGGATTTTCTCAGAACAAAAACGGGATTTTTCATTTGCATACTTTTGCCCATAGCACTGTTTTTCCTCTTTGAGCTTTATAAGCTTATCGCAACCATAATCGAGATAAAGCGTCCTGCTATCACAGAGAGCGATGAGGAAGAAATAAAAAGACGTGCAGTTGAGGAATACCTTGCACAGCAGAAGAAAAAGGAAGAGGAAAATGCACAGCAGGAGAAAAATGACAAATAACTGCTGCTTGGGTGATACATTATGAATGGATTTCTGAAATGGTTTTTTGTTTTCATGTCGTCAATGCTTGCAGGCTTTGGGCAGATCTTCAAGGGTCTGTGGAACGGCATAAAACAGATCTTCAATATAAAAAACTACATAAGGATATTCAAGACCTACTCGGCAGACTTTGGTGCGCTGGGCTGGATACTTTCTGTGCTTGCAATTATCGTTGTTGTGGCTATCTTTGTGCTTATTATTTTTATGATAGTGCTTGCTGTGAGAAAGTACATAAGATTCAGACACTCTATCGTCAGCAACGAGGATCTTATCGAAGAAATATCTGACCTGCAGCGTCAGGTGGTCAAAATGACCAAAGAAAAAGATGAGATCATGGCAATGAAGGTGGCTCAGCTTGGCGTATATGATAACACCGCTCTTGCAGAGGGTGAAACAAAGCTTGCAGAGGGCGAGCAGCTGCCTGCTCAGGGCGAAGTTCAAACCACTGTGGACGGCGTTGTTCAGACAGCAGATTGCCGTTTTTCAAAGCTTATCGAGGTGGACAATTTCTACAAGACCTACGAGCCGCCTGCTTACAATAATGACATCACCCTTAGCGGTATCTGTGAAGCATACAGAAACTTCGCCTGCTCAAGAATGCACCTTTATTATGACATAAAAACTATCCGACTTTTCATTGCAGGCATGGCTTCAACAAAGCTTATTATCCTGCAAGGTATCTCTGGTACAGGTAAAACATCGTTGCCATATTCATTCGGTAAGTTCTTGCAGAAAGATACCACTATTGCTTCTGTTCAGCCGTCATGGCGTGACAGAACCGAGCTTTTCGGCTACTTCAACGAGTTCACGAAGAACTTTAATGAAACAGAAGTCCTCAAAAGAATTTATTCTTCTGAATACAATGACGATGTAAACTTCATACTCCTCGACGAGATGAACATTGCGAGAGTAGAATATTACTTTGCAGAAATGCTCTCGATTCTTGAAATGCCTGATCCTGCCGAGTGGGAGCTTGATCTTGTTCCTAACGTGTGGAGTACCGACCCTGTTCGCCTGGATAAGGGCAAGCTGCGTATTCCGCAGAACATTTGGTATATCGGTACTGCCAACAACGACGATTCCACGTTCACTATCTCAGATAAGGTATACGACCGTGCGCAGCCTATCAATCTTGACGCAAAGGGAGTTGCCTTTGACGCACCTGACACGCCGCCTATGAATTTAAGCTTTGAACATCTTGATACACTCTTCAAAGAGGCCTTTCAGATGTATCCTGTTTCACAGGACAGTCTGAAAAAGATCCAGCAGCTTGACCTGTGGGTAATTGAAAAGCTTAGAGTGGCTTTCGGTAACCGTATACTTAAACAGATGAACTTGTTTGTTCCTGTATATGTTGCCTGCGGTGGAGAGGAACTTGACGGCATTGACTATGTGCTTGCCACAAAGATATTCAGAAAATTTGAGTCGCTTAACTTGGCAATGCTCAGGGACGAGCTGAAAGAGCTTTGCACCTATATGCAGAAGCTTTTTGGCAGAAACACTATGAAAGAATCTATAGCATATCTTGAAAGATTGCAGAAACTGTACTAAAATTTGTACTCATAAACTTTGAGAGGAGGGACGGGCATGAGCGAATACAACGAACAGCGTGCAGCTTTTGACAAAGCTGTAAAGACGCTTGACGGTAATAACAGCTTTGCGGCAGCCCGTGCCTTGCTTCTTTCGGGCGAAAAAACTGTATCTTTTAATCGTAAGATAATCGAGAAGAATATAGATTCGTCCTGGCTCACAGAGATAGAAAAAGCTCTGCCACATCTTGATACGGTAATAAGAAATCCCAGAAACACCATTAAAGAAGTGGAAGAGATCGTGCCTATCGCTATGTCAAGGAAGATAACGGTAGAGTCCATAAAACATCTGGGACAGCATACCGATCTTATTCAGGATATCGACAAAAAGACTGGAAAGATAACTCCGTCAAAGATACTGAACATTCATAAAGAGGAAACTCTCGATACATATGAAAATAGATTTGTAAATACCCTTATCGACAGGCTATACATTTTTATAAATATAAGATACAATAAGCTTGTCCAGACCGCAGAGGCGCAGGAGGCTTATTCTTTTAATTACGATACCGTGGCTGACAGCGGCGACGGCAGAAAGGTCAACATTAGTTTTAAGATAGAAACTGTTGACAGTCTTGTCGGCGGCAGCAAGGATACTGACGTTTGGGCAAGGCTTGAAAGGGTCAAAAAGGCTATCGAGGGCTATAAAGGCTCAGTGCTTTGTACCACTCTTGGCAACGCTTTTATCAGACCGCCTGTTATGAGAACAAACGCTATCACCAAAAATGTGGACCTTATGGCGTGTCTTACCCTTTGGCAGTTTATCGAAAGCTATGATAAGGCAGGCTACGAGGTCAACGTTTCTGATACTGCACAAAGACCTGATGATTCTTATATCGAGGATATATATGGTCTGACCGCAATGAACTATATGCTTTTCCGCTCATATACCCATGGGGCAGACAAGTCGGAGGAGCTTAAAACCATACAGAGCAAGACCCTCGCACCAAAGGTTGTCAGGCGTTTTGATAAGCAGACGTCTGATAAATATGATGTCATAGTTGGCGATGGTGAACAAGGTAGTGCAAGTAAGACAGATATGGGTATGACTGCCGAAGAGGAGGGAAGCCTTACGGCAGAGCTTGACCGTATAGTTGAGATAGAAAAGCAGTTTCTAAAAGACGAGGAAGACCGTAAGAGGGCTGAGGAGCTTGCGGCTGCAGAAGCTGAAAGAAAGCGTGCCGAGCAGGAGGAACTGGAGCGTCAGCGGCGTGAGGAAGAAGAGCGCATAAGGCTTGAGCATGAGGAAGCTGAACGCAGAAGATTGGAGCTTATCCAAAAACAGCAGGCGGAGCAGGCTGCAAGAGAAAAGGCGGAGCGTGAGGAACGTGAACGCCGTGAGAAAGAGGAAGAGATCAAGCAGATCGCAAGACGCAAAAGGCAAATGGAAGAGCGTCAGCGACGTGAAGAGGAGCAGCGTGTCCGTGAGGAAAGAGCCAGGATCCGAGAGGAGAAAAAGCTGGTCCGCAGCAGCCTTGGATCTGCTATGGATCAGCAGATCAGCACGAATGAAGAAGCAGTGTCTTCAAGCTTTGTGTCAGAGTATGAGTCCCCTGAGATCGCTGCAAAAAAGGCGAAAGAAGCACAACAGCAGCGTGAGCAGGAACGCCGTGAACGTGAACGTGCTGAGCGTCTTAAAGCTGAACGTGAAAGCTTTGAAAATAAAAATATCAATGAGATATTTAAAGAATATTCCAAAAATCCATATTACATGGCAAAACGTGGCATAACATATGTTCTGGCTCACGCATTTGGGATCATACCTGTTGTGACGGATAATCCAGACTATATCAGGATGTTCAAAGTCAAGAAGGAAAAAGAACAGGCTGAGGCAGAGAGAAAACGTGCAGAGCGTGAAATCGAGATTATCTATGAAAAATATGCTCCGTATCTGAAATATGATGTAAAGAGGCGTATCAAAAACAGGCAGTTTAAAAAGAGAAAACGTCTTGAGCGAAAGAACAGACCGCCAAGACCATATATTCCGCCACAGCGCACTGCTGAGGAGCAGAAAGCTATCGACACTGAGATGAAGAGGCTTTACAAGGAGTATCACGTTTCGGCTGTGGGCAGACTGGTAAGACATTTGAAAGAAAAGTACAGAAAGAAACCTTAGTGCAGGAGGGAGCGTCGGTATCATCGGCAAGGCGTTGAGGAGAGTAAAAATAGCTTTGACAATACTTGGCTCTGCTGTGTTTGCGGCACTGCTGAGTGTGACGGTGTACATAATGGTCTGCGGCTGTATCGGCAAAACAGCAAGCATTTTTGGTTACAGCGTACTGAAGGTCGTGAGCGGAAGTATGGAGCCGTCTATACATGAGGGTGACTATATTTACATCAAAAGGACAGATACTGACAGCTTAAAGGCAGGGGATATCATTTCGTTCTACTCTCAGGATGATAGTATTAAAGGCGAGATAAATACTCACAGGATATCTGAGGTTTTGAGCGACGGCACTTTTGTTACTAAAGGCGATGCTAACAAAATAGAGGACAGCGTGACGGTGCAAAAAGTCAGCATTATTGGAAAATACTATGGAAAACTTAGATTTTTCAAGTGGCTTGGATCATTTGCATCAACAAAGAAGCTACTCATACTGTTGGTGATAATCCCAACCGTTTTCATGGCGGTGTATGAGGTAAAAACTATCGCTGAGATAAAAATATATTCAAACCGTGAGGAAGCCTTGAAAGCGGCTGAAAAAGAAAAAGAAAAGCTTATGCGTGAGGCTGTTGAAAAGGAAGTTCAGCGGCTGAAAATGCAGGAAAACGAGAAAAAGGAGGCGAACAGCTTTGAATCAGGAAAAGATAATGAAGGCTAAAATGATAACGGCTATCGTTATTTGTATTGCGGCACTTGCAGGGCTGTTCGTTTTTATCGGGCTTTATATGGACAAGTCCGAGGAAGTCAGAAAGACTTACATTGCTAAGTATATGGAAAATCTGTCTGCCGCCTCTGAGGAGATAGACACTTATCTTGAAAGCGGCAAGGATCTTCCAACGAGATATAACATGATACTTTCGGATATGGGTGCTGCCAGAACGCTGGTGTTTCTTATCGACGATTACACGGAGGAGCAGAAGGCTATAAATGAGCTTCATTACTGTTTTGTGAAGTATCCCGAACAAATGCAGGGCAAGCTTGAGGACGTAAAAAAAGCACTTGACCATATCACCGAAAATCTTGACAAAGGCTATAGGGAAGTCAACGAGATAGTTGATTCGGTTGATAAAATGGGAAATTAATGCAAGGAGGACAATAACGTGAGCAGTAAAGGGCAGCTTAAAAGAGAAATAAAGAAATGCAGACTTACTATCGAGGAGATAGAGCGTAAGAGATCACGTTCACAATCAGCGCTCGTTCAGGCGATTCTTTTGCAGGAAGAGCCTAACGAAATGGACGTTGAGTGGTTCAACAAATACACAGGCGAGATAACGGCTTGCAGAAATCACATGATAGAATTGCAAAAAGAGCTTGACTCGATGAAATAATGGAGGTCGCCAAAGTGGCTGAGCGTAAAGTGATAGAGAAAGCAGACAGCGAGGAAGAAAAGAAGAAACGCAAACTGCTTATTATAAAAATAATACCAGTTGCAGTGCTGGCATTTATACTTATTGCGGTCAGCTTGGCTTGGTTTACCCTTGACAAAGCACTTGACCTTGACTCTTTCGGCATGAAAAGTGTTGATTCACCTTTTGAGCTGAAAACAGTAGGAAGTGCCAATGTGCTTAAAGCTGAGATACTTGACAGCAATGATTACTCTAAGGTGTCTGATGGGAGCAACATCACTTCTGACGAGAACAACAAGATCTACTGGCTTCTTGATGAAGAAAGCGGTATGACGAATGGTATCAACCCAGGCAGTCACGGAAAGCTTACTTTTTATGTTATTCCGAAGCAGTCGGGGGAAATGAAGATACAGTTCAAGCTGAGTATCACGGGGTATGCAGAGAATAAAAATGGCGATAGCGTTTCATACGAAAAGGTAACTGATGAAAATGTTACAAGCTTTTTGAATGGACACATCATGTTTTTTGAGAAATATGATGAGAACAATCACACATATTCCGATTTTCTTAGTGATGAAACATTCACAAGGACGTTTAAAGATTGTAAGGCTGACGTTCCGCAGGAAGTGAACGTATATTGGGTGTGGCCGAACACGCTTGGTCAGATACTAATGAAAAGCACAGATGAAAATCTGACAGAGAAAAATGTGCTGTTTGATGATGGCAGTATAGAACGTTTGAATTTTGCGGAATATATGAAGGGTAATTTAAGCTTGTTCTTGTCAGGTGATGCCGATAAAGAACAAAATAAAAAGGTTATTGAGAATATACTTAATGGTGATAAATACAGCACAGCACAGTTATCGTCATTAAGCTCAATGTATAATGATGCTGACGAAAAGATAGGTACAAAGGTGCAATATATCCTTGTTGAACTAAACGTATAGATAAGAATATTAACTTTGCACGGAGGCAGTTGAAAGTGAAAGCTAATAGAAATCAGAAAATTAATAGAATATGCCACAAGCTTTACAGCAAGTATCGCAAGAATGTTATTTCTTTAGTTACCGCTGCCGTATTGCTTGTTACAAGTATGCCTCTTGCAGACATTTCAGGTGTTGTGTCCAAAATGGTATCAACTGTCACCAATGCTATTACAGCTATGGCGGCAGGAACATATACTGACATTTCTAATGATATCAAAAGCGGCGTTTATACTATACAGAATGCAGAAGATTTTAAAAAGCTTCTTAATGCAGACCCTGCTGTTTATCAGAAAATCACAGTATTATTTTCAAACAACCAATCTCAGTTTAAGGCTTCTGATTTTACAGGAATAGAAAAAGGACTTGGCAATGAAAATTATCCTTTCATGGGAACAGTCAAAGCAAATGAGGGTTCAGCTATTAATCTTCCTATTAATTTTGCTCTGTTTGAATATCTTAGTGACAGTGCAAATTTAGATACTATTATTTTTGCTAGACCGGAAGATAAAAATTCAGCTTTGCTTGCTGAGAATGTTATACACGGTGATGTGGCTTCAGCTAATAAGTGGAAAATAAAAGCTGATCCTGTAGATGATTCAGGTGCTACAATTTATAAATCCTTCACGTCTGTTATAGGCAATATGAAAAATGGAGCAAAGGTCGATCTGGATATCACTCTAAGTAATAATGTCAAGGCGGAAGTATCAGGCGGGGATAATGCGGGTCTTGCTTGTGGCACTATGAACGAAAACGCAAGCTTTGCTGTAAGCCTATCAAGCGGTTTGCTTGACATTTCAGGTAAGTCGAACGCAGGTGCATTTGTTGGAAAAATGAGTGCTGGTGCAACGCTGAACATTGACAAGTGCAACACCTTGACAGATGTAGCTGTATCCGCAAAAAACGCAGGCGGACTTGTAGGAAGTGCAGAGAATGCAGAAATAAATGTCGGCGAAGGTGTCACCCTTACCATGACCGGAAGCGTTACAGGCTCTGTAACTGCGGGCGGTCTTTTCGGCTCTTATACATATAGTAAAGCCAACGAAAAGATATTTGACATTTCAAAATTCAGTGGCATGAAAATGACACTTGCTTGTTCATCAGGAGATACCGCTGACAGTGCGGCTGTCGGTTCTGTTTTTGGACTGCTTACAAATGGGACGGAGAGTGCAAAAATTAGTATCACAGGCACCGCTAATGATACTATTACTTCAAACTTCAATGGCACTGTCAGGGCAGGCTTTTATGGCGGTATTGTCGGAAGATATTCTGCCAATGCTCTTAGCTCTGAACTTGAAATCAGTGATGTTACTGTAGATGTGACCGGTTCATGCAATTCTATTGATTTTGGCGGCCTTATCGGTAAGATAGGTGATAACAGCAAGGCTTATGTAAGCGTCAGGAATACCACTATAAGTATCAAAAATTCCACATCATCACAAAATAATTATGGCGGACTTGTGGGCTATGCAGATCAGGCTTTTATTGATGTTGGCGGCAAAGTCTCAGTTACGGCAAATAATGTTTCTGCAAACCAGAGCATAGGTGGCATTGTTGGCAAATTTAATAAAAATGGCATTGTAAGGCTTGGCGGTGAAACAGACCTTTCAGGCTTTTATCCTAAAGACCCTAACAAAAACGGATGTCAGATAGTAGGAAATAGAGGCAATGCTTTGATCTATAGCTTAAGCGGCTGGTCATTTACAAGGACAACTTCAAAAGTCATAGACGATATGGATTGGGGCGGAGTGCTTCGACTTAACAATTCCGATCTGCTTGAGAGTGCTGACGGTGTTTTGTCTTTTGATGAATCAGGGCATACTGTTACAATAAATGGATTTCCTAATAATAGTATAACTATAAGCAATAGGGCAGATTTTGCCCGTGCAGCTTTGATAATGCAGCATGATAGCAATGATTTTGTTAAGTATAGCGGTGCTAGCAGGGCAGATATGCTTGCGGCAAATATCAGCCTTAGTGCAGATGTTGATATAAGCGACACAGGTCTTACCGGTTTTATGCGTGATAATGGTGAGGATACATTCACAGGCACGCTTACTGGCAATAGTCATAAACTTACAATGACAGTGGGAAAAGAAAAAAAGATAGTTTTCCATACTCACAACGGACTTTTTGCGAAGACAAGCGGTGCAAAAATAAGCAATTTAAAGCTTGTTTCAAAATTCAATATTGTTGGCGACAATGCTTCCGGCGGTGACGCTTGTTATATTGGTTCTGTATCTGCATACAACAGCGGAGCTTTGACTATTGACAAAGTGACCGCCAATGTGACTGCATCTCCAAGTGGTGCGTATACTAATTTTGTCGGAGGTCTGGTTGGATATGTTGCTGACGCCACAAGGGAAGTTTCGTTCACTAATTCTGCTGTAACAGCAAATCTTACATACGATAATAGCACAACAAAGGTAGATTGTACTTGTCTTGGCGGAGTTATCGGAATGGTAGGAGCTGTTAAATCAAAGCCTACAACCGGTATTAAATTTGATAATGTCACTGTTGGCGGAAATATAACTGACAAACACACAGGAAGTAACTCCAGAGTTGGTGGACTCATTGCTGAAATACGAGCAAACGATGTTATTCCTAATTATTATAAATCAACTGGCGAAGCTGTTTTTACTAATCTAGTGTTAATAAAAGACGTGACTATTAGTGCCCTGACTATTAAGGATAATGATAGCAAAGGTTGCAAAACAGGTGGAGGTTTTCTTGGCCATGATTGGTATAGAGTTGAAGTTACGCTTGAAAAATTGAATGTAACTAAATCGACTATTAATACAAACTGTGAAGAACTTGGTGGTCTTGTATATTCCACAACAGGTTACTGGAGTATTAAAGAAATTGTTTTTGATAGTATTGCGATCAATGCTCAAAAATGTAAGATTCTAGGATTACTTGCTTCGGTTCTTTTCGGAAAAAGTGATGACTATTACGGGTTTGATTATAGCACTGGATATAATAATAATAACAATGACAAATACAATGGTACTAGTGATGCAACGTATTTTGAGCTTGTCGAGCAAAATGGTTACAAAATATTAAATCCCACAATAAAAATAGCAAATAACTATAAACGATTTGATGAAATAGCTGGCCGTAGTATTTTGATTGAAACAAATCCTCTTTCAAATAAGCAGGCTATAGTTTCAATTCCTGCAGTTACAGAGGACGGAAAATGTTTACTTTATATGGACGGCAAACACTGCAATACCTATCAAAATCAAACCAAAAATAATGGTAAGTCATGGAAAAATAATTCTTGTGTAAGATATTATTATAACCTTGATAAGTATAAGAACGGTAGTGGTACGACAGGTGGAGCTAAGGCTGTTGAGTGGAGCGCAAAGCTTTTTGCGGCAAATAATATAAAAAATTATATTAATAGCACAAATATAGATTTTCCAACAGATGCAGAAATAGATTTGACAGGATATTCATTTTATCCTGTTGATACAAATGGTTGTAATATAAAATCAAATTCAACCATTACTTTTTATAATAAGGAATTTAATCGGTCTGAAGAATTTTCCAATGGTGGTAATGACGGAATTTCTCGCACCACTACCGGAACAGATTTGGTACACTCGCAACATTATATGATGCAATGCGGACTTTTCAGAAATGAAAATGGAGCTGTTACCATAAGTGGTAAACTGACCTTTAAGGGAAATATCGGTAAGGTGAATGGTGGTTCAGGTGCATTGGTTTGCGGCTCGGTTGCTGACGACACCAATACTACAAAAAAATCTGTCAAAATTACCGGCAGTATCGTTCTTGATGATCTGTATGTGAATGATACTTCTTTAAGTTTAAATGGTGAAAATTCTTATGCCCCTTTGCTTATAAATAAGATAGGCAACATGACAGAGATCACTATACAGAATGTGTCACAGAAAAAACACAGTATGACTGCTGAAAAATATGATAAAGGCGGTCAGGATCACGCTGCAACAAGCCTTATAGGCAATGTAGGAAGCGAAAAGGGTCAAAATATATCTCTGACTTTCTCAAATATCAAGCTTGACGCAAGTGATGTAAATTCAATTTTCAAAAATGCCACTTTGCTTGAAAGCTTTCAGCACTCTGACGGCGCAGGCTCTTCTGCAATATACAACTATAAATGGGACGAAGATTGGAGAACAGAAGCAAAGCATAATGTAACCTACGGAAAAGAAGTGTCTGACACCAAAAAGAATCGTGTAGATGATGTGAGCAGGCAGAATAAATATCATGGTGATTGGAGTAGAGATGACAGGTATACTTCCCCTGACAAAAATAACGCAACAGAGGAATATAGCTTTGCTAATTACAAGCCATATGTTGCTAAAACTGCTGTTACAGGTCAGACCGACAAAACTTATGATGAGATAGACGTAAACCTTGAGCGACCATATCTTATAAAGGGCTGCGGAACATACTCTGACCCGTATATACTTGACGCTTCTACTCTTGCCGAGGTCGCACGAGTTATCAGTACAGCCGCACCTACAAATGGCTGGGAAGTAAACTATAATGCAAACGCTTCTGCTGATAAGGCGACTGTTGATGCTAATAGTGCTTTTTGCAAAGGCACCAAGCATGAAACCTATACTTATGATGGTTCAGACAAATTCGTAAGCGGAACGAAAAACGTTTCAAAAGATAACCTTATCAAATATCTTTGCGAAGCTTATTACAAGATAGATGATGATATAGTTCTTGGCAGTTCTTTTGCAGGTCTTGGCGGAACGTCGAACAGTTACGTTTTCAGGGGCGTTATAGTTGGTCAGCAGAGATCCGACGGAACATATCCAACTATCACCAATAAATCTGCAAGCCCGCTCATCAGGTTCAGCAGCGGAAGTGTTGTAAAAAATATCAATATAAAATATACCAAAGAAGTAACGCTTTCAAAAAACAATAATAATAAATTAAACTATAGTACCGGAAAGACGGAGTATTTCGGCGGTGTTATGGGCGTTGTGTTCGGTGGAGATAATATCATTGATAATGTCAAGGTAACAAATCCTAAGATAACATTTGCAAAGAACGATAACAGCAAACAACATCTCATTACTGCAGGCGGATATGTTGGCGCCATAGTTTACGGTGGCGTTATTTTCAGAAATATGGACAACGTTGCCAAAGATAGTGCGCTTACGACCAGCAATACTGAGGCAGTGGACGAAAACGCAGCTACCAACCTCTTTATCAATCCATATATAGGCAGAGTTGTAAACGGCTTTGCTATTGAAGAGGGAACAAAGTTCGGTAAGTCAACTAACCTTAACAATGGCAGGAAAAACTATCTCATCACGCAGTTTAAGAGCGAGCTTAATGATGCTGAGAAATTAAATGTTATTGCCGGCACGACCAATACTATTGAAGTGCCTAATGCACAGGCATTGTTTATGCTGTCTGTCATATCACAGTCCGGTATGGGATATACAGATAAATATAAAAACACTTGCGGCTATGGTTATTATACTTTTACTCGAAATGCAGACTATTCAAAAGTTGGCACAGTTGCATTGACTTCTAATGATACAGATTACAAAACTGCGATCTCAGATTATCAAAGACTTGAATCAAACAATGGCAAAGTATTTGAAAATAAAGTGTCTGTAATGCTAAAAAAATATACAAAGCCAAGTGGAAATCTTTATGAAGCAAAATGGGCACATGATCAAAGTAAGAAATTTACTGTTAAGCTCACAGGAAATGAAACCTATGACCTCACCGACACAGGTTTTCGTGGAATAAATCAGTTGTTTGATGCAGCAGATAGTAACCTGGGCGGCATTGACTGTGGATATACTTTGTCTTTGACAACTATCCAGGGAAATGATCAGACTATAAAGCTCGATACAGATATAAAAGCCTATGCTGTGAAAATAACAGATAACAAGGGCGGTAGCGCTAACACTGTTGAGTTTGAAAATGTGGATAACTATAAGTATCGTACCGCATTCGACAAAGTGAAAGGAGTTGGGCTGATAAACTGTTCAACGTATGCTCTAACTGTAGATAGTCTTAAGCTTTCCGGCAAGATCAGCGTTAAGACGTATAACAACGACGGAAAATCGTATGTTAATGAAGACCTTTCTACAGGTGGTATTGTTGGCGGAGTACAGGGTCAATGCAAGTTTAGCGGAATAACCTTGAACGATCTTGAGGTATCTGGCGCATATACTGTGGGAGGACTTATAGGAAAGTCAACAAATAATATCAATATAAGTGGTGTTAAGTCTGAAAACAGCGGCATATATGTGTTTGGCGGATTTGAAACAGGCGGTCTTGTGGGAAATTCTCAGAAAGGCAGCGAATTTAATGTTAAGGATTCCAAGATAACAATTAATAAAGTTGAATTTGCTAATCTTGATAAAGGCACAGGCACTTGGTTTGGCGTAGGCGGGATCGTAGGCTCTGCAAATATCAAAACGACAATAAGCAATGTCCGGCTTACACCTTATAATAAAGACAGCTTTATCGGCTCAAAAAAAGACAATAAACCCCTTGCTACCCAGACAATGAACGAGGGCGGTCTTATAGGATTGTCTAACGAAGTATGCACAATAGAAAACACAAGCGTCAGCGTCGATGTTTATGGAAGTAATGCCGGCGGATTCGTTGGAATAAACAAAAAACAGTTGTCTGTCAATGAGAACTGTTATTATGGTGGAACGTCTGAAACATCAGCTTGCGGTGTCTATGGTTATGCAAGTTCAGGCGGAATGGTCGGCACACAGAATGAGGCTGTGAACATATCAAAGTCTGCTGTAAAAAATGCAGTGATAGGTATACCAACTGCTAAAAATGATAATGCAGGTATCGGAGGTTATGTTGGTATAAAAGCTAACGGTGATCTGAAGATAACTGATTGTGAAGTCAATAATGTTAAGCTGTCAGCAGAAGATAAGTCCAATGGTGCAGGCGCAGGCGGTGTGATCGGTCATAATGACGGCGGCAGCACTTATGCTTATGATATTCTCATAAACAAATTAAGCTATGTAATAGGCAACAACAGCGTGTCTGTTTCTAACTTGATAGGTTGGAATAAAAGTGCAGGTTTATCATCTAAATTTATCGGAGTATCAGTAAATAACACGGATTGTTTACCTGATATACAGTATAATGCTTCACAGATACCTACCAACTTTACCGCAGTTCATACTGACTATAACGGCGTTCAGAATAATACTCAAAATATCGGCGAGGGAAGCGGCACGCACGTTGCTATCAATTCGCCTTATGTCAATATAAATCCAAGCAAAACCGTTGGTGATAAAATTTTCACAGGCGATCTTGTTGGCGGAAATATGCAGACTATCATTAGTGACGCTGCTTCTTATACGAATGGCACAAAGACAAAATCCTATGGCATAAACAGTACCATAAAGACATATGCAGAGAATCTGGGTAATTCAAAGCTTACAACATTCAAGCAGGCCTCTGAGCTTGATGTTCAGGAGCTGAACGATCTTCCAGTTTTGCTTATAGATGATAACTCATCGTTAAATATCACACAAATGCTCGCAAAGTATATCTCAGCTCTGACAAATTGTGATGTTTGCGACAGCAGTTCAAATAAGCTGAAAACAACAGACCTTATGAATGTCAGCACGGCAACTTATGTGTATGATAACGATGTTTTGAAAAAATCAGACAAAACAACTCTTACATTTAACAGCAAGACAGGATATTTCAAGGTCACAGACGGTCAGTACGATAATGACGGCACAAACAGATTTACTGTCATTACTCTCGATTATACCGACCCAACGGGAAGTGGCAAAACTGCTCTTAGACTTCATATTCCTGTTTTTGTAAGAAAGGTGCTTGATTTCAGCTTCCAATCTTACGTTATCTCAGGCACAGACTATAACCATTCTCACTATACGGATAAAACAAAGCTTGCTTTTGAGAGCTTTGATGCACCTGTTACTACTTATTTTAAGTATTCCTATTACAAATCCGCTAACGAATGGGAAAAAATGCTCAATAACGGTGATAGTCTGCTTTGGAGCTTTGATAAAAAGCTTTATCTTATTGGTGATAATGCCGCTGACAGTGGTGTGCTTACCGATGATACAAAGCTAACTCTTGTTGATGCAAATAACAATGACAAGACTTATCATTCTACCGCAAGTGATGCTAAGTTTAATAAAACAACCGGTGAGCTTGACTTGACAAATATAAGTGGATATAAACCGGTCACAATGAATGATGTATTGTTAAGATATGCGTCGGTAACAGCTAAAGAATCATCTGACGGAACACTTGTTGAGGCAGCTGATGAAGCTACAGCTACCGTGAAAACAAGCGACGGCAAGTATTATAGACCTGCCGGCGAGGGTGAAACAGGCACTTATAAGATAATTGTTTCAGCGAACAGTGATACACCGAAAAATGCTAATGACGAAATGATAATAAGCGAGAACTATTATCTCACTATCAATATTCCGGAAACGGGAAGCTCAAAAAAAGTCATCAAGAACTTTGTGAATTATTATAGCGGCAATCGGCCAAGAAAACTCAATGGCAATATTCCTACAAACCTTGTCCAAGTGACAAATAATGACACTGGCGCATATGTTATTGCAAACTTTTTTACACAGCTAGTAAGTGTGACGGCTCATGACCCAGAGGAGATAACAGCGTCAAATAACTTTATCCATGCCACAATGACTTCAAAGATAAGCATTGATCAGAGCCTTAGAGATACATTTAATGGCTATAAGAGTGACGATTTCAATATGTATCAGGCGTTTAAATTCTCTATGAAGAACTTTGATGAAAACGATGCGGGAGCTAATGCAAAGATCATTGCAGGAACTTCGGTGAATGTTGATTACAGCATTTTAAACAGTTCAGACACAGAGTTATCAAACGCAAAAATAAGCAAGACTGAGACACTTTCAGAAGCTAAAGACAGCTATATGCTGATGTATCCCGATTCGGTCTACGATTATATCAATAGTGACACAAATGGTTCTATAACTGTCAAGGCTGATATCAGCTTAACTTATGGTACTGCAGGGATCATAGATCAGTTTCCTGAGCGTAAGGACGGTGATACCAAAACCGGTATAGGCGTAAATGCGTCGTCATATGTTGCATATAGCCAGAACAATATTGAGAACAGCTCTATCTCTGCAAGTGGAGTTATGCCTGCCAGACGGTACTATAGAAAGGCAATGACGGTGGCACAGCTAAACTATAACGTTGCAGAGTCAACGGTTCTTGAGTCGAAGGATTCACCATTTTCACAGCTTGGTATTAATGCCAAAGATATGACTACAGAAGAAATGGCAATAACAGCAAATGCTATCTATGATCTGTCTGCTTTGAGTCGGTCAACAAGGGACAGCGGCAAAAAAATACAGTATACAATGAGATTGTATGTTAAGGACAATAGCGGCGATTATAAGCAGACAAACGATATTAGCAAATATCTCAGTAGCTTTACTTTGGAAAACGCCACATCAAGCAGCGGTCTGAATGGCAAGGAGTGCGTTTTTACCACTGACTATAATGGGGAAGAACAAAACACAGCCGTTACGAAATTTACAGTAAAAACAGGCAAGGCTTTTGAGGAGCAGGGACTTACCTATGCGAACTACAGAGTTGAGCTTACCGCGGTATTGCTTAATGACAACAACTCAGTTGTTAATGGAACTACCTCAAGCGACTATGTTGTTTACACAAACGCAAAAATAGAAACAGGCTTTATAAATTCATAATAAGCAGGCATTTTCAGGAGAAAATTATGACAAAAAGCATTTTTGGAAAATTCAGAAAATTAGAAAAAAAGAAGAAGCTCCAGCTAGTCATAGCAGTAGTTCTCTCGGTGGTACTGCTTGTGGCACTGCCTGTTTATGCGTGGTTTACTCACAAACGTTCTATTGCTCTTACAACAAAAATAAATGCCCCTACTCAGCTTTACATCACCGCAGGAAACAAAGAATCTGTGGCAAATCTTGAAATGGCAGATATAGACGTTGAGAACGGCAGTTATAAAGACTTTGTTTTCGGCATAGGCGGGGCAGACGTGCAACAATATCAAATACAGCTTGCACATACAACGAATATCCCTTTTGAGTATGAGATATACCGTGCGAAAGATGTGCCGGAAGCTGATAAAAATAATGATACTGTAGTTTATGTTTCTGATGAAGAGAATAAAACGTTTTATTACAAAATAGACGGCAGTAAGATCTCGGGACATTATCTCAATCAGCAAGGCTCGGAGATACTTGCTAACAGCACACTTCACGAAAAGTCTTATGACACTTATAGCAATGTTCAGAAAAATGCCGAAGCACTTTATTGGCAGTCGGACGCACTGACGGTAATTGACAACAAAGACCCGTTTTGCGATTATTTTATAATAAGAGTAAAATGGAATGAAAATGTCCAAAACAATAAAGAAACTGATATGGTCTACCTTACAGTTCAAAGAAAGTAATTTATCACCGGACAGAGAGGAGGGTGGCTGTTATGAAAGACCAATTTATAAAAAAGCTTAAAAGATCGTGGCTTGCAATATGGATAGCTTTTGCGGCAGCCGCACTCAGCACTGTTGGCGTTTTGGCGGCTTATACCAGCGTTTCAAGTGTAAAGCGAGTTGTATCCACGCAAAAGGGAGCTGGTATGCTGTTTTCATCAAATTATCTTACTACAGACGGAAATGATCTTCCAAGGACGATAACATTTAGCAGTATGGAAAACTCGCCTTGTGTGACAGTCAATGTGTGCAACTATCCGCAAACATTGATAAAGCATAATGACAAGGATATCACATACACTTTGACAGTCGAGCTTGTGGACAGCGGCGGAAATGCCGTTACCGGAGAAGAAGCTGCTAAATACTCGGTTGAATTTGGCGGTGAAAAAAAGACTTTTGGAAGCAATTCAAAAATAGAGTTTTCACTTCTGAAACTTATGGCTGACGATTTCAACAAGCATGAATTTGTGCTGACCTTTGATAAGTCACAGCTCACAAAGTCTGATATATACATGAAAGTGACAGCCGCACCTACAGATCAGGCAGAGTTGAAAACGCTCTCCGCAAAGCTTGGAGTTATCTATATAAATGATAACACATCAGCAACATGGACAGGCACATTCATTGACAATGCTACCTCGCCTAAAGATCTTGACGGCTTCAACTACCGCCTGTCAGGCAGCGGCGAGGGTACTGTCACCCTGACATGGAACACAAACTATGTTGATATCAGCACATGGTTTAAAAACACTTACAGCCTGAATGTTTCCACAGATGTAAATACAAAAATTGCCACTGCAACTATGAAAGTCGATTCTGCCGAGAAAAATCAATATGATATTCAGTTCTATAGAACGAACGGCATTAACAGTGCAGAGCAGTGGTCTGACGGTAATCATACCAATATTACGGTGAATGGAACGGGATTTGTATCAATGAGTTTCACTCAAGGCACAGCGAAAGAAAATTAGAATATGTACAAAAAAACGGACTGCAAACAAAATGCAGTCCGTTTTCTTTTGTACGGGCGAACAGTGTTCGCCCGTTATTATATCCGTGTAATGTTCAGTACGAAAGCTTAGAATGCAGACTTCAAAGCCTCAGCAAGCTGAGCAGGACATGATGTGCCGCGTCCGTTGCAGTCGATACCCTCAAGTCTGTCAATAACGTCTTGAACCTTCATGCCCTCAACAAGCTTTGATACACCCTGTGTGTTGCCGTTACAGCCGCCTGTGAAATGCACTTTCTTTACGATACCGTCCTCGACCTCGATATCAATTTTTCTTGAACATACTCCCTTTGGAGTGTAGCTGATCGTTGCCATTTGAAAAACCTCCTAAATTCTTGCTACGCCTGTTTCTCTTGCAGCCTTTGCCACAGCTTCAGCCACAGCGACCGGTACTGACCTGTCAAAAGAGTTCGGCAGTATAAATTCCGCATTGAGCTTGTCCTCAGGCACACAGCCTGCGATAGCCTTTGCCGCAGCCATTTTCATTTCCTCATTGATGTCAGAAGCCCTTACTGCAAGCGCACCCTTGAAAATTCCGGGGAAAGCGATAACGTTGTTTATCTGGTTAGGAAAGTCTGAACGTCCTGTTCCAACGATAAACGCACCTGCCGCCTTTGCTTCGTCAGGCATTATCTCAGGAGTCGGGTTAGCCATTGCGAAAAGTATAGGCTTATCATTCATGGATTTAACCATTTCAGCGGTCACAAGCTTTGGCTTGGAAACACCTACGAAAGCGTCTGCACCCTTGAGTGCATCAGCAAGAGAGCCGTGGAGCTTGTTCTTGTTTGTGACCTTAGCCATTTCAGCGTGAGCCTCGTTAAGATAATCATCGCCCTCGCAGATTATGCCTTCACGGTCTACCATGATAAGATTGCCAATACCAAGAGAAAGCAAAAGCTTTCCGATAGCACAGCCAGCCGCACCTGCGCCGTTTATAACAAGTGTGATGTCCTCTATCTTCTTGTTTGCTACCTTGCAGGCATTCATAAGTGCCGCACCGACAACGATAGCAGTTCCGTGCTGATCGTCATGGAAAACAGGAATATCAACTCTCTCTTTGAGTTTTGCTTCTATCTCAAAGCACCTTGGAGCGGCGATATCTTCAAGATTTATGCCGCCGAAGCTGTCTGATATCATGGCGATGGTGTTTACTATTTCGTCAACGTCATTGGACTTTATGCAAAGTGGAAAAGCGTCAACGTCTGCGAACTCCTTGAAAAGTGCGCATTTTCCCTCCATAACAGGCATACCTGCCAGACCGCCAATATTGCCAAGACCAAGCACAGCAGAGCCGTCTGTGATAACAGCCACAAGATTTGCACGTCTTGTAAGCTCATATGAAAGGTCAGGATCTTTCTGTATCTCAAGGCAAGGCTGAGCAACGCCAGGTGTGTAAGCCAGCGTCAGGTCTTTTGCATTGTTTACCTTTGCTCTTGAGCAGACCTCTATCTTGCCTTTCCATTCTCTGTGTTTCTGTAGTGATTCTTCCATTACGTTCATTTTATACAGTCCTCTCTATTACAGCCAAACTAGGCTTTGTTACGCATTAAAGGAACATTACCGCATGATAATGTCCCTTTATTATACCATATTATTTCTCCGTTTTCACAGCCGCTTTGTTAGCTTTTTGTGAATTTATATGAATGAGCCTGAACAGCTTATCAAGATTTTCTTTATCAGTGGTCATGCTGCCGATATGCGTCATTGTTTCGTTATACAGACCGTGGAAGTCAGAGCCACCAGTCACTATCAGGTCATGTTCCTTTGCGATATCCACAAGCTTCTGCTGTTGAGTTGGAGTAGCAGAGTGATGATAAGCTTCAATTCCGTCAAGCTTGCCTGCCTCGATAAGTTCAAGGAGCAGCTCGGTGTTGTTGAACATAACAGGGTGTGCCATAACAGCAATGCCCTTTGCGGAGTGTATAAGATCAAGCACAAAGTTTACGTCAGGATATTCACGGGTCACAAGACATTCGCCGTTTGGATATGCAAAAAGCTTGTCGTTCACAGAGCCGTAAAGCTCAGTGGCATAGCCGTAATTTACCAATGCTCTCATGATATGCTGTTTAAAAATGCTCTTTGAGCTTTTCGTGTAGTGCAGTACAGCATCGGCAGGGATAGGATATCTTGCCATTACCTTTTCTATCATTTCCTTTGCACAGTCTTTTCTTATCTGGCATGACTTCAGGCAAAGACCTTCCAGCCTGTCAGGCTTCTGAGGCGCATAGCAAAGAATGTGTACTTTTGAATTGCGCTTCTTGTCCCATGCGGAAAGCTCTACCGCAGGAATGACCTTGACCCCATAACGTTCGCCAAGTATTTGCGCTCTGTTTGATGATGAAAGAGTGTCATGGTCTGTTATCGCAAGAAAGTCAAGTCCCATTCTCTTTGCCTGAACAATGACCTCTTCTATACCAAGCGAGCCGTCAGACAGTGTTGTGTGACAATGCAGATCTCCTGTCATACCTTTGTTCCTCCAAATCTATAAAATATATCTGTCATTTTCTTTATATATAGTACAGCCGTTAAATTTGACTAAATAATTATAACATATTTTATATACATTTGCAAGCGCTTTTGAACAATTTACACAAAATTTGCACGAAAATTATATTATTTTGTCGTATATGACAAATCAACAGTGTCGAAATAGTGCGATTTAACGAAATATCAGAGCTTATATCCGAAAAACTTGTCGCAAAACCATACGTCTTTAACCTGAAAGCTCCTGCCGTTTAGATATTCAAGTATACCTGCGTCAGTGGTGAATTTAAAGGTGAGCTTGTACGAATAAAGTGCCTGCGTTTTCACATTGTATGCACGGTTGACTTTATTTATTCCGTATTTGCCGTCACCGAGAAGTGGATAGCCAATGTGAGCAAGGTGCGCCCTTATCTGATGCGTTCTGCCTGTGATAAGGTCAACTTCAAGAAGAGCAAGATCATCAGCCTTGTTTTCCGCAAGCACACGATAAGAGGTTATCATGGTGCGACTGCCCTCAAATTTCTTGTCAGATACCTTGACAGTTTTTGTGGTTTCATCTTTCTGGTGATAAGCCGTGAGCCGTGCAGACTTTTCCTTTGGTATGCCAACTGTCACACAAAGATAGAGTTTTTCAAGCTCTCTGTCCTTAACTTTTTGATTAAGCACACGCAAACTTTCAGCATTTTTCGCACATATTACGATACCGCCTGTGTTGCGGTCTATCCTGTTGCAAAGGGCAGGAGCGAAAGACAGCTCCTCCTCAGGACGATATTCGCCCTTTTCATAAAGATAGTGCTGTATCCTGTTTATGAGCGTGTCCGCCGAACCGCTTTCGTCCTCATGCACCACAAGTCCGCACTTTTTGTCGCAAAGGATAATATTCTCGTCCTCGTAAATAATATTCAAAGACGTTGGCGCACTGAGAAAAGCAGGTCTGTCAGCAACTTCGCCTTCGAAAAATTCGTCATTGATGTAAAGCTGCATAACGTCACCGCAAGCAAGCCGTGTGGATATCTCACAGCGTTTGCCGTTAACCTTGATACGCTTCAGGCGCAGATATTTGTACAGCAGATTTTTAGGCAGCTTCGGTACAGCTTTTGTGAGAAACTTGTCAACACGCTGACCTGCGTCATTCTGATTTATGGTAAACTCTCTCATGCCGTACCTCAGAGCTTCACACGAGCGGAGAATCCCCCGTCAATAAGCTCGTCAAGACCGGTGCTGTCAGCACCGCTTTCACGGAGAAGCAGAAGAATTTCTGACATATCGCAGGCTTTGCCTTTACGGCGGGATATCTCCTCTTCACATTTGATAGCATATTGTAAAGGCTTTTTGTCAGCAGGGAAGTTCACATCTGAGCCTTGAGCGATGAGCCATTTGATGAAATCAACACTTCGCTTGTCAGGCTTGAGAACGCCGTCCTGCTCAACAAAGTCAGCACTTTCGATAGCAGTGAGCAGGAAAGTAAGCCCGTTGCTGTCAGTGTCGTTGTAGTCCACATCATCAGAGATGAATAAGAATTTAAGCTCTTCCAGTTCACGCTTTGAGAGGGTGTAGTTGTATTCGTCATATGATCTATTCATGTTACGTCCTCCTGAAATTATTACTATAGTGATATTATAACCTAAAGTGTGGGAGAATGCAAGAGGGGAGCGGTATTAAGTGAGGAGTGAGGAGTGAGGAGTGAGGAGTGGGAAAAGCTGAACAGAGATGTGTACAAGCACCGAGCGTAGCGATTTTGCGGCATGACAAACTCTCCCGAATAATCTGTAGGGGCGAACACCGTTCGCCCGTGCTCAGGATTTGCTGTAAATTCAGAATTGTCGGGGAGAATTTTTTGCTGCCGAACCTTGTTGTTGCCGTGGGCTTATTACTTCGACGAGCGAACACCGTTCGCCCGTGCTCAGGATTTGCTGTAAATTCAGAATTGTCGGGGAGAATTTTTTGCTGCCGAACCTTGTTGTTGCCGTGGGCTTATTACTTCGACGAGCGAACACCGTTCGCCCGTGCTCAGGATTTGCTGTAAATTCAGAATTGTCGGGGAGAATTTTTTGCTGCCGAACCTT
>ENA-UEQO01001063-UEQO01001063.1-human-gut-metagenome-genome-assembly--contig:-NODE-1063-length-29918-cov-6.956469_pt1 | contig 29918 bp, 24 predicted proteins | sample MGYA00242938_ERZ507940 | MGnify/ENA primary metagenome ERZ507940 (study PRJEB26167, sample SAMN06115517) | human gut metagenome | host: Homo sapiens | place: China:Chongqing | collected 2014-12-03... | reverse complement strand
TTGCCCGTACCGACTGTACCCCCATGACACATTGTGTACCTATGGGGTGAAACAGTTGAAACTTCTGGGCTTTTCGCGCTGATATCTTTTTTGGTTCAGCTTGATGTGTTTTCACTACACTATAGATGAACTCCCGATTTATCGGAGTAGCTTCGATCAACAACAAAATTAAGCACGCTTCTGCAAAAATGTTTTCTCCGCCATGTGAATCACGAAGTTGCGTTCGTCCGGATCGGCTTTTGCAAAGTCGATCTGATACCGCTGGCAGGTCTTGCGGAAGTGGACAACGTATGCCAGATCCTCTTTCGTCGGAGGTGCAACATAGCCGTTCAGCGCAGCAAGCGCATCCAGCTCCAGATATTTTTCATTCTGCATCCGTCAGACCTCCTTTAAGTATTGCCCGAACAGCTCCCGCGCAGCATCGCCATCGATCAGCAGCAGGAATGGGTCAAACCGGCTGAACGGGATCGCGCCGTAATTTCGCATATAGTGTTCCCGAAGCTGCGACGTTTTCGCTTTCAAATAAATTGCACCGCCGTAGCCGTAATCGATGGAAAGCTGAATCCCGAACGCCAGCAGTGCGGCACCGATCCCAGCGTATTTTCTAGGTTTGGACAGTGTCGGATTTCCGCTGGGCGCACTCTCCATATACTCCACATAAACCAGCACGCCCTCCGGCATATCCCGATAAGCAGCAAGTCCAACCAGTTCTTTGGTTGTATCCAACTCCAGCGCGTATTTATCGAGCGCTGTGTCCTGAATAAAATCCGTGCACCAGTCGGTTTGCCAATGCTCCTGCGCTGTTCGTTCAAAATCAGCGGCAGTCGCCTCACGAACGGTGGCAGGAAGCTTTGTACTTGTCTGGCTTTCGATAATGTAATAACAAGGCTGCATAGCGGCGGCTCCTTCATTTCCTGATTTATTATACCACAGCTCTTAGAAAAACGCAAAGTCGAGTTTTCCTGATTTGCTTCAGTACCCGGTTCATAGCCGCTGCCGAGAATGTCCAGCAGCTCTTTCTTTGACCACTTCTGTACCCGCGCCTGTTCCAGATACCACTTGCACGCATCTCTTGTCAGCTCCGATTCCATAATGACCACATTCAGCGTCCAGCCGATTTTCATCGCCAGCTGGAGGAGTGTTTGGTCATTTTCATAGGTCTTGTAAAAATCACGCATCCGGCGCACGTTGCGCGGGGAAAAGCCTGTGCGGTCAAGGAAATTTGCCTGTAAAAACTCTGCGGCCGCAACCGCCGCGCCCTTCTCCGGACGCTGGCTGATGGCCTTGCCAATGGCATAAATTTCGTCCATCTGCGGAAGATTCCGTGCAAGAATTGCGGCCAATTCCCGGTACATTGTGCCGTAATCTACAGGTTTTCTGACGTTCATAGCTTCTCCTTTCCGCGCCGCTGCGCATCGTATATTTCGTCGTTTTGCGAATAGCCTGCTACAATATTTTGTGGTATGATTGCCCCGTTCGTTTGATTCTTGCGAAGGGAGAGCAGCCATGCAGTACACCGATAACGAAGCCGCCCTGATCGGCGGCTTGATCTCAACCTATTTCTTTCAGCCTGCCGTGTCCGCATCTTTGAAGGACGCCTACAGCCGCGTTTTGGAGCATCTGCATCAGAACGCACTCACTTCCTCTGACCTGCAACAGATCCGAAAGGCTGTGAATTTCTTGATGCCTATGTGTCAGGCAAACCGGCAGACCCAGCGGGAGCTTATGGGTGTCAATGCGCGGACAACAGCGCTTCTGAATGGCTCACGGTAATTGTGGATAATGCAAAAGGCACGACGCTTGGTCGTGCCTTCGCTATATGTTTTTGTTGACTGCTTAGTTCAGCAGATGCGGCTTTCCGGTGCTCTTTTTTGAAGTGGACTTCGTGACAAGGACTTTGCTTGCCCATGCGAAGAAATACGGCACGGAATCGAACAGGTAGCTGGACTTCATCAGTTCGTCCAGCAGTTCTTCCATCGTAAATGGCTGATAGCCATAGGGATTCAACTCATCGATATAATCGTCCAATTCGTCGTGCGCTGCTGCCCGCAGGAATTTCTTCGTATCCTTATTCGCTTTTGAGAGGCGTTTGATGTAGTCCTCCGCCTTGTCAAACTGGTTCAGCTTGTAATACAAAACCGCCAGCGGAAGGAGCATCTGTGTTTCTTCATAGGAGTCAAATTGCTTATGGAGCGCCAGCGCGTGCATTTCATCCTCCATAAAGACGTACAGGTGCATCAGCTGATAGCGGACACCAAGGTCGTCGCTTTCGCACAGCTCCAGCAGGCGCTGTCCTTCGCTGATTGCCTGACGCATCATACCGCAGGAGATCAGCACGTCGAAGTATGTATAGCGCACACGCATATACGGTCTGGTTTCCGGCGCTGTCCAGAATTCACCCGTGTACTCTTTAAATGCACCGGCTTCTTTCATCTGTTGCTCAGCCAGCGCCAGCAATTCCTGCAAGGCAAGTCTCTGCTCGTCCAGATGATGCTCCGTTATGCTGGTGATCATCTGCAGCCGCGCATCGAGGTTGTCCGGCTCCAACTCCAGCGCCTTGCGGAGATATTCCATGTGCTTTTTCTTGGATGTTGCCTGCTCTGCAAGATCCAGATAATCGTCGGCTGTTTCGGGTGCGTGGTCTTTCTGCGCGGCACACTTCTGATCGTACTCTGCGAGGAACTGTTCCGCCAGTGCATTTGCATCGTCCTCACTCTTGATCTCGTCTGCGTGAGAATCCAGGAAACGCTGTAATTCTTTCAGAACCTTTTCTGTTTCTCTGCTCATTTTATAATGCCTCCTATTGCAGCATTTATAAATATTATAGCAGATTCGTCAGCTTTCGTCGAGATACGAGTGTCAAAGACTTCTTTTGAATTTCGACTGCTGAATACTTCGCGCCGCTGATCCTGCGTCCTCTACATACCGCACATCTCATCCATTTTCATATCATCCTCAGACATCTCTCTGCGCATATAGGCATCGAACTGTTCCGAATACTGCTCGTACTTTTCGCCGCCGATTTCCTTCAGAAAGTCCTCCTTGAACACCCACAGGGGATATTCGCAGTAGCCGCTGATTTTGCTGTGGCCAGTATCCTGCGCGATTTCGTCGGAAAGGAGCTGCGGCGCGAACGGGCAGTTGTTGGTGTCAATGAATGCACAGTTTTTCAAGGCGAGGAAGTCTCCGAAGGACACCGTAAGGACGGCGTATTGCTCGGTCACGTTCTCCTTCTGATCCACTTCGTCAAGAACAATTGCCAGTCCCGGCATTTGCTTTCCCATGTAATCGCGCGTGTCATACAATTCGACCCGCGGCTTCAGCCGGATTTTCCCACCTGTATAATATTCAGAAATTTCAAATAACATAGTTTCCTCCTTCAAAATGTCCAACAGGGCAAAGAAAAGCGCAGTCGCCGTGACCGCGTCTTTCTCTGCCCTGTTTTATAATACCCGTACCATCTGCTCGTAAAGCATGACGTACTTTTCGTCGATAATTCGGTTGTCGTGGTAGTGTCCGAACAGCCAATAGTGGAATTGGCTGCGGCTTTGGATTTCATTCAGGAATTCCGTCAGCTTGTCCTGCTTGAAATCGGCATTGATCTTCTGCTGAATTGCTGTTGGCGCACAGTGTGTGATGACGTAATCAACCTTCCAGTTCAACCGCTCCAGCGTCTGCCGGGCTTCGGCGTATTCTTCGCCGGACGGAAGTTCCTCCTGCCACCATGAAATATGGTCAATGCGAAACTGCCCGCGATTGCGGCGCAGGCTGTCATATTGTTCGTAAAAATCTGGGCTGTCCATGTCCAGAATGCCGTCTCCAATATCATGGCTCTGTGCGCCGCCCATCGTGAAGAAGGTGCAGCCTTGCAGCTCGAACGCCTGCCCGCGCATCAGGTGGATAACGTGCGGACGGATCTTATTCACCCTTCCGCCGTGCCATTGTTCCAACGGATGTTCGTTCAGCGCATCGAAGTTTTCATGATTGCCGTCCACGAACAGAACCGTAAACGGCAAGGCTTCCAACCGGTCGAGCTGTGGATCGTCACTCTTGTCACCGTTCCAGACACAGCCGAAATCGCCGCAGACGATCATGTAATCGTCCTTTGTCATTTCAGATTGCTCTGGAAAGTATTGCGGCTGAAACCGAAGGCTGTTTCCATGAAGATCGCCGGTTGCGTAAATCATCGTCTCACCTCTTAAAAATGCATCTGCATTGGATCTGCGTTTTCTGCCATTTCAAGCTCTGCTTCGGTCGCTGTCCGCAGCCCCTGACCGTAGCGGGTCTGTGCGGTAATCAGCCGGCCATCAGCAATAAGCTGTTCAATCCGCTCTCCAACATAACCTTCCGCAATGTACGGACCAGATCGTTCCAAGTCCGTCAAGCGGCGAATTGCGAACTGCCGTCCGATGCGCGCGGCAACTGGACCTGTGCGGAACAGGTTTCTCCGTTTCGTTCGGCAGGCTTCCAGAATGGTGTTGTCGATCCGTTCGGTTTGTTCTTCCAGCCTCTGGCGGGATTCTTCGTCTGTCAGTTCAAAGCATTCCATGTGCAGGTCTATACCAAGAACGCGGAACGTAGCCGCGCTGGACAGAAGCTGCTGCAGCTCTGGAATGTGATCTTCCTGCATGACGCCGCTGAGCACGGTCGGATGCAGGTATAGCGCGTCTTTCCCATTTCGCACCGTATCACAATGGCCGCTGTCCAGCGGCATTTCTTCGACCTGCCAGCCAGCATCACGGAACAGCTTCCGCGTTTCCGTGCGGAATGCAAGCCGTGAAGCATCGTCCGGCCAGCCCTGTGAGTACGCGCTGCGGATTGAAATTCCGATCTCGCGGTATGTCATCTTTGTATCGTCCTTTCTCTTGTTTTATAATCATGCCATAGGTTTCAGACAAAAGCTATTCACAAAATGTAACAAACAGTGTTTCAAATACTGGGCAAATGAAATGTTCAATTTACTCGATTTGTGTAGAAATGTGAAAAATAAAAATCTTGATTTGCGCGATTTCTTCCTTGCATAAATTCTTGATTTGTGTTATTCTCTTATAGAGATAACTCGTTTTGGCAGTTTTATCAGGAGGTTCTTTATGCGCAGAAAAATCTATCAGGAATTGCTGCAATGGAAGCAGCGAAGCGGCGAGAGCGCCCTTCTGGTGCAGGGCGCTCGGCGTGTTGGAAAGAGCTATATTGTCGAGGCGTTTGCCAAGGCGGAATACAAATCCTATATTCTGATTGACTTCAACCTTGTCGATCAGCCGGTCAAGGAAATGTTTGAACACGACCTTGTCGACCTGAAAACCTTCTTCATGAAGCTGACGACCTATTATGGGGTCAAGCTCTACGAGCGGGAATCTCTGATTATTTTTGATGAGGTCCAGCTTTTCCCAAGAGCGAGAAGCGCTATTAAATACCTCGTCGCAGATGGACGCTACGACTATATTGAGACAGGCTCACTTATTTCCATCCGTGAAAATGTAAAGGATATCCTGATCCCGTCCGAGGAAGATCATGTAGATATGTATCCGCTGGACTTTGAGGAGTTCCTGTGGGCAAACGGGAACGACACGATGATGGATTTTATCCGCGACTGCTACAGAAAAAAAGCGCCGCTCGGACAGGCGCTGCATCGCAAGGCGATGGATCTGTTCCGGCAATACCTGATCGTTGGTGGAATGCCGCAGGCTGTCAATGCATTTGTCAAGCACAATGACTTTGACGAGGTAGACCGAGTCAAACGGCGTATTCTGAACCTTTATCGTGATGATATCCGCAAGCATGCGAAAGGCTATGAGATGAAGGTCGAGGCGATTTATGACGAGATCCCGTCGCAGATGAAGAATCAGAATCAGCATTTTAAGCTCTCGTCTTTGAAGCAGGGCGCACGATTTGACGAATACAAGGACGCCATGTTCTGGCTTTCTGACGCGATGATCGTAAATCATTGCTATAATGCCACAGAGCCGACCTTTGGTTTGAATCTGAACCGGGACAGGACGCTGCTGAAATGCTATATGGGCGATACCGGTCTTTTGATCAGCCATGCCTTTGACGAAAACGGCATCGTTACCGGTGAGGTCTACAAGAAGCTCCTGCTCGACAAGCTGGAGGTCAACATGGGCATGGTCATGGAGAACATGGTCGCGCAAATGCTGACTGCGAGTGGGCACAAGCTCTATTTCTATTCCAATTCCTCTCGCAGCGACGCATCCTCTCGCATGGAAATTGATTTTTTGATCGCCAAGAGTCAAATCAGCAACCGCCACAACATCTCTCCCATCGAAGTGAAGTCGAGTAAGAACTATACGCTGTCCTCTCTGAAAAAATTCAAGACGAAATATGCCGATCAGCTTCATATCCCTTATGTTTTGCATACCGGCGATTTCAAAGAGGAAGACAGCATCGTATTTCTTCCGTTGTATATGACTCCGCTTCTGTAATAAGCATTAGACAAAAATAAATTCTAACTTTAGATTCGCATAAATGGTTGTAGGAACAAAAACAGGATCTGTTTAACAGCAGAACAGATCCTGTTTCATTTTTCGATTGGAATTACTCCATACGCTGCTTGATCTCTGCACCGCCCTTGATTCGTACCAGCACCTCGTCGGCAGAGAGGACGGTCACGCGCTCCACGATCTGCCGGACGGCGTTTTCATTCCATTCTGTGATTGTCTGTGCGGTATTCTCTATAGCTTCTTCTGTTTGCTTCATGCGAGTGCTGATGCAGTCTGCGTCGGCGCTGCTTTGCAGGATTTCTTCTTTCTGCTTTTTGAGCGCAGTCTGCTCGGCTAGGATTTCTGCGAACCGCGCATTGCAGGCTTCCATATCTTCGGCATCAATGGCCTCTGCCAGCAAGGTCTGGAATCGTTCATCGAGCTGCGTCAGCCGGCGCTCGATATCGGCAAGGCTCATGGTCTGACCCTGCACCGGCAGAAGCTCTAAGGAAACCGCATTCTTGATAAGGTCGAGCAGGGCCGGTTTGTTGCTCATGGCTGAGTTGATCGCCGCCAGAATTGTATTTTGCAGTGGTTCTTCCTTGATCGTCGGAGAATCGTGGCAGTATTTTGTTCCGTAGTTCAGGCGGCTGGTGCAGCGCCAGACGGGATATTTTCGGTCAAGGGATGTCCATGTGCAGCGGCGGTAGAGTGTCCCACATTCGCCGCATACAAGTCTGTCCGATAAAGCGTATTTGCTCGTATAGCAAGAGCGTCCTGTCACAGCCGATTTGGATGGGCTGCGCAGGGCGCTCCGACGTGCCATTTCTGCTTTCACTGCATTGTACTGCTCCCGGCTGACGATGGCCTCATGATGGTCTGGCATATAGTATTGCGCCATCTGACCGACGTTCTTAATGACCTTCTTGCTGATCACATCTGTCCGGAATGTTTTCTGGAGCAGGACATCGCCGCAGTATTTTTCATTTGTCAGGATGCTCTTGATGGATGTTGTTGTCCATTTTGATTCTCCGAGAACCGTTTTGATCTGATTTTCCTCCAGCCAGTCTTGCAGATTTCGCAGGCTGGCGCCGCTCTCATATCGCTTGTAGAGTTCGCGCACAATTTCTGCCTGTTCTGGTATGACGCGGAATTTGCCCTCTGCGTCTTTTTCGTATCCGTAAAGCCGGTAACAGGGAACCTTGAGCGTTCCGACTTTCGCGTGCATCTGCCGCCCGCGGCGGATGTTGCCGGAGATGGACTCGCTCTCAGACTGCGCCATTGCGCCGTACATCGTTATCATAAATTCGCTGTCGGGCGGCAGAGAGTTGATATTCTCTTTTTCGAAGAGAACCCCGATCCCAAGTTGCCGGAGAATGCGCGTATAATTGATGCAGTCAAGCGTATTTCTGGCAAAGCGCTGAATGGATTTCGTGAGGATGAGATCGATCTTCTTTTGCTTACACAGGCGGATCATGCGCAGGAATTCCGTGCGTTTCTTCGTGGACGTGCCTGTGATGCCCTCATCCGCAAAAATCCCAGCCATCGTCCATTCTTTGTTGGACATGATCTTGTCGGTGTAATACTCGCATTGTGCTTCGTAGCTGCTGGCCTGTTCTTCCTCCTTGGTGGAAACGCGGCAGTACGCCGCGACGCGAAGCTGCTTTGTGACCGCAGCCGTTTGCTGCAATTCTGGCTTGGGTGGAATGATAATGACGCGCGGTTTTTCGTCTGTCATACCAAATCGTCCTTTCCAATGATCTGTCCGTTTTTGAGCTGCAAGCGCACCGTCTGGCGCGTCACCAGCACGGCGGAGACGGCGCTTTGCAGCAGCTCCGCGTTGAGCTCTGCTGTGCATTCGAACGCCGTGAACAGCCGCCGCAGGCGTTCGGTTTCGTATTCCTCGTTGCCGATTGCATCGTATTGCTCCTGTGCCAGCTTACAGATCAGGCTTCTGGCAGCATCCTCGTCGAGCGGCTGGGTGTTCAGAATGTCATCCAGCTCGGTTTGCGTATTTGTATATGTCGGTTTGGAGGTTCGCTCTGGCTGCATGATGCGCTCCGGCTGCTCTGCCAGCCTGCCGAGCAGGTGTGTGACCTGCTGCTCGATTTCCGGCGTAGGCGATTTGAAACAGACGCGCTTGAGTGCTTTCTGCGCGGGAGTCCGCTCCGGCAGGCGCTGCTTGGTCTGGCGCTTCTCGGCGGCTGCTTCAAATAATTTTATGTCAACTAATCTCGGATAGCTGTCTGCCCCAGTGTACTTGGTGTTTTCCAAGATTCGTGCGATCATATTCTTGTTCCAGCTCTTGCCTTCGTCGTAGATGGGGCCAGTCTTGCTCATCTGCTCCGCGATTTCTTTCAGCGACGCGCCAAGCGTGTATTGCAGGAAGATGTCCTGCACAGCGTTGGCTTCAGGTTCGTTACGGACGATCTCGCCCATACGCATTTGATAGCCAAATGGCAGCTTCCGATTTCCCATTACCGCTTCGTCCTTTCGATCTGTTCTGCCAGCTCCAAGCCGTTTTTCAGGCGGAAGCGCAGGCGTTCGTTGCTGTCCACAATGATCTTGTCTACAAGCGCATCGAACAGCTCCGCATCAAACCGATCGAGGAAATCCGGCCCATCTGCCAGCGTGTCCATGAGATCGCGGGTGCAATCTGCCAGATCGTCGCTGTCGGTGTCGAGAAGCCTTGCTTTTTCCTGTTTCAGCCTGCGGAGCTGTTCGCTGAGCTTGTTGTTGGACGATATAAAAGTGTCAGGATCAACGCTGTCTGCCTGCTGAAGCTGGGCGAGGAATTGAACCTGACTGAGAATGTCCGATATTTTCTTGTTGAGCGAGATGACGTCCTCGCTCCAGAGCATCCGGCTGTATCGGATCTTCTGGAGATTGGAAAGCATCTGTGAGAAGATGGGGCCGCCGTGGTGCTTGAGCTTGTAGTACAGACGGCAGAAAGCATTTTGGATTATTTTTTCCTCCAAGGGCAATGTCGCACAAATGCGTGTGTTTTCACTATGCGCTCTGCATGACCATCTGCATACTCCGCGCCATTGTTTTCGCCGGAATGTCGTTTTGCATTGTCCGCAGAAAATGCGTCCAGTTAAAACATTGTATTCTATATCAGCTGCGCTGCCGTTGACTGGCTTCTTTTGCTTTCGGAGCTCCTGCGCAGCAAAGAATGTCTCCTTATCGATAATTCCAGGATGCACACCCTCTGCATAGTATTGAAGACGTTCTCCTCTGTTCTTTATCTGTTTTGCAGGAATTGTATCTGTCATATAGCATTTCTGCCACAGACAATCACCAATGTAACGCTCATTGCTTAGAATGTACGAAATCGTGGTCTTGTACCATTTATGCGGCTGCTCTGAATGCCTTTCATTTAACTCTCTCGCAATTTCTTGTATATTAGCGCCTTCTAAGTATCTCTTAAATATCCATCTGACGATTTCTGCTTCTTCTGGTTGTATTTCTAATTGTAAATTGACAAGCCGGTATCCGTATGGGGCTGAGGATGCTACATAAGTTCCATCCTGCATTCTCTTTTGAACGCCCCAACGAACGTTTCCCGAAATTGATTCACTGCCTTTTTGTGCCAGCGATGCCATGATCGCCGTGACCATCTCGCTGGACACCCTGGCGGTATCGATGCCCTGCTCCTCGAACAGAACGCTCACGCCAAGCTCCTTGAGTTCCCGGACGGCTGCGAGACAGTCCTTCGTGTTCCGTGCGAAGCGCGAGATCGACTTGACCAGAATGCGGTCGATCTTTCCTTTGCGGCAATCCTGCATCATGCGCTGAAAATCCTCGCGCTTTTCAACCGACGTGCCGGTGATGCCCTCATCGGCGTAAATATCGACCATTTCCCAATCCGGATTGCTGGAGATCAGTTCAGAATAGTATTGATTCTGCACGCGGTAGGAATTGAGCTGATCCTCACTGGAGGAGCTGACGCGGGCATAAGCCGCGACACGCAGCTTTCGCGCGACGATTTCATCGTGCGCCGGGATGACTATGACACGCTGCTGTTCCAGCGCAAGGTTTCCGTCGGTTTGCTTTTTCGCCACATTTTCACCTCCCTGCAGCAACACACACTACCACACCAAGGGCGTAATAGCTATGACCAAAACGGAGAAAAATCAAGCGTAAAGTGTGAAATTTGCACCAAGCTCGACAGCGATCCGCCGCGCGATCTTTTTGATCTCAGTCTCAGAAAAACCAACCGTTCGGAGTGCCTTCAAAAGCTGGCAAATGCCTAAAAAATCAATGTTAGGATTCATATGATTCTCCTTCAGCCACGGGGCGGCTCTGTTTACGCAGAGCCGCCCCTGCTTTTGAAATTTTGATGCTTGCTCCTGTTCGACGCTTCTTCCCGGAGCCAAGGCAGCGGCTGAACGGCGGCTGGCGCCGCGCACGGGTCTGCACCCCTCCGAGGATCTCTCCGAGCTGCCCCCATTACGTTCCGTTGTGGCTGGGCAGGAGTACCATTGTCCGCGGATGAGGTCATTGCGAAGCAGCTTGCCAAAGCTGCTTTTGGATGGATGGGTACCGCTCGTCACCTTGTTGGGCCGTCTTTATACAGAAAATCTGTACAGGTGGTCTTCGCGCATCCTCCGCATCGCTGTTCCTTTTCAGGCTCATCCGCTTGATGTCGTTTCAGTCGCTGGATATGTACTTTTCAAGCTGCACGAGGGGGCTTAAAAAAGATCCCCTCATGTGGTAGGCAGCGAGAACGCGCTTTTTATGCAGTTTTCAATTATTTTTTCAAAAAATTTTTTAAGCGTGAAATTCTCCGAGAAATTTTGTACTGTTTTCCATATCCCATCTGTTCTAAATCAGACTGTGTGAAGCCCTGAATGATAAATTGTGTCAACAGCTCAAGATCTTCTTGTGACAATTCCTTTAGACGTGCTGCCAATCGTTCATCCGTAATATCTTCAATCCAGCCTGTACTTGTGCTTGCCGCATAATTATCCCACCGACTGATTGCCGACAAAAACTTTTTAAAAAGCGGCGATTTATCCTCCTGACTGTTGCCGTTGTCATATTGGGCTTCTCTGAATTCCTGCGTGTGAATAGCGTAAATCCGTTCTTTCTTGAAATTTTCCCAATCGTAGTCGTGCAAGATGTTGATCTTTTCAGTTGACATGCCAGCCTTTTCATATTCGACACGCAGCTGCGTCCATTCTCTTTCAAACTTTGCCTTTTCGATTGCATAATTGAATCCCATTACGGATTCCTCCAATCTTTTGAAATTTTGAGAGAACCAAAATTTCAAAAGCGGAGGGGCACGGGGCAGACAGAAAACAGCCATTGGCACATTCCTGCTGTTCTCGGCAAGAATACACCAATGGCTGTTGGTATTATCCCCTAATGGTTCATGATAAAAAACGGTATAGTTTAAACCGCAGTGTTCCGGATGCCACTTGTGTGTAGATCGAACTGCGATTTGCTGGGTTGCTGGTCACCATCGGAAGCAGTCCGCCTGCTTCCGGTTTCTTCTATCAACCATACGCACTCCATCTAGAGCAGACATAACTATAACGATGATTGCATTGACACACTTCCAAAATGGCAGGTTACAATTATTGCTGTTTCACAAGAAAAGATATGTCCTAACAGTGGCTGCATTTTGCCACCAGTGGAACATTTTCCGCAAACTGCCTTTCATGTAGAATAAAGGCGTTGGAGGTGATCTTCTGGTGGAGCAATTACATGATCCGGTTTCAAAGCGAGTTGGCAGAGTTCTGCGAAAGATCCGCGAAGAACAGGGTCTTACGCGCGCGCAGCTATCTGAAAAAAGCACCGTCAGTGAGCGACAGATATCTGCCATTGAGCTTGGCGAAAAGGGACCGAGCCTCAACTCCCTGGAACTGCTTCTTCGCAGTTTGGGCGCGTCTGCCGATCAACTCTTTTATCCGGAACTGTCCGAAAATGATCCCACGCTTGCACAGATCGTGCATCTTGCAGGGGCCTGCAATGCGAGGCAAAAGCGTATGATTGTTGCATTCATCCAAATGCTGCAAGCTGAAGAATATGGAGAAAATAAATAGCAACCTTCGGTGGGAATGTTGCTACATTGCTTTATAATGAAATGGTAAATGTGAAGGGGCGGCTGAATAGCCGCCCCTTCTGTGTTGCTATGTGGTCAACTGGGAATGATGCTCAGAAGCCTGCGTCAGCGCAGCTTCTTCCAGCTCTCATGGCTGCCGCTCTTGGTGTAGGTGTGGCTGTTGGTAGCCTCCTGCACATCGAGATAGTACCATGCGTTGACGTTTGCGTTGTCGCGCCAGGTCTTCATGCCGGACAGCAGATCGTCTGCCGACTTCGGCGTGCGGCCCAATGCGCGGTTGATCATCGCCATCATTTCGGCGCGGGTGATCGTTGCGTCGGGACGGAACGATCCGTCGGGATAGCCGTTGATCCAGCCCATCTTTGCGCAGACAGCGATTTCATCAGATGCCCAGTGTCTTGCAGAGACATCGTTGAAGGAGTTTGCAGCACTCTTGATGTCCGCAAACTGCGCCAGCATTGCAGCAAGCTCTGCGCGCGTGATTGCCTCATTCGGACGGAACTTTCCGTTCGTTCTGGTGTCGACGATCACGCCGGCATTTTCAAGCGTTGCAACGTAGAGGTTGAACCAGTCGCCGCGGACAACATCGCTGAACGAGCATCTGGTCGTTTCATACGTCTTGACACAATCTGCGTCCATGACGCGATAGAGAATCGCAGCCACTTCCGCGCGCGTCACATCACCAGTGGGCTTCACTGTGCCGTCGGGATAGCCGTTGACGAAGGCAAAATGATCTTCTGTGTTAAACTTCAGAGAATTGTCCTTCTTCGGCTTGTTGGGAGACTCAATCTGAACGCTGGAACCGGAGCTGCGCTTTGTCCAGCCTGCATGAACAGTTGCATCCTCAACCAGCGGTGCATCGAAATCGTGCTTTTCTCTGCACTTTTCATCATCAAACCAGCCGTTAAACCGGTAGCCGCTTCTCTTCGGGTCTTCGGGCTTTGCAACCGTATTGCCGTGACGCACGGTGACAGAATCCGTTTCTGTTCCGCCCTTGGCATCAAACGTCAGCGTGTGCATGTCAAGATCATAGAGTACATCGATCGTCAGATCCTTTTCGATCTTGATGTTCTGCTTCGTGCCTGCGTTGTTGGTCGGATAGTGCTCACCGTAGTCCTTGGCGTTCACAGTCGCAATCGCCTCAAACTTACCGGAAAGGTTCTCAACTTCGGCATGCGTCTCATCGTAGGTACCATCGGGCAGCTGCTTGATGTGGCGCACTTCGTAGCTGTACGTGTTGCGCGTGTAGTAAAGCTTCAGAACCAGCGAGCCGTCGCCTGCGATGTTGCCGGAAGCGACTGTGCCTTCAACCGTCTTGTCAACCGTGAAGTCATCGTAGCCCTTTTCTGCGGCAACCGCTTCGGTATCGGTTGTACCTTCCAGATTATCCGTATCCGCCAGCACATAGGTACCGTCGAGCTTCTCTTGGTAGTGCTCAACCGTATACGGCGTGTTGCTTCTGGCTGTCCACTTGGCAGTCAGCTGAATATCGCCTTCAATCGCCGTTGTGAAATTGAACGCTTCGTCGTTCAGATACCAACCGTCAAGATTGTAGCCCGCCTTCGTCGGCGCGGGATCCGGCTCTGTGGCCGTTGCACCGTGCTTGACCTGCTGCGTCGTAAACGTTTCGCCGTCCGAAACGAACGTCACTTCGTAAATTTCCACCTCTTGACGCGCACCAGTCACGGGATCAACAGCGATGGCTTTGGCTTCTGCTTCAGCGTCATCGACTTTGCAACCGGCGAAAGCAACCAAACCATTCTCTGTAATATTGCCTCCGTTTGTCAGTACGATGGTATGATCCTCGCTGCTGCCAAAAATCTCGACCGTAACACCGGCAGCGATGGTCAGTTCCGTATCATTCTTGGGCATACCGAGAATCGTCAGCTTGTCGCCATTCACAGCCGCTGCCACCGCGTCGGCCAAGGAATCATAATAAGTGGTTGCACCGTCGTGTTCCACATAGGCATAGGTGAGCTTCTTCATGCCAGCGGCCTTTGTGACATCGACGAGCTTATGGTAGAACGCTTCTTTATGGTTATCGAAAGTGCCGTGATCGAAGCCCGCAGCAGATTCTCCGGTCAGCGTCTCATACATCATGATGGCGTTGATATAGTCGCCCTCCGGATTCAGATGTGTAATGTCAATCTTTTTTACATCGGCCGGCTTCGGGTTGCGCAGAAGATCGCCGCCGTCAGCGTTCAGGTAAGTCAAACGGGCATTCTGGATCAGCGTGCTGGCCGGGATCACATGCGTTACAATTCTGGCTAAGCCGTCATCCGCGCCGTTCACATAGCGCTGCCACTGCTGCGTCAGCGTTTCGACCGGTTCTTCATTTTTAGCCAGATAACCGCAGCTGTAAACATGGTAAAGGCTGACTTCCGCCTGCGGCGCATATTTCAGAATATACTCTTTCAGCGCTTTCAGGTTCGGATCCTCACTGAGCTTGCCATCGCCATTGACACCGGCAGGCTCATTCTTGCCCCAGGTCTCCATGACAACATAATCCCAGTCTTCGGCTTCGATGCCCATGCTCAAAGGATTGTTGTTATAGGAATGATTCCTGAAGCCATTTTCTTTGTATCCGGAGTAATCATCGTTATCCTTGTAGGAGACCTTCCCCTTATTGATGTACTCTACATAGGATTTCAGATTACCGCTGTAGCCGCCAAAATAGTAGTTGGCGATCATTGCGTCGTTCGCGCCAAGGCCTCTTGCGATATCTTTCAGATAGCCAGACAGTGCGCCAAAGTAGCTGTTGCCGATCAGCAGGACATTCAGGTTCTTGCTGCTGTCCACCGTGATCGTGGTATTGCCCTGAGATTTGAGATTCTTCTGTGCATCAGGTGCAATAGGAGAGATCTGGATCGTCAGGTTCTTTGCGTCGGAAGATTCGGTTCCGAATGCGTTTTCTGCCACGTCAGTAGCGTTTTTCGGCAGATAAAGCTTCGTCAGCTTGGGGGTATTCACGAAGGCTTCTGCGCCGATCTTTTCCAGAGTAGAGGGAAGCTCCACGCTTGCCAGTACCGGCATATCCTTGAATGCATTTGCACCAATTCCAGTAATGCCATAGCCAAGCTGCACTTTGGTGATAATGGACTTATACGCCACCCAACCAGGTGCTCCTTCGGCAATAACATCAGAGATGGCAGCAGTCTTTCCGCCTGCGCCGAGGACATCGGTCGTATCCGTATCTGTCACATCAACCTTGATGGTCAGAACGCCGCTCTCGACGCTCCAGCGATAGCCGTCGCAAACACCGGATGTCCCCAACGCGGAAGTTCCATACTTTTTAAGCCACGCCTCCATCGCGGCAGAGGAGGTCAGGAACTGTGTGTTTTTCAGGCTGTCAACGATCCCGCCACTCTCAGTCGCAAAGGCGTTGTCTGCAACTTCCGTAACGCTGCCGTCCACATTGACGGTTTTCAGATTTTTCAGAGCAGCAAAGGCATTGTTCCCGATTCTGGTAATGCCATCCTGCACCACCAGCTTTTCAACATCACGGCTGCTCCAAGGTGCATCAGAAGCGTTGGCATAATCCTTGATCGCACCGTCGCCAAGCACCGTCAGGGTCTTGCTGCCCTCATCATAGGTCCAGAACGTTTCGGAAGAGTACGGGGCAACACCGCAGGCCCCCAGATCGGTATGGGTGATCACATTGGTATAAACCGTGCCTGCTTTTGTCAGCGTTCTGTACGCCTCGGAATCTTCCTTCACATGCACAGCAACCTCATTGCCGGTAGCGTGCGCGATGGTTCTGGTCAAATCTGCATTATCCCCTGTCGCGGGGAACGGGATCCCCGTCATATTGGGATTCAGAATGTACACATTCTTGGCTTTGCCTGCGTACCAGAATCCAACGCCGGTCATCTGCTCGCCGGTAGCGATCGATGCGCCATGGTTTTTCGTACCGACCAGCGCACCGCCGACCATGGTCACACTGTCGGGAATGCGCACCTTAACCGAGGTCGGCATTTCTTTTACATCGTTGAAGAGATAGCCGCCGATTTCCGTCAGATCGTCAGCAAAGACGATCTCCTTGATCTCGGATGCATGTACGCCGGTGCCATCCCAATGTTCCTTATCAAATGTCTTCCCATACACCGCATACCACGGATACAGGGTATTATTGCCCTGATAGCCATTGATGCCCGGCACTTCGGTGTCCTTGCTGGGATCCGTCGGATAAATGGTGATCACGCCATCCGTGCTCATTTTAGCGGCGATCGTGGTTGTACCGATGTAGTCGTTGTAATACAGATCGGGCGTCAGCGGGAGCGGCAGGCGACCCTGCGCATCCGGCTGAGCAAAAGCATTTGTTCCAACAGTTACACTTTCACCCAGCGTTACATTTTCCTGCTTGATCTTTTTAAGACTTGCGAAGGCATAGTCGCCGATGTGGGTGATCCCATCATCGACTGTAACCGTATCAACATCGCAGAATGCCCACGGCGCGGCGTATGTAGAAGCATAATCCGCCATCTTACCGCTGCCCTTGATGGTCAGCGTCTTGGTATCTGCGTCGTAGAGCCAGAACACCTCAGAAGAGTACGGAGCAACACCGCAAGCGCCCATATCCGTATGGGTCTTAATGGTGTAGTCACCCGTAGCCAGCTTCTTGTGAGCTGCGGAGCCTTCCTTAACGTGAACCGTGTAGTCAAAGCCGCAGCCAATATTTCGCGCCATGCCGTCCCCACCGGGAGAAGTATTCTCACCTTCCTTTACCACGGGGAAGTCCGTCAGATCGGGATTCAGAATATAGACATTTTCAGCGTCCTTGCCGCCGAACCAGAAACCAACCGAGGTCACATTTTCCGGAATGACGCAGGTCGTTCCGGCGCTCTTATTGCCGATCAGCGCGCCGCCGATCTTCGTCACACTGTCAGGGATGCGGAACTTCACTGCCCCCGTGGGCCAGTTATTAGCGTCATTGAAGAGGTAAGCGCCGGTATCCGTGATGCCGTCGTCCCACACGATCTCTTTCAGGTTGACAAGATCCTTGGTGCTGCCTTTGTAGTCATTTTCATCAAATGGCTTGCCATAGGCTTCGTCAAACCACGGGAATGCCGTATTGTCCTTCCGATACCCTTCTATTCTGGGAACATCGGTGTTGTTGAACAGAGAATATGCGGGATAGATGGTCAGCGTGCCATCATTCGTCATTTTGGCGGCGATATCTGTTTCGCCAATGTAGGCGTGGAACAGCTCGTTCTTGGCCTTGGTCAGCTTCTTGCGCCCGAGTTCATCAACGTCAGCGGAATGATCAATGTCATTCTTTTTCAGCCAATCGGCAAAACTGCTGCCTTCGTTGAAGCTGAACGAGATCGACTTAAGAGTTGTACCAAAAGGACTCTCGGCATCTTCATCGATTTGCACGCTGTCCGGAACCGTCACATTGGTGAGGCTGTTCAATTCAGCAAAAGCGTTCGTGCCGATATTGGCAACGCCAGCGCTGAGAACGATTTTTCTGATCTGGGATGCGTAGTCATTCCACGGCGCAGAGGTTCCATCCGTGTAATTCGCCATCGCGCCGTTGCCGCCGTCCATCGCGGCAATGGTCAGAGTATCGCCCTGCACCATCCAGACCAGTTCGGAGGTGTAACCTTTTTCCGTTCCGCAAGCACCGATAGCGTCTACTTCTACAAGCTTCATACTGGTAATGCCGTTTTTGCTCGACAGTTTTGAACCCTTTTTGGCATAAACAGTGGTGCCGGAACCCACCGCAAAGCTGGAAGTAGATTCCGACGGAACTACGATCTCAGGATCACCGAGCACATAGAGTCTGCTCAGTGTGCCGAACAGGCGGGTAGAGAGAGTTGTTACGCTGCTCGGGACCGCGATATCAGAGGCGTTCAGACTCATGAAGGTCGCCTGACTCATCTTTTCAAGAGAGTCGGGCAGATGGATCTTCAGATTTCTATTAAATGTTGCGCTGGTAATATCATCTCTTTTCTGATAATAAAACGCATACGCACCGACTTCGGTAATACCGGGGGCAAAACGGACAGAAGATACCGCCTTGTCGCCCAGCTTTTCCGTGTTCCACGGCCGCATGGCAACGCTGTTGTCTGCCGGTGCCCAGAAGTCATCATTATAGCGGGTATAGGTCGGAAGCGCGCCAGTACCGCTGATCACCAGCTCGTCGCCATTCAGCGTGGCCGTAAACGAGCCGTCTTGCAGACTGACCCCGCTGGTCAGTTCATCGCCCGTATATACATGAACGAGTCGCTTCAGGCGATTTGCAAGATTTTCTGTGATCGTCCCCGCCGTCTTTGCGTCATCGATTACAGCTGCTTTTTCCGCTTCATTAGCAGCATCATTGATGTTGCTGTACAGCGTTTTGAGCGTTTCCGGGAGACCACCGTCCGGGTCATTGTCGTTGTATTTAATTGAGCCGTCAGTTGTGCTTGTGTAGCAAGCGTTCTGCTGATCCCAGTCATACACCGTTGTGGAAGTTTCAGTTTCTGACGCAAAAACTACCGTCGGCAAAAGCGAGAACACCATGCAGAGACATAACAGCAGGGATATAATTCGCTTCTTCAATTTGCGTTCCTCCAAATTCATAAAATATCTATATGAAGCCCGCCATATGGCAGGCAGTATTTTCAGCGCTTTGCGGAGGGCATTTTGCCCGCGCAGACGGGGCAGCCGCATTTTTTTGCGCCGGTTCGCGGGTAGATGGCAGCCTTCCAGACGTGCCCCAGCGGGCACTCCCACCAGACCTTTTTCCGGCTGCCCGCCGTGACCATTTCGGGCGTGAGACTGCCGTTCAGCGTCTGGTGCCACTCGGCGGCGATGCGCGGCTCGACGGTCGCCAGATCGTTGAATCCAGCGAGCACTTTTTTGTTTGTGCAGTACGGGCAGCCGGTCCCGTTTGCGCGGGACGCAATCACTGCCTGAAAGCTGTGTCCCTTCTCACAGATCCACCACGCCTTGCGGTTGCTGGCCAGCGTGACCTGCTGCGGGGTGAGCGTTCCGTTTCGTTCCGTGTCCCACTGTGCGGCAAGTACCGGATTTTGTGACGCAAGATCGTTGAAGCCGGGCAGCACCAGTTTTCCGGAACAATATGGGCAACCACTTTGCCTGTTTGTCCGTGCAGAGACCGCCGCCCGCCAGTGATGCCCGTGTTCGCAGACCCACCAGACCTTTTTCTCTGTCCCCGGCAGAACGTCCTGCGGGGTCAGCTTGCCGTTGCGCGCCGTGTCCCATTCCTGTGCCAGCTCCGGATCCACCGTCGCAAGGTCGTTCTCTCCAATGAGAATCTGCCTCCCGGCGCAGACCGGACAGCCGCACCCGGAAGCGCGGGAACGGATGCTTGCGCGCCAGCTGTGTCCTTTTTCACATTTCCACCAGACTAGCCGATAGCTGCCGGTTGTAACATCTGCCGGTAATACAGGAATATTCTTCGTATAATCCCACTGCCGCGCCAGCTCCGGATACTGCGTTGCCAGATCGTTGAAGCCTGCTTGTGCCTTTTTTCCGGCGCAGAACGGACATCCGCTGCCGTGGGTTCTCGTATAGACCACAGCTTCCCACTCGTGTCCGTTTTCGCAACGCCACCAGACCGGCGTATGACTGCCGTAGGTGACCGCCTGCGGCGTGAGCGGCAGATTGCGCTCCGCATCCCATTCGTCCAGCAGGTTCTGCTTCTGATATAGTCTGCAATAGTCAAAGAGACTCCGTCTCATGCGCGCCTCCGTTCTGCATCCGTCTGCGGAGAAAGATGCAGATGCCGGTGCTTCTGGCTGACGTTTCCGGCGCAGACGGGGCAGCCGGTGCGCTTCTTTGCATTCGTGCGGTTCGAGATCGCCGTGCGCCAGACGTGCCCCTCCGGACAAATCCACCAGACCTTGCGGTTGCTGCCTGCTGTGACCATTTCGGGCGTGAGCGCACCATTGAGCGTCGGATGCCATTCAGCGGCAATTTCCGGTTCGATGCTTGCAAGATCGTTGAAGCCTGCCAGCACTTTCTTGTTTCCGCAGTACGGACAGCCATTGGTACCCCGCGTCCGGTCCACGATCTCTGCTCTCCATTCGTGACCAAGCGAGCACCGCCACCAGACCGTCTGATGACTGCCGGACACGACCTGCGACGGCGTGAGGTTTCCGTTTTTTGTTGGGTGCCATTCGGCGGCGACGGCGGGGAACAGCGTGGCAAGGTCGTTATAGCCTGCCTGCGCCACATCGTTTGCGCAGATCGGACAGCCAGCGCCCATTCGGACACGCGTTTTCGGCGCAGCCTGCCATTCGTGACCGTTGGTGCAGAGCCACCAAACCTTTTTGTCGTAGCCGTAGCTGATTTTCTGCGGCGTGAGATCGCCGTTTTTTGTTGGATGCCACTCGGCAGCAAGCGCCGGGTGGGTCGTAGCAAAATCATTGAAGCCGGGCAGGATTTTCCGGTTCGCGCAGACCGGGCAGCCGCACCCGGAGGCGCGGGAGGCGATCGTCGCCTGCCAGCTATGCCCCTTTTCACAGCGCCACCAGACCTTGCGGCTGTTTCCGGCCATTACCATCTGCGGCGTCAGATCAAAGTTTTTTTCCCGATCCCATTGCGCACTCAGCGCAGGGTGCGTCGAGGCTAAATCGTTGAAGCCCGCAAGAACCTCCCGTCCGGCGCAGAATGGGCAGCCCCTGCAGAGCGCCGTGCGGCTGTAGATCTCCTGCTGCCATTCATGCCCCAGCCGGTCAATCCACCAGACCTTCTGCCGCGAATGGCAGGTAACTGCGTCCGGGGTCAGCCCATCATTTTTTGCGTAGTGCCATTGCTGCAGCAGCTCCGCGCGGCGGCTTCTGATGCAGTATTCTTTCAGCGTCATTCCGCGCGTTTCTGCGCTCATACGACTATGGCCTTCCTTCTGTCAATTGGTGCGTGGCGTGGTACCACGCGATAAAATCCTCGTGCAATCCCTCGCCGCGTTTTCGCGCCCGGATGGCATCGTCTTTCTTTTCATACGCACCGAGATAATACGTTTTTCGTTTGAACGTGATCTGCGCGCACCATCTTCCGGTGCGCCTGTTCCGGTAAACGCCGGTTACGCCGCTGGTGTTGGTGGGGCGCAAGCGCCGTCTGCCAGCTTCCAGAATGGTAACGGACGTACCCTCGCAGAGCTTGAGATTTTCCAGAAGCTGCTTTTCCTGCAAGCAGCCGCAGCTTTTTGTCTTACCGCTCTGCAGGTTCGTCTGGCGTACAACCGTTTCCTTTCCGCAGTCGCATTTGCAGCGCCACAGGTGCTGCCCGTCCTCTTTGCCTGCATAACCGGTTACGGTCAGCATGGAAAACCGCTTGCCGAGATAGTCTTTCAAAGGCGGATGGCTCAGACAGCCGCAGCTTTTCCGGTAGCCCGCTGTAAGCTGATGCAGCGGCGCGTCGATTTCGCCGCCGCAGTCGCAGCGGCAGTGCCAGACGGTAGACCCGGAAGCGTCTCGCTCCGGCAAAGGGTATTGCGCGGTCAAACGCCCAAAGCGCTGACCTGTGATATCTCGCTGCCCAGGCTTGACATTTGTATTGCAGCCGCAGTCCGTGATGGTGCCGCGCTGCAAAGTGCGTGTGTCGAGCAGAATTTCTCCTCCGCAATCGCAGCGGCAGCGCCAGATGGTGTAGCCATTTTTGTGCTGGGACGTTGCTTCTTCCACGCGCAGATGACCGATACGATAGCCGATGGCAATTTTTGCGCGCGTTGTCTGTGCGGTCATATCGATTGCCCCATAGAACATAATTTTTCTTATGTAGTAAACGGGCATGGGAGAATGCGTGAGGTTGAACGACCAAACGCTGCACTGGAACGCAAGCCACACCCAAATGGGCGCAAAAAACAGACCAATGAAAAAATAGGTTCATTGGTCGATTTGGCGTGCCGTCCGGGCTGCCTGACGAGGATTTTTTTGTTTGCGAAATGGAAAATTGGATAAAAATTTGCACTGTCCGTCTTGTGAAATTCCCAGAACTGTGCTATTATTTCCAGTATGTAAGGGTGCAGTTTGTCCGCTTGGCGGCGCGTCTACTACATAAGAAAAATAATGTTGTGTCCCGTTGCGCTAAGCAAGCAAACCCAGCTTTTCCATTTGGTGGCGGTGCTCTGTGCCGGTGGACATGATGTAGATGCGCGTCGTGTTGATGCTGCTGTGACCGAGAATATCTGCCAGTTTTGCAATATCCTTCTCCATACGATAGAAAGTCCGGGCAAAGAGTTTCCTCAGATTGTGGGGAAACACCTTGTCCGGATTTACGTTTGCCTGCGCACACAGCTGCTTCATGGCAGACCAGATATTGCTGCGGTTCATCGGCTTGCCGGTCCGGGTACGGAAGATGTGACCGCTTTCGATCTCCGCGCTGCGCACGTATTGCAGCAGGATGTTTTGCAGTCCCCTGGGAATCAGAATGCTTCGCGTCTTATTCTTGCACGCGACGGAGATTTCTCCGGCTCGGACAGCCTCCACCGTAAAATATTGCAGCTCGGATACGCGGATTCCCGTGGCGCAGAGCGTTTGCAGCAGCAGCCACAGTCGCTGATCTTTCCTGGCAGCGTGCAAAAGCCTCTGGTATTCTGCCTTGCTCAGTTCCCGATTTGCAGCCAGATATGTTTTCTTCTGCACGCGATACAGCTTAACCTTGCAGTCCGCCCTGCCGCAGAAAACGAGAAAGCTGTTGAGCGAGGCGAGCATGGAGTTGACCGATAAAATCGTATAACCTCTGGTCGGAAGATCACGCTTATATGCAATTGTCAGATCTTTCGTGAGCGCTTGTGATCCGGCGTATTTTGAAAAAGTACGGACATCCCGGATGTATTTTTCGATGGTGGCGCTGCTTTTTTCTTCTTCGTACAGCTGCTGTGCATACTGCGCAAGCAGCTCGGTGGTGATATAAGTCTCATTCATATTGTTCTCTCTTTCTGTATCCCCATACGGACGCAGACTTATTATACCGTTCTTTCTGCAAAGTGCATGGTCAGTTTTGGAGGACTTTTTCAAAAAACTCTCTCCTATTCGCAGCTTTCTGCTGAACATTTTTCCGGATGTCTTGTGTTTCTTCGGATCTTCGTATATCATGTTCCATATTGAGTATGATCTCCGGCAGGACAAGCACCTGACGGATAACATATATCGTCATAGAATTTCATACTTTTTCTCTGTATTTGGATCTCAGATAGAGTTGGTCCTTCAAGCTACGCCGTGGTGTCGCGGCGCTGGTGACAGCAAATGCGCGGACGTTCCCCCTGGCGGGGATCGTCCGCGCTGCTATTTGCCATCCATATTTATAATGTATAAGTTCGACGTGCAGCTTCCGTTTTCGCGGTGCCGGCGCTGGCGCTGGATGTATCCGGCACGTTCCAAGTCATTGAGCGCCCTTTGCACCGTGCGCGGCGAGAGATGCAGGTCGTGGGCGATGGTTTTCACACCCGGCCAGCAGCTCCCGCCGCCAGCGCGATCACGGAGGTACATATAGACCGTCCGCGCCCGGTGTGGTAAGTCAGGATCGGCGTAAATCTCATCGAAGAAGCTCATTTCTCGCCGTAGCTGCTCATATAGTCATCCACTTTCGGCGTTGAGACCGGCCTTGGTTGGGAATATAGGCTTTTCTTGATATTCATCAACAGCTCCTCCTTTCCCGCGTAGTAAACCTCGCGCTGGGCGCGCTCCGGCACCTGATACGGTTCTTCAAACGAAATACCCCACTTGAAATATAATTGCAGCTTCGTGCGCATCGGGTGTGTGCCGGTTTTCATGACAACAAACTCACCCTTCGGGAGACTTTTCAGCTCGTCCGGCGAGAGCAGCGCACGCTCCGCCATCTGCAAGCTCTGGCTGTTGCTGTCCTTTCCCTTACTGATGGAGCCGGTAAGGACTGTCCGGCTGCCGAGGGCTTTGGACAGCGTCTCCGCTGTCTGACTGTTCGGCGCAAAGCCGCCGAAGATCGTATCCTGACAGTTATCGGCTATGATCTCCGCGCCCTCCTTGCCGTAATTCTTTTCGAGCTGCGCGAGACTCTGGATGATCGGCACGAGCGTCAGCTTGCGGCTGCGGCCTGCGGAAAAGAGCGGCAGAACGTCAAAGGGCGGCATCGTCCCAAATTCGTCGCAGTAAAATACCACGCGCTTTTTTAGCTTTCCTTCGTTCGCGTCCGCAATGGAAAACAGCTCTCGCGACAGGTTCTGGATCATGAGCCCCGCCATGAAGTGTTTCGTCGGGTCTTCCTCCGGGATGATTAGAAAAATTGCACACTTCTCGGATGCAAAGTGTTCTGCGTCGATTGGGCTGTCATAGCAAAGCACCTGTTCCTGCTCGGAATCGATGAATGAATTCAGGCGGGAAAGCGCTGTGGACATGACGGAGGCCATGCCCTGGTCGGAAGAACTGGTTGCTGCGGACGCCATCCAGCCCGCCTTATGCGTATCCGGCAGGCTGTCAACCAGCACTTGAAATCCATTCTTCTTGCCCATGGGCACCATCAACTCCTTCATCAGTTTGAACACGGACATGATGTGCCGCTTGTCATGTCCCACGCTGTCCGGTGGAATGAACTCCGACAGCGTCATGATCACGGTTGCCAGTACACCTTCTGCTGCATCATAGAAGTACGAATTCTGTCCGCGATCCTGCTCATCGCCGCTCGGATTGATAATGGTTTTAGCTAACACCTTTGCGTACTTTTCCGCATTTGCCCGCGCCTTCAGGTTGTCCGGATGCTCACGGGCCACGTCCATGTAACGGTTGACCAGCGTCATCAGATTGTTTCCATCCGAGCGGATCGGGTTGCGCAGGTCGACCACTGATACGCGATAGCCATAGTACTTCTGCGCGATCCTTCCGCAGTTGCGCGCGAGGTCACCTTTGGTATCCAAAATCAGGAAGCTCATACCGCAAGCGCAGGCATATTCGATGTTGGGATACAGAAAGAACGCAGTCTTGCCGACACCGGATGCGCCGATCATGAGGCAATGCACATCGTCGCGGTCCACCAACGCTTCCAGTCGCTTGCCGCGCTGCACACTGCCGAGAACCAGTCCCTGCACGGTCGGGCGCTTCTTCCCGGCGCGCCATGCTGCAACGTTAAAGGGAACCGTGACGTAGGCTTTTCGGATCTCCTGATCCGTCGCCCAGCGTGCTGTGCCATACTGACCGTCGCCCACGGTTTTGGACTTGATGCCGTTGAGCGAGCAATTGTTCGTGAGAGCGGACAGCAGGACGATGAACAGAACGATCACCACACCGACCGCAATCAGCGGCGTTACAGACTCAGGCATGGTGCAAGTTCCTCCTTCTGGGCGTTGAGAAGATCGTCGTTCCAGTCTTTCATTTCTGGTACAAGCCGTTCTGTCATGACACCGCGTTCACGCAGAAGCTCTGCCATCCGTTCACTGGCTTTGTGCCCAGCGTCATCGTTATCAAGACAAAGATATACCATTTTTGTGTCGGGCTTCAGCATTTGCATCACCGGGAGTGGGGACGTGCCGCAGCAGGCAACATAGCTGTGCTCCTGCCATTGCTGCGAGTTCATGGAGATATACGAGAGCATATCAATGGGAGCCTCGAACACATAAAGGCTTCCATCGGTTCCGGTATGATGAAAACTGTAACGCGGGTCGCTGGACTCGACGTTCAGGCGAAAGGCTTTTCCGAAGCTGTTCGTACTGCGCAGATGCGCGTGGCGCGGACAGCCACCTTCGTCGGTTCCGATGAACACGGCGTTGTGATGCGCCGCGTCCTCGTAGAGCATTTTCTTCCGGGCGAAATATGAAACGACGTCGGCATCCAGCCCGCGCGATTTGAGAAGATACGCGAACACGCGGTGCATATTTGCGTTCGGAACAGGCGGCAGGAACGGCTTTTGCGGCGCGGCTTCCTGCTTTTTTGCCTGCGGATAAACCGGCTCCATGCTCTCACCGAGCAGCATGGACATCGCTTCGACGTAGCTTTTTCCGTAATATTTTTGTACAAAGCTGACGGCTCGACCGCCCTCGTTTGAGGCATGATCGAACCACTCGCAGCCGCGTACCGTGACGCTGTGGTCGCTGGCAAGCCGCTTTTCCCGCCCGGACTTGATGAGCTTTTCACCTTGCTGGAGGAGAAATTCTTCGAGGTCGACGGTCGCGGCGCGTTCCTTTTGCTCTGGGGTAAATTCTATGTATTGTGCCAAAATGCACCTCCTGTTACTGTAATGTCTGACCGAAATTTTGTTCATGGTCATCCTGCTTATGACCCATTGCCAGCCGCTTCTGCATGAGCTTTTTACGGCGCTTGGAGTCGATGCGGATGCCCATCGGATTGCTGGGTGGTGCAGCATTGTCGCGGAAGATCTGTCCCATCTGGTGAAATAACCGGATGGTTGAATTCAGAAGGTATTCGGTTGGAAACTGCGCAGGGCAAGAAGGCGTGAATGAAGTATTCTCGTTTGCAAGCGTCGGATTTGTAGAAGCGTCTGTAGAAGTTTTCTCCGCAGACGGTTCCTCATCTTGCGAAGGTTTCTGTTCTGACGTTGCCTGCTCCAGCTCCATCTGCTGCCGCAAACGCTCCGCTTCCTGAATGATCGCGTTCTTGATGGCTCGGAATTCTTTCTGTTGCGAGAGCGGATTGTGCTGCCGGGGCCGGTTTTTATAGTAGCCCTCCAGCGTATCACGCACACCATTCCAGACGGAATAATATGCTGCCACCTCCGGCAGCTCTTCAAGTTCATCCACGATGGAATCCACCATATCCTTGAGCGGCTTTTTGAGATAGGCATACTGCTTTTTGCCGCTGACCGTGCGCAGTTCCAAAACAAGTTCCAGCAGCTTTTCTTGGATGGATGCAGGCGGTTCTGAGATAAACTCCATGCGATTAGCCAGATCGTGCATGACCGTCCGCGCCGCTTCGGTCACATCCTTATACGCTATGTCTTTTCGAATATAGAGATTTTCCAGCTCCGCTTGAAAGATGCTGTTGGTCATTACAGAACGTAATTTTACAACGGCATCTCGTTTCAAAACCGTCTCCTGATCTGTCCAGATCATCATGTGAATGTGCGGGTGCGTATCCGCGTCGTGATAGGCCGCATACCAGTGCAGCGCCGACGCTGGGACATGAAAGGATTCGGCAAATTTGTTCTGCTGGCTGACAAGCAGCTTCCGCCAAGCCGCGGCATTGTTATATCCCAAACGCTCCGCATCCTCGCGGTGCAGGGAATAGATGATCGTCCAGACGTTGCCGTCGTGCGAGGTCAGATCGTGCATCGCCGCAGTCAGGTTTGCATTATCTTCTCGACTGAACAGGCCGTGTGCGCCATGCTTTTCCGCACCGGGGCGCGTTGCAATATAGCGCAGATAGCCGTTTTCGGATTGAAGATTCTGCATATGTGAATCCAATGCCGCAGAAATGAGCGCCGACGCAGTGTGAAGCGTCGGCGCTTGCTTGTAGTCCTCATACTCGAAGGCATCCCGCATATCCGGGAAGTCCTTGAGCAGCTTTGCGACCATCTCTTTCTGCTTTTCGGTTGCTGGTCCCTTGCCGGTCAAGACTTCAACGCCCTCGCGCGTGGCGATATACTTCATGTATCCGCCTGCGCTTTTACGGCTGATGAAGCCGGTTTTTTGAATCAGCCGCGCCATCTGTTACAGTTGACTTTGCTGCCGAAGCACCTCTGGGAACGAGATCTGGCCGTTCGTCCGCAGCACCTCCTGATAGCTTTTTCCGCGCATCTGCTGGTACGTCTGCGCGTCGATATCTGTGTCCGACGCGAGAATATGATTGCAGACGTTTTGCTCGACAGCCTGCTTCAGAAGCAGCTTGCCGATACGATCCCCGAACATACTGAGGATTGCCTCCAGCGTTTCTCCAAGGATCTTCGGCAGGAAGTCTCCGGCATACTCGCTTTGCAGATAGCCGCAGTAGAACAGAATCGCTTTTTCGATGAACTCGCTCTGGCTGTTACATCCGTCCTGCCGGTAGAGACATTCGACCGTCGCTTTGGTGTCCGGCATGAGCCAGAGCGGGAATTTGATTTTCTTGTTTGCCATGCCAATTTTCCTCCAATTTTGTGCGCAACCCCGCTGTTTTCCTTGAAACAGCGGGACTATCTGCGCTTCCGACCCCAACAGGGCTGTTTTTGCCCTCTCAACAACCCCTGTCCGAAAGTCCCAAACTGCCCGCACTGCGGGCAGATGTGTCTGCCAAGGTGCGCGCACGACACCTTGGCTTTCTCCTGCTTCGCCGCTCGCGGCTTCTCCCTCCGCCGAAAGCCGCCCGCAGGCGCTCCGGCTTCTGTGCTGTAACTCTGCCGGACACTCCCGCACGTCGGCGCAACGTCCGGTTTTCTGGTGTTTGGCGGGTACGCGCTCGGCTGTGTCCGGAAAGCCGCACAAACCGCCGACACGGGCGCGACGGCGCGGAACGCGCTGCCGGTCACAGCTGCATCTCCTGCATCTGCTCCGATTCCGACATTTTCGGCTGCGGATCTGTGGTAATCGCGTACCATTGACCATTCTCAGCCTTTCTCACGGACACCAGCTCCTGCTGCAGCAGCTTTTCTGCCGGAATAGGTATCTCCCATCCGCTTTCTCCGGCATGTGCGGGCATCGCTGCGCCCTGCCGGAGCTGCCCGGCGTCATGGGTGTTCAGGTCAACATAGCCGAAGGGCGTCATGAAATGAAAACGATCTTCCGGGCAAGCTTCCAGCAGATCTTTGAGCGTCTGTACCTGCCTGCCGTTTTGCTCTGCCGGAAATTCTTCACAGTAAAATTCCGTAGACATTTTGATCTCCTTTTTCGTATTTGCAGCACTCCCGCACGTCGGCGCAACGTCCGGTTTTCTGGTGTTTGGCGGGTACGCGCTCGACTGTGCCGCGAAAGCCGCACAAACCGCCGACACGGGCGCGACGGCGCGGAACGCGCTGCCGGTTACATCTGCATCTCCTGCGTGGGAGCATCCTGCTCCTGCAAAATCTCCTGACAGAGCTGATTTAACGGCATATGCTCCCGCTGCATACAGTAGGCTTCCATCTTTTCACGCAGCACCTCTTTCTCTGCCGCATTCAGGTGATAGGTAAGAGATTGATCATCGATTCCGCTGCCATAGAGCGTGATCTCCAGCTCATCGCAGACCTGCTGGCGCTGCATATCGTAGTTGGCATAGATATTCAGCGCATGGTCGTTTTCATCGGTTTCTACGAACGTACCGAACACTTCGTCGACGTTGAAACACGGAACGACGTAAAAATTCAGTATTCGGTCATCCATCGCCTCTATGCTATCCTCGAAATAAAAATTCTGTACAGTGAGTCTGCTTGGCGTGGTCAGCTCCTGTCCATCCAGCCGGTCGAGGAAGATGCGCCAGCGGTCATCCTCGGAAATCTCAGCCTCCTGAAATGCCTGCTCTGCTGCGTTTGCTACGTCTTGCATTGCGTAGACCTTCCAACCGTCCATGATGTTGAGCGCAGAAAGC
>ENA-UEQO01001057-UEQO01001057.1-human-gut-metagenome-genome-assembly--contig:-NODE-1057-length-29977-cov-15.805552_pt1 | contig 29977 bp, 24 predicted proteins | sample MGYA00242938_ERZ507940 | MGnify/ENA primary metagenome ERZ507940 (study PRJEB26167, sample SAMN06115517) | human gut metagenome | host: Homo sapiens | place: China:Chongqing | collected 2014-12-03... | reverse complement strand
TTGAAGGACTGTACTCATGTATGTTGCTGGTCGCACGTTAGAAGACTGTTTGTCTCGGCGAGTCGTGACTACAAGGACTCCTTGGCACAGGCATTCATAGACTTGATCGGTATATTATATAAGGTCGAAGTTGAGAATCAAGTATTGGGTCGCACAGAAAAAGAGATAGTCCAGCATCGAGGTGAGGAATCCCTACCAGTTTTACACGACCTCTATCAGCAAGCGACGGCACTGTTGAAACAGTTTGAGAAAAACAAGATTAAGCTCTCTGCTAAGTTACAACAAGCCTTGACATATATGACCAAGCATTGGGAAGAGCTGATGGCATATACGAAGATAGGCAGCGTCTTGATAGACAACAACTGTTGTGAACGCACAGTCCGCCCATTCACAAATCTCCGAAAGAACTTCGGTGGATTTAGCAGTGAGCAGGGTGCCAGAGTTACAGCGACCTTCCTTACTTTCGTTGAAACCTGCAAGCTAATGGCAATGGCTCCACTGGATTTCTTCAGGGGATTCTTTGACATGATTGTAGCTGGAAGAAGGGATTATGCCTTGATGACAGAGGCACTTTTAGTTAAACCTGTTTAAAAATCAGAAAAGTCCAAATTCTTAAAATACCCTGTATCCCCAGTAAACACTGGGGATGGAGTTGTATTGTCATAGGGGTTGGATGCTTACCTAACTACTGGAAATCAGTAGTTACGTTCTAACGGTGATTTACGTTTAGAAGAAAATGGAAACATGGACAACACCACAAAACATTCTAAGTTTTGCTTTAGTATTAGTTACTTTAGCATATACGATAACTAGTGTTCTAACATGGTTAGAAAGTAGAGCCACTCGAAAGCAGAAGAATGAGCCCAATATAATCGTTTATTTGCGTAGTAATGTTAGTCATGATACATTGTATGTTTGTGTAAAAAACATTGGAGAAGGTTGCGCTAGAAATGTAAAGGTTATACCTATTAAAGATTATTCTTTGTTTGGTAAGGATTTGAAATTAGGTAATTTCTCTTTGTTTTCTGAAGGAGTTAATGTATTTCCACCTCAATTCGAAATGATATTTCCTTTAGATTCATGGAGTAATGTTAATTTAGAAAAAGATCCTTATGTGCAATTTACTGTTTTTTATACTGATTTACAAGACCTTGTGAAACAAAATAATTTTAAACTTCCCTTTAGGAAATTAAAAACTCTTTATTCTACTCCTTCACCGATGGCAGAAGAGCGTATACCTTATTATTTAAATCAGATTCATAAGGATATAAAACAGATTAAAGATTCATGCAAATGAAAGTGCTTGTTTTAAAGGTTGTTTTTATGTTGTTATGATAGTACTTTACGGTAAATAGCAGCAAGGCGGTCCCATCCCGCATAACATGGCGTAGACCTTTGATGGTCCGCCAACCTTAGAGCGTAGCGGTTCCGAGCACCGAGTAGGGCGGTTACATCCTTCCTTTCTGAGAAGGGAAGGCTTGGTTAGGATGTGGAGCTCTCCTTGCAGGAGAGACGGAGAGGTAGAAAAAACTCCTTCTTTAATGGTAAAGAAGGACGGGTAGGTTTTCGAAACATGTTATTGATCAATAAATAATAATGTTATGAAAGGAATAGTATTAGCAGGTGGTAGCGGAACACGCTTGTACCCCATCACAAAGGGTATCAGCAAGCAGCTGATACCAATCTTTGATAAGCCGATGATATATTACCCAATATCAGTATTGATGTTGGCAGGTATCCGTGAGATACTCATTATATCAACACCATTTGACTTACCAGGTTTCAAACGCCTCTTAGGCGATGGAAGCCAGTTAGGTGTGAAGTTCGAGTATGCAGAACAGCCATCACCAGATGGCTTAGCCCAAGCCTTTATTATCGGTGAGAAGTTCATTGGTAATGATTCCGTTTGCCTCGTACTTGGTGACAATATCTTCTATGGCGCAGGATTGAACCAAATGCTGCATCAGGCAGTAGTAGATGCTGAGCAGAACAACAAGGCTACCGTTTTTGGCTATCGTGTAAGTGATCCTGAGCGATATGGCGTGGCAGAGTTTGATGAGCAAGGCAATTGCCTGAGCATTGAAGAGAAGCCTCAGCATCCAAAGAGCAACTATGCAGTGGTAGGTTTATACTTCTATCCTAACAAGGTGGTGGAAGTAGCTAAGCATATCAAGCCATCTGCTCGTGGTGAATTGGAAATCACAACAGCAAACCAGGAGTTCCTGAAGGATAAGCAGCTGAAGGTACAGACCATGGCTAGAGGATTCGCCTGGCTCGATACTGGTACGCACGATTCACTTTCTGAAGCATCCACCTTTATTGAGGTCCTGGAGAAGCGCCAAGGCTTGAAGGTGGCTTGTCTAGAAGGTATCGCATACCGTCAGGGTTGGATTACCGCAGAACAGTTGAGAGAGAATGCTCAGCCTATGCTGAAGAATGATTATGGAAGATATTTGCTTTCTATACTTAATGAAAGCAAGGACACATTAAAGCAAAACTTAGAATTTTAAACAATTGTCTTTCTGTTTTCCAAATATAAGACAGAAGACATAAAAATCATATATCTAATGGATAAGAAATTAATTACAGTAACCTCTCCGTTACTGCCAAATTTGGATGATTTTCATGCTGAACTCCAGAAAATCTGGGACAGCAAGTGGATAACAAATAATGGTGATTATCACCATAAGTTAGAGGCTGCTCTTGCCGAGTATCTTAAGGTACCTTATGTGAGTCTTTTCACCAATGGTACCCTGCCATTGCTTACAGCATTGCAGGCACTTCGTATTACTGGCGAGGTTATTACTACGCCATATAGCTTTGTGGCTACTACTCACAGTATTTGGTGGAATGGTTGCAAGCCTGTATTCGTTGACATTGACCCTGCAACAGGTAATCTTGATCCAAATAAGATTGAGGCTGCCATCACTCCTAAGACTACCGCCATCATGCCTGTGCATGTTTATGGAAAGCCTTGCGATACCAAGGCTATTCAGGATATTGCAGATAAGTATGGCTTGAAGGTTATTTATGATGCAGCTCATGCTTTCAGAGTAGAAGTAAATGGTGAGAGCATCTTGAATGCTGGTGATATGAGTACTTTGAGTTTCCATGCAACTAAGGTATATAACACTATCGAAGGTGGTGCAATGATTATGCACGATGAGAAGACCAAGAAACGTATTGATTACTTGAAGAACTTCGGCTTTGCAGGAGAAACCGAGGTTGTTGGTCCAGGTATCAATAGTAAGATGGATGAGATGCGTAGTGCGTATGGATTGTTGAATTTGAAGCAGGTAGATGCCGCTATTGAGGCTCGTCATCAGGTTGCTATCAAGTATCGTGAGGCTTTGCGCAATGTTGAAGGCATTACCTTCTTCGATGATATGCCTGGTGTTCGTCATAACTATAGCTATTTCCCAATCTTCATTGATGCTCAGAAGTATGGTATGACTCGTGATGAACTGTATGCAAAGATGAAGTCACAGAATGTGTTGGGTCGTCGCTACTTCTATCCATTGATTAGTGAGTTCTCTACCTATCGTGGTTTGGAGAGTGCTGATCCTACTAATTTACCAAATGCTCATAAGATGGCAGATAGTGTAATCTGCTTGCCTATGCATCATGCATTGAGTGATGAGGATATTCAGAGAACTTTGGATTGCATCTTAAAATAACATTACATGAAACAGAAAAAGTTAATGTTGCTTGGTGGATTGCGATATCTTCTTCCTGTTATAGAAGAAGCGCATAAGTTAGGCGTTTATGTAATTACAGCTGATTATCTTCCAGATAATATTGCTCATAAATATTCTGATGAGTATTGTAATGTAAGTATTATTGATAAGGAAGCAGTTTTAAAAGAAGCTCAAAGGTTACAGATTGATGGAATTTTATCTCATGCGGTTGACCCTGGTGTGACAACTGCTGCTTATGTTGCTGAAAAAATGGGATTACCATTCCAATGCTCTTATAAAGTAGCCTGCATACTTCAAGATAAATCTCTTTTCCGCCAATTCTTGTCTGAGAATGATTTCAATTGTCCTCATGCAAAAGGATATACAAACATAGAGGAAGCGTTGAAAGATGTTGATTACTTTTCTTGGCCCGTAATCGTAAAACCTGTAGATTCGGCAGGTAGTAAGGGGGTAACTAAGGTAGAGAAGAAAGAATCTCTAAAAGCGGCTATTGAAATTGCTTTGGAATCTTCGATTTCTAAGCATTTTATAATAGAGGATTTCTTAGATAAGGTGGGAGCTCAATCAAGTGCTGATATTTTTTCAGTTGAGGGGAAGTTAGTTTATCCTGCTTATTCTGATCAATTGTTTGATAAAAATGCAGCAAATCCTTATACTCCTGCTATAGAGATTTGGCCTTCTTCTATGCCTCAAAAGTTTCAAGATGATTTAACAGAGCAGTTACAAAGATTGATAACTCTTCTTGGAATGAAAACAGGTATTTATAATGTTGAGTCACGTGTATGTTCTGATGGTAAAGCTTATATCATGGAGGTCTCACCTCGTGGAGGCGGCAATCGCATAGCAGAACTACAAGATATGGCTACTGGACAAAAACTGATCAAGAATGAGATATTGAAGGCTCTCAATATGCCTTTGGATTATATTACTGCCCCAAAATATGATGGAGTTTGGTGTAATTATATTCTTCATTCGTCGAAGCAGGGTATTTTAGATTCCGTTGTGATTGATAAAAGTTTCCGAAAAAAATACATTAAAGATGAAGGATTGATAGTGGCAAAGGGTGATACCATTCATCCTTTTACTGGTGCAAATACATCTTTGGGAACTCTTTTTTTACGAGCAGAAAGTCGTAAGGAACTAGATTGCTTATTGGAAAATTTGGAACTGTACATAAAACTAAAAATTGTTTGATTTCTAATGAAAGATATTGGTAGTATTTTTCCATTGTATGATGAGGATATTGCTCTTGTAAATAGAACAGAACGAAATAATGTTGTGCAAGGTAGCAGAATTAATTTTTCTCTTTGTCGAGAAGCAATGTTTGCTGTCGCATCAAAATACGAAAGTTCAAGCAAAGTAGTATTAATTCCTTCATATACTTGCCAAACGGTTATAGACCCTTTTGTACAACTTGGTTGGACGTGCTATTTTTATAATATAAAAAAGAATCTTCGTATTGATACTGACGATATTCTACAAAAGTCAAGCAAATACAATCCTTTCTTGCTAGTTGTCCATCCATTTCACGGAATGGAATTGCTTAATGAAGAATTAGATGCACTTCGTATTATTAAGCGTAAAGGATGCATATTGCTAGAAGATGTGACGCAATGCATATATGAAGAAAAGCGTCCTGATGTGTTTGATTACTTTACTGGTAGTTATAGAAAGTGGTTTAAGGTTCCAGATGGTGGTTTTCTTGAAGCAAGAAACTTGGACGGCTTGCCAATTCCAAGTGAAGAAAATCATTCTTTTGTTCAAAAACAAACTGATGCAATGTTTTTGCGAGGTAATTATTTTAAAACTAGTGATGAAAATATTAAAGCCATTTCTATAAGATTGAACAAGGAAGCTGTTAAGGGAATAGGAGTACAAATCGAATGTCATAGAATGTCTGCTTTCTCCATCAATATCATGGAGAAAGAAAATCATGAGAATTCGATACAAACTCGTTTTGATAATTATAAATATCTTTATTATCATATCAAAGAATCATGTGAGCTTCAGTTTGTGTGTAAGAACCTTGATGAGGTTACAACTGCTCCTCTATATTTTCCTATTTACGTTTCTAATAGGTCAGCTTTTCAAAGAAAATTGGCTAACAAGCATATTTATGCACCTGTTTTATGGCCTGTTCAGACAAAAGATGTTTTAATAAATGAAGAAGTGGAGTATATATACTCTCACATTTTAATGTTACCTATAGATCAACGTTATTCAATTGATGATATGATTAAAATAGTAGAATTAGCTAATGGAAAAGATTAAAATAGCAATTATTGGATCAGGACGAATGGCATGGATAATGAGTCGAAATGCCCATGAAATGGGACTTGTTACTCATTGTTTTTCTAATGTAGAGCCTGATTTTATACATGATGAAGTAGATGTTTTTCATAATATATCAATCTTTGAAAAAGATAAGATAGTTGAAATATGTAAATCACAGGCAATAGCAGGCGTAATAGCAACTACTGAATTGACAGTTGCTGTAGCAGCCTATGTTGCGGAGAAAATTGGCACACCCGGAATAACATACCAAAATGCTTTATTTATAACAGACAAATTTAGAAATCGAATGGTATGTCGTGATATTTACGAGTTAAATCAACCTGCATTTTATAGAATTTATTCTGAATCTAACTTAAATGTTGTCTGTTGTGATTATCCTGTAATAGTAAAGCCTACAGGTAAAGGTGGTAAGAAAGGTATTACTGTCGTAAATAATCCGCAAGATTTAAATAGCGCTTATCAATATGCTAAAGATAATTCTGGAGAGGCTCCTGTCATCATCGAGCAGTTTATTGAAGGTGGAAAAGAATATTCTGTAGAAACTCTTTCATATAAAGGTAAGCATTATGTTATTCAAATAACTGAAAAAATAACTTCAGGACCTCCTCATTGTGTAGAACTCGGACATCATCAACCAGCAGATCTTTCTGAAAAAATGAAAGAAAAAGTAAAGACTGCTATTAGTAAAGGACTAACAGCGATAGGGGTTGATAATAGTACTTGCCATACGGAAATTAAAATTGTTGATGATAAAATATATCTCATAGAATTTAATGCTCGTCCAGGTGGTGATCATATAGCTTGGCCTTTAACAGAATTAAGTACTGGTTATAATATTATCAAAGGAGCCATATCTATAGCTTTAGGTAAATTTAAAGGTATTGATTTTTCTTCTTTTCATAAAAACTATGCCGGTGTTTATTTTGTGACAAAGCAAAGCTCATATTTGAAACCTATATTTGATGAATGTGAAAAGTATGACTGGCTTTATCATAAAAATTATGTATCTGAGGAATTGCAGGAGTTAGAACATAATGATTGTTATGGTACTAATTCTATCATATATTTTTCAAAGAGTCATAGAATAAATTTATAATAGACTGTAGACTAATGGTTGTTTATATTATTAAATTTGTTACTATAACGCGTTTTCCTTAACATCTTTATGATAATAATACAATTTTATAATCAACGAAGAGTCCATAGAATAAATATATGTAACAAGAATCATTAAAGAAAAAAACGATAAAAGGAGTAGGATGGAGTGCTGCCGATGCCTTTCTTGGGCAGGGAGTAACTTTCATAGTCGGCTTGGTGTTGGCATGCCTTCTCTCTCCTGATGAATATGGATTGATTGGTATTTGTTTGATCTTTACAACAGTCCTCAACGGCATTGTTGATAGCGGATTTAGTAATGCCTTGATACGTTAGAAAGAGATAACTGATTTAATAAATGTACAAATGGGAATTAGAGAATCAAAAATAGTAAAGTCTGCCTGGAAGAATAAGAATTATATTATTCAGACGGATGATTCAGTAAATACTAAAAAGTGTGCTATATATTTTAGTAGTAATGCTATCTATTATCCAGATACAGAAGATGCGTTTTTTGAAAGAATCATAAAAAGGGATTCTTATGAATGGTACGGAAAGAGAGTAAGTGATGCAAGTAAGCATATATTCGTTCGAGATGTTTTTAAGTGCTGGTATGTTAAAGGTATTAATGAAGAGTATTGTGATATATTTAAACTTACAGAATTCTTAAAAAAAGAAACGGAAGGTTATGATGTTGTTACTATAGGTAGTTCAGCAGGTGCATATGCTGCAATTATTTGTGGTTCGTTATTACATAGCAAGATGGTTTATGCTTTCAATCCTCAAATTAAATTAGATAATTTAAAGTCACAGTATTCGCTTTTAGCTAACTTATATGGGGGGGGCGAATGATATAAATAACTTTATAGATTCAAATGTTGAATATTTTTATTTCTTTTCTTGTAAATCTATTCAAGATATAGAACAGCGTTCTTATCTTGGACAATATAACAATATGCATGTAATTAGTTTTAATACTAGTCGGCATGGAATACCATTCTTGACGGTAGTATTGCAAAAGATTTTTTCTTTGTCATCAACAAGATTAGTCTCTTTTTCGTATCACGTGCATAATCCTTTTATGTTTAGTTTAAGATTAGTTGGTATAAGAAAATGTATTCTAGGTTTGTATCATCAGTATAAATCTAAACGAATAACAAATTTAAAGTTTTGATGAAAAATAATTCGATAAAAACTGGAGCGATAATATCATATATTTCTATTTTTTTAAACATCATCATATCGTTAATATATACGCCATGGATGATTCGAGAAATAGGAATGTCTGATTATGGAATTTACTCGTTGATAGTTTCTTTTTTATCTTATTTCTTATTAGATTTTGGTCTTAGTGAAGCTATTTCTCGCTTCATTTCAAAATTTAGGGCTAAAGGAGATAATAGAGGAATTGATAAAATGTTTAGTGTAACAACTATAGTATATGCATTTCTTTCACTATTAATAGGTTTGGTGCTATTTGTTATATATTTCTTTTTGAGTGATATATTTGTCAAGCTTACACCTGAGGAAATTGTTACGTTAAGAAAAGTATATATAATAGCAGGTTTTTTTAGTGTATGTAATTTTTGTTTAAAACCTTTTGATGGTGTTTTAGTAGCTTATGAAAAATTCATAACTCTAAAGATGCTTGATTTAGTTCAACGTGTAGGAACGGTACTTTTGATAACTATAACATTATTATTGGGTGGAGATATTATAGGTTTGGTTTTAATTAATGGTTTGGTTGCCATGGTTGTTTCCTTAATAAAATTAGGATTTTTATTTAGAACCGAACCAATAAAGGTTAATATAAGATTATTTGAGAAATCAGTAGCAAAAGATTTATTTAATTTTTCATTTTGGGTGTTTTTTATAAACATTGCCCAACGTCTCAGACTAAATATCATTCCGACAATACTTGGTGTCTTTTGTGGAACTAAAGAAATTGCTATATTTTCAGTTGCGATGAACCTTGAGGGATTTATCTATATCTTCTCAAATGCATTGAATGGATTATTTATGCCTAAAGTATCGAGAATGATAAATTCTGAAAATGCTTCATCTGAACTGACTGATCTTATGATTAAGGTTGGGCGTATACAATTATATATTGTAGGCTTCATAATAGTAGGTTTGTTTGGATTAGGGCAGTCGTTTATACACCTGTGGATAGGCGATTCTTTTAGTAGGACCTATTATGTAATGGTGTTCCTTGTGGTTTTGTATTTCATTTCTATGACTCAACAGATAGGTTCAACTGTATCGTATGTTGTCAATGAAGTAAAATATAATAGTATATTTGCTATTACAACATCTATTTTGAGTTTAATTATAGCATTATGTGTTGCTCCCAAATGGGGAGCTATAGGTTGTGGCTTTGCGGTCTTTGCAGCATTATTAGTAAATAATATACTGATGAATATTTTTTATTATAGAAAATTAAAGCTTGATATTCGTAAGTTCTTTTATAAATGTCATCTTAAAATATTGCCATGTTTAATTCTTTTCTTGTTTGTCCTACTTTTTGTTGAACATTCAATTAAGGTTGATAGTTGGTATATGTTGTTTGCCTTGGGATTTGTTTATACCATCGTGTTTTTCTCGGTCTTATTCTTTTTCGTAATGAATGATTACGAGAAGAATTTAATTATTAATAGCATTTTAAGAAAACAAAAATGATGAATGAAAATTTAGCACCAGTTACAATACCTACATTATGTAGATATGAACATTTTAAGCGTTGCATAGAATCTTTGTCACGTTGTACTCTTGCAGATAAAACAGAAGTTTATGTAGCTTTGGATTATCCAGCAAAAGAATCTCATTGGGATGGTTACAATAAAATAAAAGATTATTTGTTATCACATAAAGAAGACAATTTAGGCTTTAAAAAGCTAATTGTTATACAGCGTAGCAGAAACTATGGTGTAGGTGAAGAAGGTAATATCATGACATTAAGAAAAGAGATTTTTTCAAGATATGACAGAGTTATCACTTCTGAAGATGATAATGAATTTTCTCCTAATTTCTTAGTTTATATGAATGAAGGATTGAAAAAGTTCAAGGATAATCCAGATATATTTGCTATCTGTGGATTCTATCATGAAGAAGATTTAGGAGATTATCAACATAACTATTATGTTGATTATGGAACATGCGCATGGGGTATCGCTTATTGGAAGGATAAATATGAAAAATATATGGATTTTTGCAGTAAAAATCCACCTCGTGATATTCTACTCTCAAAGAAAATGTTGACTGTATTTAAAGTATGCAAACAATGGATATTACCTCTTCTCATTATGAATAGGAAGAGAGTTCGATGGGGTGACTATTATATGGGAATGTATTGTTGTTTTAATAAGATGGTTAATATCTATCCTGTTATTAGTAAAGTTAGAAATTGGGGATTAGATGGTTCTGGAGCAACTTGTAATCAGACAGATAATAGATATGCGGATATAAAAATGGATCAAGCAGAAAATTTTATTTTCGATGATTATCATGAAGTAAAATGTCAAAAAGATCACATTTTTAAATGCATATATCCATCTAGAAATAGCCTATCTTTAAAAGAAAAATTCAAAATCATGGTCTATTTAGGCGTATTTTCTTTCTTACTTATAGTAGATCTTTTCGATAAGAACCGCAAATATCCTATATAGTATCTTATTACCAAGTAAGAATTAATTTTTTTTCTTTATTTTCAGAAAGATACATGAAAACCATCAAAGGTAATTCGATAATTGATAGAATGTATATAGAGTTCTATTATGTATCTTGGTCATAGCGTATAACTTCTACGTGTTAACAGTGTTTATTTAGCATTACTTCAAAATGATTTCAGTTCAATATATAGTTTTACATGTATTGTTAGTATTAGTTACTTATATATCATGTAAAAAAATCAAATCACAGTCTTCTCACAAATATTGGCAATACGCAATGTGGGCTATTATTGCTTTTACTCTTGAAGAAGGCTTACGTTGGGGAAGGATGATAGATTGGTGTATGTACTATGGGGCTTATGCTTCCATACTTGAAGAAACTGACTATACGATGGAACCTGTTTTTCGTATTGTTTGGTCATTATTTGCAATTCTTCATGTTCCCTACTGGGGAGTCATATCTTTTATGTCTTTTTTGTTTATTGTGTCTGCTTTTTATTTTTGCAAACCCTATAGGAATGTATTACCCTATGTAATGCCTTTGTTGGTTGTCACAGCTGGATATTTTGCAGAAAATTTAATAAGATGGTATATGTCTTATTCTTTTTTGCTAATTGCATTGAGACATTATTTAGATGGTAAAAAGAAAAATGCATTATTCTGGGTAGTTATTTCGGTGTTATCTCACTATGCAATGATTTTATCTGTATTCTTGATGCTGTTAATAGATTATTTTAAGAAAAAAATGCTTCATCCATTTGTTGCTATAGCTTTAAGCGTTTTATTCGTTTTCCTCATGTCGTATTATAAAGATTTAATGATGAACTTGCTCTTCGTTGCAAATCTATTTTCTGGTTCTGAAAGGTTCGGGCGTTATAGTGAAGATGCAAGTGATTGGTTTGTTGTACAAGATGCTAATCCGTTTATGAGCATAGTAATGATGGTACCTTTGTATTTTGCACTTTGGGTAGCCAATAAGAAAATGAATAATTCTTATTTAGCTTGTTTTGTTTATAATTGCTTTGTAGTTTCCTTATTGATTAAGTCATTAGGACAGAATCTTGAATTGGCTTTACGATATAGGGCTATTTTCGATCCTTTTGTTTGTATGTTGATGGGCTTTGTTTATTACTCTACAAAATCATTACATAGCAGATTTAACATCTATAAGCCAATTATGATTATTTATTTGTTGTTACAGACAACTCGTTTTTGTACTCCTTTACCCAACAATAAACTAAATATGTATGTATGGAATGAAACAAGACCTGCATACGAATTATTGGGTGTACATAAGGGCTGGTGGTAATAACTTCCTTTTAATGGAATTCTGAATTTTTGATTATGTACATTTAGCTCTTAACTATAAGCATGCCTGAAAAAGTAACGATAATAGACTTTGTTGTTATCTTTTATGGCTAATGCTTAGATTTATATTACTATTGGCGGTAGTATTGTGATTAACGCTAATAATACTGTAATCATATATTTAATTTCTAACAATAATGTAGTAGCTAACAGCTAAGATTATTTAATTTCAATTAATTAATAATTATAGTATGAGAGTTTTATACGATTATCAAGCATTTAATCAACATCATGGTGGTGTTAGTCGTTATCATATTGAGTTGATTAAACATTTGACAAAATTAGGAGTTTATTGTGAAGTTCCATTTTTACTGAGTGAAAATGTTTATTTGGATGAAATTGGAATTAAGCATATAAATCCACTTAGTAATTGGCGAAGTAGTCTTCGTTTGAATGGGATGAAATGGATAAATCAAAAAATATGTTTGTCATCAATTAAAAGGGGAAATTTTGACATATTTCATCCAACCTTTTTGAATCCTTATTACGTAAATTACACAAAAGGGATACCCGTAGTTCAAACAATGCATGATTTAATTCACGAGAAAATTGATAGATATGATTCTAAAATAATAAGAGAAAAACGTAAAAAGGTCTTAAATAATGCAGATGCCATTATTTGCATAAGTAAAGAGACTTGGAACGATCTGGTCAAATATTATGATGTTCCAGAATCTAAACTTCATTTAGTCTATCATGGTTCAGAGCAAAGCTTAATCAGCTGTAATGAGAAATCATTATTTGATTTTCCATATTTACTGTATATAGGTAATAGAGCTGGTTATAAAAACTTCGAAAAGTTTTTATATTCTTTTGCTAAACTTCCGAAAGATATCTATTTGGTTTGTACAGGTGAATCTTTCAATGATTCTGAATGTAAGAAAATTAAAGATCTAGGTTTATCTAAAAGGGTATATCAAAAGTTTGTAACTGAAGAAGAAATGAAGGTCTTATTGTGTAATGCAATTGCATTCGTTTATCCATCTTTAATGGAAGGATTTGGCTTGCCGATTTTAGAAGCATTTAGATGTCAATGTCCTTGTTTAATAAGTGATATATCTTGTTTTCATGAGGTAGGGGGGAAAGCTGCTGTTTATTTCAATCCTGATAGCGTTGATGATATGACTTGTAAGATTACTCAGACGATTTATGATGAAGAGAAATTGGCAGCTCTAAAAAATCAAGGTGTTGAACAATTGAAAAAGTTTACTTGGGATAATACCGCACAAGAAACCCTTAAAGTTTACAAATCTTTTTTTCTTTAAAATACAAATTTCAAAACATATATTTCAGAAGGTATTGTTTTTATAATTAATTATCACTACTGTCCAAAGAAATTTTCCCATAGAGTCAACTGACCATCATCGGAGTTTTTCATCGGACGTTTTGGTTTAACGAATAGTTCGCCTAAGGGTTTCCTCTCGAAGAGAACTTTCCCTATAGCGTACGATAAAATATAAAGATCTTGATCGACATGATACACTTTCTTTGCAATGGCAAGCAGCAGATAGTCGCAGATGGCAATCCAAATCTGCGAGAAAACCGCATTCTGGCTCGTACCATAGAACGACTTGATATGCAGCCGCTGCTTTATCCATTTGAAGAAACATTCCACCTGCCAGCGTTCCCTATAGAGTTCTGCGATAGTCAGGTAGGAGTGGGTGAAGTCGTTGGTCAGGAATCTATAGACATTGCCTGTAGCATAATCTTCATAAACGACCATACGGAGAGTTTCAGGATACCACTTGGAGGTTCTAGGACCGGTAAGTCTGATTACAGAGTCACTAATAACACCAGTGTGCTTGTCAACGAGGCGTTCCTCCACCACTTCATACTTCATGTTGTCCTTGGCTCTTGTTACGAAGAACGCCTGCTGACGATGGAAGTGGTTGAACAACTGCCTGAAGTCAACATATCCCTTATCCATGAGATAGTAACTGCCCGGCTCTACAGGAATCAGGCTCATAGCCTTGGAGTCGTGGACAGCAGCCTCTGTCAGATAGATGAAGGTTGGTATGGAACCACGCAAATCCGACAGCGTATGCATCTTCACTCCACCTTTGTCATGATGCAGGCGTGCCCACGGACAGAGCTGAAGGCACAACTTAATTGTACTGCTATCAAAGGCATATACGATGCCGTCCACGTCAAGTCGGGAAGGCTCATTCTGATACAGTTCCCTTGCCCAGGCAATCAGAATCTGCCCAAAGTCATAGTATATACGCCAGTCCTTTGTCTCATTAATATGGGCCAAGGTAGAACGCTGGATATACTTTATCCCACTCGAATAGAGTTTGGAAGACAGTGCAACCAGTGTTGCATCAATGCTGCGGAGGCTAATCTGGTCGGTGAACTGGGCAAAGCTCATCACCAAGAACTGGTCTCTGCATTTGAACCCGATGGCATGTCTGTTGCCATTGTATCTCTTTACGCATTTGTCGAACTCATATCTTGGTATGAGCGACATAATCTGAGCGAATACGGTCTTTCCCTGATTCATGATTGCTGCCTCTTGCAATACGATTTGCAAAAGTAAAAAATCAAATCTCGAAAAAATAATATTCGCGTAACTCATTGTAAACGATTAATTTAAATCATGTCTAAGATGTTTTCTTTGGACAGCAGTGATTAATTATAGAGAAATCTAATATATAACTTTGAGTTTTTGATGTGTAATACATAAATCTGGTGAAAAGGTACATAAATAGATCAATTAATTAATAATTATGCTTTTTATGTATTCTTGTGTCATTTAGGTTGTTGTCGCTTGTATGTTATACAAATTCTTTTATACATCAGTTAAATCTGACTTTTATCTTGATTTAAATTGTTGCCAAGAATAGTCAATGTTTTGCTTATGTTGTATAAGTTTTATAACTTATTTATATGAGTTGGTGGTTCATGGTTGATTAATTGTAAAAAATGACTCGCTTAGTTTGTAAACAATATAAAAATGGTAAGAAAAATAAAAGTTTTAGTAATAACGTATCTTCCCTGGCGTGATGACAATAGCATAGGCAACTCGTATTCAAATATCTTTAAGGACACAGATAAGGAGAAGTATGAGTTTGCTCATATCTACATTAGGGACGGTATGCCACAGAATAAGCTTTGCCATGAATATTATCATATCTCTGAAAAAGCATTGATGAGGCGATTCATGGGGAAGAAGGTTCCTGTGGGTAGATATTTCCATGTAGATAAGTGTGAGGACCAACCTAAGGATCAGTTCTCAAACTTGTACAATAAAGCCAGAATACTGAGATGGCAGATCTTTTTCTTTTTTCGAGATATGCTTGGTTATTCTAAGGCCTGGAAGACTAAAGAATTTGATAACTTCCTTGATGAGTTCAATCCGGACTTAGTGTTTGGTACACTTCCCACTGCTCCATTGATTTATAGATTAATGACCTATGTAAAGCATAAGAAGAACATTCCATTAATCACTTATCCTTGGGATGACTATTATTCTCTAAGACATTTCAATTTTTCGCCAGTTTTCTGGATACGAAGAGGAATGATAAGGGGTTATTTGAGAAAGACTGCTGCGGAGAGTGAATATATGTATGTGATAACGAACCTTATGCAAGACGAATACAGGGAGATATTCAAAAAGGATTGCAGATTGTTGTTCAAAGGCCATGAGTTTGATGAAAGCAGAGTGGTTAATACTACAATACACGCCCCAATAAATATTGTCTATATGGGCAATATCGGAGGAGGTAGGTGGAAAACATTGGCAGTTCTCGCAAAGGCAGTTAAGGTTGTAAACGAGAAATTTGGTACAACCCAAATGACGCTGAATGTTTACACGCTTTCCCCTAAAGATAACGAAATAATTCGAGCTCTTAACATTCCTGGCTGTTCAAGACTTAATGATTCTGTACCAAATGACAAGGTAAACGAAACAATGGATGATGCAGATATACTTGTGCATGCTGAACCATACGCAAGAAAGGACTATCAGTTCTATCGAGCTTCATTTTCTACAAAGCTTGTAGATTACTTCTCACGTGCAAAGGCTATTCTGTCTATAGGTGGAATGACTGCATCTACAGATTATCTGATACGTAATGATGCCACTATCTATGTGCAGAAAGAAAACATAGTAGCAAAATTACAAGAGATAGCTGAAAATCCAGGCATATTACAAGAGTATGCTCAGAAGTCTTGGAATTGCGGCGTTCGCAATCACCAGATTAAGGATATTCAAGAGCGTATGTATAATGACTTTAAAACATTGTTAAGCAGATGATAATTAAGAATCTTAAACTCAAGTTCTTTATCTATAATAATATCTTTCCGGTATTGTCGTGGATAAATAAGATGTGCAGGCATGATGATAACAAAATATTCTTGTATTGTAATCTTAGCTTCAGAGACAACAATAGAGCAATTTATGATCACCTAATTGCCAATTGTTATAATGATAAATATAAGATTGTTGTATCAACATCAGATTACAAAGAATATGTAGCCACTGCCCCAAACAATGTAAAATTTGTTGGTCCGATAAAGGCTGTACTTACATATTTCTCGAGTAAATATGTTTTTTACTGTATAGGAAAATTGCCAATAGTACCTGCTAAAGACCAAAAGGTTATACACATGGAACATGGCATGCCATTCAAGGAAGCGTCTGAAGGTCAGCAGAAATATTCCACAAAGAGCCAACACTATACTTATGTGATGGCAACAGGTAAATGTTTCATAAAGCCGCAAGCTCGCATTTATGGTGTTCCGGAATCTAAAATTGTTATAGCAGGAAATCCTAAATGTGACCCGCTGTATTTGCCAAATCCACAGTATGATTTTGGTGAATATAAAAAAATTATTCTTTGGGCACCAACTTTCCGTAAATCTGTTAGTATGAATATGCAGGATACTACAGAAGAACAGCCAATTTTGCCAATTGTTGATATAAAAGATTTCCAACGCCTTAATTCATATTTAAAGGGACTTGGAGTAAAAATAGTAGTGAAGTTACATCCAGAACAAGATTTGTCGAAATATGATGTTGTAGATATGGATCATTTCATTTTACTTAGTCATCAAGAATTTTTAAGAAGAGGAATGGATTTGTATCGCTTTATGAAGCAGTGTGATGCAATGATTACAGACTATTCTTCTATTTTCTATGATTTCTTATTATTGGACCGTCCTATTGGTTTTACAGAAGATGATATTGATGATTATGCTGGTAAACGTGGTTTCGCTATGGATCCAGATAAATATCGTCCAGGAATGAGAATCAGAAAATATGATGATGTTTGCAGGTTCGTGAAAAACTTGGCAGATGATGTCGATCCTTACAAAGAAGATAGAAAAGAAATTAATGCCCTTGTGAATGAGGACATGGAAGGTAACTTCAGTGAAAAAGTTCTTGAGATTATGGGTATAAAAATGTAGAATATGAAAACTGTTATTACATACGGCACGTATGATCTTCTTCATCAAGGTCATATAAATCTCTTACGTCGAGCTAAGGAATTGGGAGATTACCTTATAGTGGGTGTCACCAATGATAGCTTTGATAGAGATAGAGGTAAATTAAATGTTCGCAATAATGTCTTGGAACGTGTGGAAGCTGTTAAAGCTACTGGGTATGCTGACAAGATTATAATTGAGGACTATGTCGGGCAAAAAATCGATGATATTCAAAAATACAATGTTGATATCTTTGCCATAGGCTCTGATTGGGAGGGTAAGTTTGATTATCTGAACGAGTTTTGTCAGGTGGTTTATCTTCCAAGAACGCAAGGTATTTCATCTACTATGCTTCGCAACGAAACTCAAGATGTAGTTAAGGTTGGAGTGATAGGTTGCGGACGTGTTGCAGAAAGATTCCCTTCGGAAGCTTCTGTCGTTAGTGGAGTTGAGGTGGTGTCTGCTTATGATATTGATGAATCAAAAAGCAAGAATTTTGCTGCGAATCATCATGGAGTGATGCCATATTTGACTGTCGAGGGATTATATAATACTATTGATGCTGTATATATAGCTACGCCTCATCTAAGCCATTATGAATATATTAAAAGTGCAATACTTGCCAATAAGCATGTACTTTGTGAGACTCCAATGGTATTAAAGAAAGCTGAGGCACAAGAACTTTATCGGCTTGCTGAAGATAATGGAGTCATATTGATGGAAGCTAATAAGACAGCTCATTGTCCTGCATTCAATCACTTGATGGTAATGATCAAGAGTGGTGTGATAGGTGAGGTAGTTGATATTGAGGCATCTCTTTCTCAGCTCTTGGATAAGAACGGACGTGAGTTTGATGCAACACAGGCTGGTGGTGCCCTTTACGAACAAGGCAGTTATCCTCTTCTGCCCATCATTCGCCTGATGGGTTGTGACTATAAAAACCTTAATCTGTATAGTCGTATGGAGAATGGTGTGGATATTCATACCAAGGGAGTGTTCCGCTATGACCATGCTGTTTGCTCATTCAAAGTTGGTTTGGGTGTGAAGACAGAAGGCAACCTTGTAATCTCAGGAACTAAGGGCTATGCATACGTTCCTGCCCCTTGGTGGCTGACTGATTATTTCGAGCTTCGTTATGAGGATCAGAACAAGAATCAGAAGTTCTTCTACAAGTGGGATGGAGCTGGATTGCGTTACGAGATTCAGGAATTCATTTCTTGTATTGTTAATAAGCGTTTTTCAACTGCACGCCTCCGCAGAAGAGAGTCAGTCTGCATGGCTGAGATTATGGAGGCATTTGGTAATCGTAAAAACTTTATGGAGATATAAGTATGGAGATAAAACTTTGCGATAGGAGCCAGTGTACAGGTTGTATGGCTTGTAAGCAAAAATGCCGACATTCCGCAATACATACTGAGACTATTGGTGAATTTGATTATCCAGTAATAGATAAGGATAAGTGCAAGGAATGTGGTCTGTGCATGAATGCTTGTCCAGTTCTTAATATTTCACAAAGGAAAGGTAATTGTCACGAAAACGAGAATACGGTTATAGCTGCATGGAATAAGGATACTGATGTCCGTATGAAGAGTTCTTCTGGTGGCGCTTTTTCTGTGATGGCAGAAAAGATACTTGCGGAAGGTGGTGTGATATATGGTGCTGCATGGGATGATAAGATGACTCTTATCCATAAAGGCGTTGAGAATAGAGAGGATCTTGATGCTCTCAGAAGGTCGAAATACGTTCAGAGTGATGTGCGCAATACATTCAACGAGGTTGCACAAAATCTAAAGGATGGACGCAAAGTTCTATATTGTGGCACCCCTTGTCAAATAGCAGGTCTTACTGCTTTTCTTGGAAAAAAGGATTATGATAATCTCATTACTGTTGACGTTCTTTGTCAGGGTGTACCTTCTCCCTATTTATTCAAGAAGTACATCAAGGAAATAGAATCAGAAACAGGGTGGCAAGTTATTGATGCCAACTTCCGTACTAAAGAACATGGATGGCGCTGTGGCCTATTACTACTACTACTACTACTACGGAATCCGGTAAATAGTAAAACTCGTTATATGAAGCGCGTATTGAACAAAAATGAGTTCTACAATGCTTTTATAAAGGAATACTTTATGCGCCCATCTTGCTATGATTGTCAGTTCAAAAATAATCATCAAGGATATTATGGCGACATTACAATTGCTGACTTCTGGAGGATTGGCAATAAGATTCCTTTGAATGTTAAAGACTATGAAAAGGGCATTTCTGCAGTTGTCATTAACACAGACAAGGGCCGTAGCTTCTTTAGTGAGAGTTCTGTAGATTGTGAAACTATAGAACGTACTTGGGATGAGTTTGCTGTTAATGGAGGCATGAGAAGCAGCACTAAGCCATCAAATACTGATGAAATGTATTCTTTTATACGTACACATTCATGGAGAGAAACTCAAAAATTATATTTCCCCTTATCTATAAAGGCTATTATAACAAACAGCCTTAGCCTCGCATTAGGTCAGAAAAGAATTCGTAAAATCAAGAAAATAATTAAGTTATTTATATGAAGAAAGTTGCAATAATAACTTTGGTATTGGATAATTATGGCACGAAATTACAGTCTTATGCATTATGCAAAGTACTGAATAATATATGTAGCAATGATTTGAATGTTGAAGTTGTTAACCTAGAGAGAACGTGGGGTGGAAAGGGATCCACAAGAAGTAAAAAACAACTAATTATAGATGTGTTCAAGCACTATGGTTCTTCTATACCAATGAGACTCTGGGAGATCTTTTTATGGGAGGTACAGAAGAAAAAATACTACCAAAATCAAGATACTCCAGAAATAAGACAGAGAACTCAAAATTTTAAGCGCATAAATTCCCAAATACCATATACTGATAAAAAGTACACCTTCGACGAAATTCGAAATGGAGAACTACCTGAATATGATGGTTACATAGTTGGAAGTGACCAAGTCTGGAATGGAATCAAGGTGGGAAACCAAGATGTGTTTATGCTTGACTTTGTAAAAAAAGGAAAGTGTTTAACGTATGCAGCCAGTTTCGGAATGACACATATCCCTGATATGATGATGATCGATTATCAGAGAAGAATAAAGAATTTTGAATCGCTCCTTATTAGAGAAGAAGAAGGAGTCCGATTGTGCGAAAAACTTGGTTGCGAGAATGTACATCAGGTATTGGATCCAACTCTACTACTAGACAAACATGGTTATGAAGAAATTATATATAGTAAACCTGTAGTAGAAGGTGATTTTGTGCTAGTCTATTCTCTTAATAATTCTCTGAAAATTCATAATGAGGCTTATAAGTTGGCTAAAACGACTCATAGCAAACTCGTTATTCTTAAGACAAAGCCTTGCCCTCCAAATATATCTGTTTATAATGATTGTATTGAGATCTATACAGCAGCATCAGAAGAATTCCTTTGGTTAATTTCACATGCTAAATGCGTTATAACAAATAGTTATCACGCTATGTTGTTCTCAATCAATTATGGCACAGATTTTTATCTCTACTTAGATAATGCAGATGAAGAAAATAGTCGCATGCTTTCTACAGCTAACTTATGCGGATTGAAAGATCGTGTATATTGGATGACTGATAGTTTGCCAAACGAGATAATTGAAATAGATTATACACAAACAAACGAAATATTGTTGAAAGAAAGAGAGAAATCTATAAACCTTCTAAAAGAGTCTTTAATTAGTTCTAATTTGATTTAATTGTTTTTAAATTATATGATCAATTTTACAGTAGGTCCCGTACAGTCTTCTGATGCTGTACGTGCCATTGGTGCCGAACAGGTGCCATATTTCAGAACTGCAGAGTTCTCAGAACTGATGCTCGAAAATGAGCGTCTTGTTAAGAAATTTGCTCATACCACGGAGGACTCTCGTGTGGTATTCATGACTTGCTCGGGTTCGGGCGGTATGGAGACAGCCATCATGAACTGCCTCACCAAGGAGGACAAGGCTCTTGTGGTGAATGGAGGTAGCTTTGGCGAGCGTTTCGTGGAGCTTCTCACTCTCCATCAGATTCCTTTCACGGAGATCAAGTTGGAGCATGGAAAAGCATTGAGGCCAGAGCACCTTGCACAATATGAAGGTCAGGGATATACAGCATTCTTAGTTAACAAGCATGAGACTTCAACAGGAGTTCATTATGATATGAACTTAATTAGTGATTTCTGTAAGCGAAATAATCTGTTTTTGATAGTTGATTGTATTAGTACATTCTTAGCTGATCCTTTTGATATGAAGGAATTGGGGGCTGATATTATGATTACTGGTAGCCAGAAAGCTTTAGCGTGCCCTCCTGGAATTTCTGTAATGGTACTTTCTCCAAAGGCAATTAATCGAGTTAACAATACTAAGTGTGTATGTCAATACTTTGATTTGAAGATAGCATTGAAGAATATGGAACGTGGGCAGACTCCTTGGACCCCAGCTGTTGGTATTCTTCGCCAGATTAATGCTCGTTTGAAAGAGATAGACGCTAATGGTGGTGTTGAAGGAGAAATTGCTAGAATCGGTGCTTTGGCAACTTACTTCCGAGAGCAGATAAAAAATCTGCCTTTTGAAATTGTCTCAGAATCACTTTCGAATGCAGTTACACCGCTTCATCCAACAACCGCTTCTGCTTACGATATCTTCTTGAAGATAAAGGACGAATATGGAATGTGGATTTGTCCTAATGGTGGAGATATGAAAGATACTATCTTCCGTGTCGGACATATAGGAGCATTGACAACAAAAGATTATGATAAGTTGATTGCAGCATTCCAGGATTTACAGAAAAAAGGGGTGATTTAATCATCCCTCTTCTGTAAAGATATCTAATAGGTAGTTTGGCTTGTTTATGGATACGATTGATATTTCACAAAACATTCATGACTTCAAGCAAGTGTTTGAAAATGAGAATAGTATCATATTCTCTTTACTAAGTTTGGAGATGGTAAATCTTACTTTCTGAATGAGTTCATGAAGAGCTATGATGAAAAGAAGAATGATTACTATTTCATCACTCTCCATCCAGTAAACTACGTGGTTGAGGAGAATCGGGATGTCATTGAGTATATCAAGCGTGATATTCTGTTTCAACTCATAAAGGATAATCGTATCTATGACTTTAAAGAGGGATATGATAAGATATTTGATGCGGTATGCAATGTTGAGTCTTTGTTTAAGCTGGCAGACTTTGCTGCTTCAATCATTCCTGTAAAAGGTTTGAAAGAAGGGTATAAGGCTCTGAAGGGTCTTGTTTCTACCATTCATGAAAAATATAAAAGTCAAGATGTTCTTCATGTAGTAGATGACTACCTCAATGGATTTTATGGAAAGTCGGGGAGTATCAGCGAATGTGATGCTTTTACTTATCTTATCCAGAAGTCTTTGGAGCAGATGATGGCAAAGTCCGTTTTGATTATTGAAGATTTGGATAGAATAGATCCTGCTCATCTGTTCCGCATCATGAATGTCTTATCCTCTCAGGTTGATAATCCCTATTATTCGGAGGTTCCTAATGGTAACAAGTTTGGCTTTGATAAGATAATCCTTGTAATGGATTACGAGATTGCCCGTCATCTCTTCCACCATTTCTATGGTAAAGAGGCGAACTATGAGGGGTATATGAATAAGTTTCTGAATACATTACCCTATTTGTATTCAATAAAAAAAGAGGCGCATAGGCAAGTTAGGCAAAAGATTATTGATATCTGTAAAACAGAAGAAGTATTAAGCTTAGACCAAAGTCTTTCTAGTGATGCTAAGGATAGAATATCTGTTCCATTAGCGATTTACCAACTATCTGTGAGACGTAGTAAAGAGTTTTTGGATATTGATATTAATTCATTATTCAGAGATGAATGGTATAAAAAAGAAATTCTTATACCCACTAAAACTGTATGGATGAAGGTACTGGTTTGCTATCGCTTTTTGATGCTTGATAAGCCGCTAAGCAAAATATTAGAAGCTATGCTATATGGTTTTTCTGATTTGCAATTTGCAGAGTTTGCAGCACCTTATTACTATGTTCTAAAAGGTCAAAACTTATTCTACATAGAGGTAGAAGGTGGTATATATATGATAAAATATAATGAACTGGATAATTTAGTTCAAAATGAAAAAGTTTATAGTTGGCAACAAAATAAGATAGAAAGCTTATCTGAGATAAGAAGACTATTGCGAAATATGCAGCAAAATTTCTTAGATTTGCTTATTGGTTAAAATGTTTGAAGTTTATTGTGTTTATATGTTTTTTCATTATTTATTATGGATAATATAAGAATAAGAAACTATCGTTGTTTCGATGATACTGGCATAATTGACATTAAACCTATAACGGTGTTAGTTGGTGCTAATAGTAGTGGAAAGAGTTCTTTCTTGAAGTTTTTTGGCTTAATTAAGCAAAGTGTGTCTGAATTTGTAAGAGGTTTCTTTTTGTGGCAGGGGCCTTTGATAGATTTCAATGACTTTGATAATGTCGTAAAAGACAGGGATAAACCTATAGAGGTTGACTTTGATATTAAGAATCTTCCTATCTATACAGACTTCAAAATGTTCAGAGGTCAGGTTTCTGACGTTCATTTGCATCTAGAAATCGGTAAAGATAATCCAGAACGGGAATATGATATTCTTCAAAAAATGATTATCTCCTTTGATGGCAATGTTTTTGAACTGAATTTTAATTCTGATAGGTCAGCTTATATTGTTATTAATGGTATAAGGTCTCTTGAAATTGGTGACGTAATAAAATGGGGATTAACAAATTCTCTTTTTCCTAAAATTGCATTTATGCCCAACAAAGAAGGATTTGATGACGAGCGTTCTTTTAAAATATTTAAAAGAATGCAGGATATTATAAAAAAGGTTTCTGCAAAAGATGAACGTCATATATTCTTTACACCGAGGTATCGCTATAGCTTTGATAAGTCTCTTCTAAAAAAATATATAAGTAGGCAAGGAAATGGTAAATTAAGCGAAGTTGATATAGAAACGATATCTAATATGGCAATGTATTTTTCAATAAATACATTCTTAGATTCTCTTAATTTTTATATGCTCCATTTGTGCAAGAAAATGACATATGTAATGCCTTTGCGGGCAATTGTGCAAAGGTATTATAGATATAATAACTATGCAGTGGATAGTATTGATGCCGATGGAGGTAATTTGCCGATGTTTTTTAATGGTCTTTCTGCGGATGCTTTAAAAGATTTCAATGAGCATTGGTTGTTACCAATATTTAAGTTTGAGCTAAAGCTAAGATCATCAGGTGAAGGCCATGTGGAGCTGTTAGTCAAAGAGAAAGACAAGGAAGAGAGAAACTTAATAGATGTGGGATTTGGATATACACAAATCCTTCCTATCTTGACGATACTTTGGAAGGCTATTATGATGGATTGCGTTGGTACTGATGAGAAGGATGATTTCTGCAAATCGCATATAATAGCTATAGAGCAACCAGAACTCCATCTTCATCCTCGTTTTCAGGGCTTGTTTGTTGATATGTTGGATAAGGTTATAGCTATATGTCATAAGGAAAAGAAGGATGTACGCATCATAGTTGAAACTCATAGTGAAGTGATTGTTAATCGACTTGGTATCAAGATAATGGATGATAACTCTTACTTAAGGACTGATGATGTAAATGTTATGCTTTTCAATGCAAAGGAGGAAGGATTTGATACAGATGTAATTTCTTCATCTTTTAATGATGAAGGATATTTAACTAATTGGCCGTTTGGCTTTTTCTCAGACAATGTATATTGAAATCAAAGAGGATGTCATTAGAGATGCTATTGACAAAAGAACACAGGAAGTCAATAACTCCTTGGATTTGTTAATATTGATGGGCTTGTGTGTAAAACAAGGTAAGCATATTGTGTCTGTTCCTTGTCTGTTGACCAATAAAGACTTGTGTAAGCAAATGGTGTCCCTTATTGGTACTGGCGCTTTCAGATCGCTAAATAAATTCAATACATTTAGATATAAGTATGGGGATGTTATAGCTCGCTTGTCAATTAGGTGCGTAATTTCAAACAAACCACAGGAGCAGCCGGATGATAAGGTAATATGGATTACACCTTACGAATGTTCGAAGTTTGAACCTTGGACAGAAACCCATGTTTTAACAGAAAATCTTGCTGATTCCTCATTTTATATTCATCTTGCTTATTATTATGCACAAACGTTCGTATTCCAAAGAAAATTTAAAGAATCAGATTTTGCTTTCTGTTTTTACCCTTTGATGGGGGGTGGCGCAACAATAGGAAAGGTGTTGCAAATGGAAATTAATCGGGAACAACACTTTTGTCTGGTGATTGCTGATAGTGATAAGAAGTGGAGTGGAGATGTTGGATATGGAGATACTGCAAAAAAAGTGATTGATGTGATGGAAAAGTTTACCCCTTTCAATTGTCGAAGCTATGTGATGCAGAAAGTGAGAGAAATCGAGAATTTGATACCTCGTAAGTTTGTTGAGCAGTATGGGGATAATAATGGCTACTTCGGAATCCTTAACTTAGATTTTTCATTTTTTGACATGAAAGTTGGACTATGCCTTAGTGAACTCTGGCATCAAGAAATTTTCCGATATTGGAGAGATATGTTGGGTGATACTGCTCTTTTTCAAGAAAGGAATACTCTAAGACAACAATGTCAAACCAAAAAGGATTTTGATAAAGTAATTAAAGGAAAGGAGCCTTTGAAAAAAGGGTTTGGTAGTAATCTTCTATCACTTGTAATAGGTGACATTGATTATTTAACAGCTAAAAAGAAGTTTAAGCCAAAGATGAATCATGCTCTTTATTGTATTACTCCCCTGGATTTGACTCCGGCTCAACAAGAAGAGTGGAAGAATATTGGTCAGCTGATGTTTAGTTGGACTTGCTGCCTAAAATGTAGAATCTAGTAATGCATATTTAACATGAAGATATTACATATCGGTCAGATGATAGGAGGCTTGGATATTTATATCCGAAACTCTATTATATATAATAAGGTGGAAGGTAATGAGTATGTCATAGCCTGTGGTAAGGATGATAAGCATCAGCCAGTCATCAGAAATGGTGTAGAGGTAAAGGAATATCCTATATCATTGTTCCGCTCGCTCAATCCTTTGAATGATTTGAAGGCTTTGATAGAAGCTGTCAAGATTATTAAAAAGGAGAAGCCGGATGTGATTCATTGCCATAGTGCAAAGGGTGGTATCATCGGAAGAACTGCGGGATGGATTACAGGTGTGAAGACATTTTATACGCCTCATGCTTTTTCTTATCTCTGTACTCCTTCGAAGTTGAAACGATGGGTGTTTATGACTATAGAACGATTGACTCGTTTCAAGACATACGTATTGGCTTGTTCGGAGTCCGAACAGGAAATGGCAATCAAGGAGGTTGGCTATTCTGAAGAGCATGCATTGGTTTGGCACAATGCCGTGCCAGATTCATCTCTCGAAAGGGGAAAGATGGTTGATATATCTGAGCCTTATGCTTGCTATATCGGGCGTCCATGTTACCAGAAAAATCCTCTGTTTTTACTTGATGCCATCAAGAAGGTGAAGGATAGAGGATGTAATCTCAAATTTATCTTATTAGGTGTTGGCTATCATTCTCCAGAATTGGAAGCGATGAAAGCCAAAATGCATGAGTTAGGATTGGAAGATTCCATTCGCCTGGAACCTTGGATTAATCATGCTGATTGCCAGGAGTTTGTACGTAAGTCGCTGTTCTATATATCTACTGCTCTTTATGAAGGCTTGCCTTTGGCTATCATTGAAGCTATGGCAAATGGCAAGGCGATAGTAGCCAGTGATGTAGTTGGAAATAAGGATTGCGTAAGAAATGGTGAGAATGGTTATCTCTTGCCTTTGGATGCAGATGCCTACGCTGATAAGATTATCCAACTCATAAACGATAAAGAATTAAGAACATCCATGGAGAAGAAATCCAGAGCTTTGTTCCTGGAAGAATTCTTCATAGAAAATAGAATTAAATACTTGCAAAATCAATATAATATGGTTTATAATCTGAGATATGGGGGGGGCAAATCTTGTCCTCCTAAAGACTAACTTTGATACTGTAATTCAGGTATCTATCGGTTATGAAACTACCCTTCAATATGAAGAAAGGAGGGTGGCAGCATGAAGATACTTCATATTGGTAACCTCAAAAGCGGCATAGATACTTATGTTCGCAATACTGTGGCTTTGGCTAGTGACAAGTTTGAGTTCGCTATCGTTAATGGTGCGGATGATAACAGCAAGCCTTATATGCGACATGGCAAGCAGGTTAAGACGTATAGTATAGATATGTATCGTGCCTTGAATCCTGTAAAGGATATGAAGGCGGTGATGCAGGCTATCAAGATTATCAAAAAAGAAAAACCTGACCTGGTGCATTGTCATAGTGCAAAGGGAGGAGTGATAGGAAGATTCGCTGCTTTCTTTACAGGAACAAAGGTAGTTTATACGGCTCATGCATTTTCTTTTCTTTCAGCTGAATCTGCCAAGAAAAAGCAGATATTTCTTTTATTGGAAAAGATTGCAAAGCTGAACTCTTATCTTCTAGCTTGTTCTGGCTCTGAAAGAGAATTGGGGATTAAGGTGGTTGGCTTCAAGGAAAAGAAGGCTTTTGCTTGGAATAATGCCGTGCCGGATAGTCTTCCACAGATTTCTTCTGGTAAGATTGAGGCATCAGATTTGCCTTTTCCAAAAGTAGGCGAGCGTTACATCACTTCCATCGGTCGTCCTTCTTATCAGAAGAACCCTTTGTTCATGGTAGAAGTTGCTCATGGAATCCATCTAAAGCATCCTGATATAAAATTCTATCTGCTAGGTGTTGGCTTCTATTCTCCAATGTTGGAAGATATGAAGAAGCTCATTCATCAGTATGATATGGATGATACGTTCTACCTCTTGCCTTGGCTTAGCCACGAGGAGACTTTGAAGTATGTGAAGGGAAGTTTGCTTTACTTCATGACTTCGCTCTATGAGGGACTTCCTATCTCTGTGATAGAAGCTATGTCTTTGGGAAAGGCGATTGTGGCGAGTGATGTGCTAGGTAACAAGGACTGCGTGAAGGATGGCTTTAATGGATATCTCCTGCCATTGAAGGAAAATGTCTTTGTGGAAAAAATGATTGAGCTGATAGAGAATGATGAGAAGCGCAAGGAAATGGAGAAGAATTCCCGTTTCTACTTTGAGTCTAGTTTCTATATCAACAATCGCATCAAGGCACTGGAAGACATTTATACAGAAATTTATAACCGATAAATAGATAACAATGAATTATATTATCACTGGCGGTACCGGTTTCATCGGTACCCATCTTACAAATTTGCTCAAGGAGCGTTATCCAAACGCCCAAGTATATAACCTCGACATCGTTAAGCCTGGCACTCCTAATCCGGTAGTGAAGGATTACAAGCCTGCTTTGCGTGATGGTGAGAAGTTGCAGTCTACTTTTATTGAGTATGACATCCGCAAGCCTATCGAGAACTTGCCATTTACTCCTACTGAGGACGATGTAATCTTCAACTTTGCTGCCGTGCATCGTACTCCTGGTCATGAAGATCATGAGTATTTTGAGACGAATATCCGTGGTGCTGAGAATGTGGTGGCGTTTGCTGAGAAGTGGAATATCAAGAAGATTGTGTTTACTTCAAGTATTGCACCATACGGAGCTGCTGAGGAGTTGAAGAAGGAGACTACTTTGCCTACTCCTAACACTGCATACGGTATCTCTAAGTTGGTAGCAGAGAAGATTCATGAGAAGTGGCAGAATGGAGATGCTGCTCATCGCCAGCTCACTATCGTTCGTCCTGGTGTGGTATTCGGAAAGGGTGAGAATGGTAACTTTACCAGATTGTATTGGGCTATCCGTGGTCATAAGTTTGCTTACCCTGGCAGAAAGGATACCATTAAGGCTTGTATCTATGTAAAGGAATTGGTTCGCTTCATGCTGTATCGCTTGGAACATCATGAGCATGGTGTTGAGTTGTATAACTGTTGCTTCGAACCTGCTTATACCATCCAGCATATCGTTGAGGCAATGAAGAAGGTAACTGGTTTGACTCAGTTTGTGCCTGATATTCCTAACTGGGTTATCATGCCTATGGCTAGAGCTGCCATGCTTCTTGGCTCGCCAATGGGTATCTGTCCTGCGAGAGTAAAGAAGCTCCAGATTTCGACTAATATCTGTGGTGAGAAGTTGAAGAACTGCGGTTATCAGTTTAAGTGGAACTTTGAGGAAGCTCTTGCTGACTGGTTTGAGGATAATGACAGGAAATATCTAAAATAAGGATATTGAAAACTATATCTTACCTTTTCCTTCTGCTCGGCAGAAAGGAAGGCGAGGATATGGATCTCATCACTTATGTAACAGACAGAAAGGGTCACGATATGCGTT
>ENA-UEQO01001038-UEQO01001038.1-human-gut-metagenome-genome-assembly--contig:-NODE-1038-length-30242-cov-18.744505_pt1 | contig 30242 bp, 23 predicted proteins | sample MGYA00242938_ERZ507940 | MGnify/ENA primary metagenome ERZ507940 (study PRJEB26167, sample SAMN06115517) | human gut metagenome | host: Homo sapiens | place: China:Chongqing | collected 2014-12-03... | reverse complement strand
AATATCGTGCCGGGCTGTGTGACAAACCTGCTGAACAGCGTCAACTGGCTTGGCAGATGCCGCGTGGATGCGACTGTATTCGAGGTGGATGAGCGTGCATCCCGTCTGATCCTTCCATATGTAAAGCCGGATTATCTTGTTGTGACAAACCTGTTCCGTGATTCACTGAAGCGAAATGCACATCCGGACTACATTTTCAGTGTCATTGACACATACTGCCCGGACACAACGAAGCTGATCTTAAATGCAGATGAGCAGTGCAGCAGCAACTTAAAGCCGAATAGTGAGCATGTTTATTTCGGAATCGGAAAGCAGGACGATGACAAGACGGAGCCATACAACCTGATCGCTGATTATACATTGTGTCCAAAATGCGGTACGAAGCTGAAGTTCAACTACCTTCGTTATCATCATATTGGAAATGCTTATTGTCCAAACTGCGATTACAAGTCTGCAGATGCAGATTATCTTGCAACGAAGGTCGACAAGGAAGGCAAGAAGTTAATTGTCCGTGAAAAGGATGGAAATGAGATCGAATACGCACTGATCCATGATGCGTTGTTTAATATTTATAATGAATTGACTGTAATTACGATGATGCGGGAGCTTGGATATTCTTCCGATGAGGTGAAGAAGCGGATCGCAGAGATCCATGTGCCGGAATCCCGTTACAGCGAGACGAAGGTCGGAAATGTGACAGTCGTTCAGGCACTCAGCAAAGGACAGAGCGCAGTCAGCTCCTGCCGTACGTTCGAGTATGTGGCAGAAGAGCCTGGTAAGAAGGTCATCATGATCGCAGAGGATGACTTCAGCGACAGACAGAAGAGTATCGAGTTTATCGGCTGGATCTACGACCTTGAATACGAGCAGTTTGCAAGAGACGATGTAATGCAGGTAGTCTGCTGTGGACCAAGATGTCTCGATCACCGTGTGCGTGCGCTGATCGCCGGAATCCCGGAGGAGAAGATCGCGTGGGATCTCGATGAGGTTGCAGCGGTCGATAAAGTAAAGTTAGAGGGCGTTGATAAGGTATATATCTTATACGACTGCGATACCTATGGTATTTCCTGCAAGATGAAGCAGAAGCTTTTGAAGAGACTGGAGGATGAAAAATAATGAAGATTGAAATCCTTTATCCGGAGCTTTGTACCTTATATGGTGACAAAGGAAATATGCAATACTTGAAGCTCTGCTTACCGGATGCAGAATTTGTAGAGACAACATTGAATGCGAAGCCTCTGTTTTTGACAGAGGATATTGATCTGGTATATATGTGCTCGATGAGCGAGAAGAGTCAGGAAGTGATTTTGAGCCGTCTGCTTCCTTTGAAGGAAGAGATCTTCCGTGCATTTGATGCAGAGAAGACAGTATTCTTCTTCGTTGGAAATGCGCTCGAACTGCTTGGCAAATACATCAAGCGGGAAGATGGCAGCAAGGTGGAAGCTCTGGCGTACTTAAACAGCTATTCGGTCAGACAAACCCCGAACCGTTTCAATACATTGATGAAGGCAAAATTCGATGATATTACATTGCTTGGTTATACAAGCCGTTTCTCCCATACATTTGGAATCCCGGAGCAGGAGAGCTTTTGTAAGGTTGAGATGGGAACTGGTATGAATCCGAAGTCGGTATTTGAAGGTATCCGCAAAGGAAAGATTCTTGCGACTTACATGCTTGGACCAATCCTTGTAGCAAACCCGGATTTCACACATTACCTTCTGCGTATGTTAGGCGCAGATATGGAGAAAATACCGTATGAAGATGCGATGCGGGATGCCTATAACCAGAAAATGAAGGAGTTTGAAAAGCCGGATTTGGAATTATCTTAAGTCTGAAATACAGAATTCATTCTTTTTTCACTTGCGAAGTGAGAGAATGAGGAGTATATTATAGCTTGATTATGAAGAAAATGAGTCACACAGAGTAGGAGGTACGAGTGTATGACTGACGTTGAAGTATTTGAGAATTATGAATCAGAGGTACGTTCTTATTGTAGAAGCTTCCCTGCGGTCTTTACGACTTCAAAGGGTTCGATCATGAAGGATGAGAACGGAAAGGAATATATAGATTTCTTCTGCGGAGCAGGAGCCTTAAACTATGGACATAACAATGACTATATTAAGGAAAAGATGGTTGCATACCTGATGAGTGATGGAATTATGCATTCGATGGATATGATGACTGTTCCGAAGAAAGAGTTTTTGCAGTTCTTTGAAGAAAAGGTGTTACAGCCAAGAGGATTGAATTTCAAGGTAATGTTCCCTGGACCAACCGGAACCAATGGCGTAGAGGCTGCATTGAAGCTGGCGCGTAAAGTAAAGAAGAGAAATCAGATCTGGGCACTCATGGGATGTTTCCATGGTATGACACTTGGCGCATTGTCTCTCACAAGTGATGCGGGCAGCCGTGGCGGCGCAGGTGTATGTCTGAATGATGTTACACATATTCCGGCACCATATATGTTCCCGGAGCTTGATACAATCAAATATATGGAGACATTGCTTACGGACGACCACTCAGGTGTGGAGAAACCGGCAGCAATCATTATCGAGACCGTACAGGCAGAAGGAGGCGTGCATGTATTTTCCAATGAATATCTGCAGGGTGTCCGTGCGTTGTGCGATAAGTATGATATTTTGATGATCGTGGATGATATTCAGGTAGGCTGTGCGAGAACAGGAACCTTCTTCTCGTTCGAGCGTGCAGGTATCGTACCGGATATGTTCGTAATGTCGAAGTCCATCGGTGGATATGGTATGCCATTTGCTCTGACAATGTTCAAGCCGGAGTTAGATATCTGGTCACCGGGCGAGCACAACGGAACGTTCCGTGGCAACCAGCTTTCTATGGTTGCAGCGAAGGCAGGACTGGAATATATGCTTGACCATAAGGTTGAGGCTGAGGTAAAGCGCAAAGAGGGAATCATCCGCAAATATATGGATGAGAACATTGCAAGACCGGGTGTGGAGATCCGGGGAATCGGCTGTATCTGGGGCGTCCAGGTTGCAGATGGAAAGCTTGCTTTGGCAATCTGTAACAAGTGCTTTGAAAAGGGATTGATCATGGAACGTGCAGGCCGAGATAACAATGTGTTGAAGCTGATGCCGGCGCTTGTGGCAACGGATGACGAATTGATGCGCGGACTGGATATCATCAGAGATTCAATGAATGAATTGATGTAAGAATTGTACAGAGATAATCTGTGAAGAAAGTAAATCGAGCAGGATGTATGAACCTGCTCGATTGTGTTTTATTTTAGATAATTTTGATGTACTTGAAAAATGGAAAGGTATGATAGATTGTATGGAACCTTGGATGGGAAGAACAGCAGCCGTCGTAGATCTTGGTATGCTGAAAAATAACTTAGCAGAGATCCGCAAGAAATTAAAGCCGGGTGTCGAACTCATGGCGGTTTTAAAGGGTGACGGATACCGGCACGGCGCGGAAGGATTGTATCCGACATTGAAAGCCTGCGGCGTGACCAACTATGCGGTTGCATTGTGGAGCGAGGGTGTTGCCTTGCGGGAGCATGGCGCGACAGAGCCGATTCTTGTGCTTGGAGATACCAGAGATTATGACTTAGATGAGGCAGTCCGTTACAATCTGGACTTTCCAGTATTCTCGGTGGAATATGCGAAGACGGTTGCCGAGGCAGCGAAACGGCAGGGAAGAAAGCAGAATATACAGATCAAGCTCGACACCGGAATGAGCCGGATCGGGTTCCCGGATAACGATGAGACGCTTGAAGCAATCAAGGAGATTTCACAGATGGAATCCCTGAATATGACAGGCATTTTCACGCATTTTGCACGTGCAGATGAGTACGATCATAAGAGTGCAGGGAAGCAGCTTGACCGCTTTCTGCGTATGACAGAGAAGTTAAAGGAAATGGGAATCACATTTCCGAAGTATCATGTGGCGAACAGCCCGGCGATTTTGCTGATGCCGGATTCGCAGCTCGATATGGTACGTGCCGGAGATATCTTATATGGCTTGAATCCGATCGATGAAGAAGGATTTAAGAAAGAAAATTTCAAGGAGATTTTAAGCTGGTACACGTATGTGGTTATGGTGAAGGAGGTTCCGACAGGAACGGAGGTTGGTTATGGCGGCACATTCGTGACGAAGCGTCCGACGAAGATCGCAACCCTGCCGGTTGGATTTGCGGATGGATACCGGAGAGATCTGTCGAACCGAGGAAAGGTGCTGATCCGTGGACAGGAAGCACCGATCATCGGAAGAGTCTGTATGGATCAGTGTATGGTCGATGTGACAGATATCCCGGATGTACAGAGAAACGATCAGGTGACGCTACTTGGCGGAGACCTTTCCATCCAGTGGATGGCAGATCTGCTTCAGACAAATGTCGATGAGATTGTATGCAATATCTCCCAGCGTGTACCGCGTGTCTATATTGATTCCACACAGGAATCATAAGTTCGTAGTAGAAAGAGGAAAGTTATGCAACAGGAAACCCGTGTAAGAAATGCCTCGCGAAATGTTGTGTTTGGCATGTTTTTGAAAGGCTATCAGATACTGCTTCCATTTATCATGCGTACAGCAATTATGTACTACATGGGCGATGGGTATCTCGGCTTAAACAGCTTGTTTGGTTCGGTGCTGTGGGTGTTGAACCTTGCGGAGTTGGGCGTTGGTTCAGCGATGGTTTATTCCATGTACCAGCCGATTATCGACAATGATAAAGAGCAGATCTGCGCGTTGTTAAAATTATATCAGAAATATTACCGGATCATCGGACTGGTAATCGCAGTCGTTGGCGGAATTCTGACGCCGTTTATTCCGTACCTTGTAAAGAGTGATATGCCGGAGGGCGTGAGCATCTATGTCGTGTATCTGCTCAATCTGTTCTGTACCTGTATGTCGTACTGGTTGCTCGCGTACAAGAACAGTCTGCTGACTGCACACCAGAGAAATGATGTAGCGAGCAAGGTCATGCTTGTGACGAATACGTTCCAGTATGCGGCACAGTTAGGTGTCGTTATGACAATCGGTGATTATTATATCTATCTGATTGTACAGATCTTCACACAGATCGTTACGAATCTGGTAACGGCATATTTTGCGAATAAGATGTATCCGGAATATAAGGCAGTCGGAAAGCTGCCGAAGGAGACAGTAAAGAAAATCAATAACCGTATCAGAGATCTCTTCACCATGAAGGTGGGACAGGTCATTGTGTCGTCTGCGGATACGATTGTTATATCGGCATTCTTAGGACTTGCTGCGAATGCATTTTACAACAATTATTACTATGTGCTGACTGCGGTAACCGGAATCATGAATGTTGTGTTCGTATCGTGCACTGCAGGTATCGGAAACAGTATTCTGATGGAGTCGGAAGAAAAAAACTATACGGATTTGAAGAAGCTCTCGTTTATTATAATGTGGCTTGCCGGTATGTGCAGTGCGGTTATGCTCTGTCTGTATCAGCCGTTCATGCGGCTCTGGGTAACAGAGAAGCGAATGCTTCCATTTGCAGTCGTTGTTTGCATGGTTGTGTATTTCTTCATCAGCCAGGTAAACCAGATTCTGATCACTTATAAAGATGCAGCGGGAATCTGGCATGAAGACCGGTTCCGTCCACTTGTGACGGCACTTGTGAATCTGGTGCTGAATATTATTCTTGTACAGTTCATTGGTATCTATGGTGTTATCCTGTCTACCGTTATTTCGGTGCTGGCTGTTGGTATGCCGTGGATTCTGCACAACCTGTTTACGGTATTATTTAAGCGGAATGCATGGGAATATATACGGAAGCTTCTGTATTATACAATCGTGACAACGATTGTATGTACACTTACCTATCTGGTTGCAAGCCAGATACCGGGCGTTGGAATTCTGGCGCTGATCCTGAAGGCAATCGTGTCTGTGATCGTGTCAAATCTGTTGATGTTTGTGGCTTATTTCAAGATGGGAGAGTTTGCAGAAGTAAAGAAACTTGTGATACGCGTATTGAAGAGACAGGCTTAATGTGGGGCGGCAGCAACCATGTGAGCGGGAAGGAGAACATATGAGGAAGTTAAAATTATGGGTGGCGTGTGCGATGGCGGCAGCGATGCTTGCACTGACTGCATGCGGAAAAGAAGATAAACTGGTGCTGGTGACAACCGAAGCGGCAGCGTCACAGAGTGATGCGACAACGACTGAAGATATTCTGGCAGATATCCGGGAGGAAGCAGAGAATACAACGGAAGAGGAAAAGAAGCGCGAACCCGCTTCAGAGGAAGATAAGAAGGTCACGATGGAAGCAATCTATGATGCAAACAAAGGGGATACATTGCTTGCGGGTGGAAACAATTACAGCTTGAATACAATCTATTACAGTGATGGTGTTGAGGTGTATTCGGAATATCAGTTCCTTGGGTTTGCCGAGGACGGCACGTATCTGCAGGCGTACGAGGATTCAAATGGAATCGTGCAGGTGCTTGATAAAGAATATGGCTATTGGTATCTGATTGATGAGGACAAGACGTGTTATGCATTGATCTATCCAGAACCAAATGTGGCAGATGCGATCATCAACACGAATCACAACGATATGATTATCTCCCTTACAGAGGCGGATCAGACGATCAAGGATATCTACCGTGAGGACGGAGATCTGGTTGTGGAGACAAATTATAAGAATGACAACGCATCTTATGTATTCCAGTATGTTCTGGATGACAATTACAAGGTGCTTGAATATTATTGTTACGATGCCAATGGGGAAAAGGTATCATATTCCTGGGTGACAGAAGGAAATTCTTATACATATCCGGAGGCAATCGCGACCGCACACGAGTCTATGATGACGCGGACAGTTACGTTCAAGATTTTAGAGGGAAAAGGACTGGAGAGCAGTTATACAGTTCCAGTGGACAAACCGGTACAGCTTGCATTGCTGGAATATAAAGCATACACGGATGAGGCATGCACGACAACTTGGGAAGAGACCGCCGACGATTCAGGCATGTATACCGATGAAGTTATCTATCTCAAACGTGAAGGTGCGGACACAACAGAGGGAACAACGGAAGATTCGACGACAAATCCGTAAATCTCTTTACAAATCAGTGGGATATGTAGTATACTACGGGTAAGAACGAATAGTAGGAGAATGTAAAAAGGAAGTGAGAATATGAGTATGAATATTAGCAGCAATTTTTTTAATAGCATGCTTGGAACATCTTCCAGCAATTCAAGCAGTGGATTGATGGGACTTCTCAGCGATTACAACTCCATTCGGAACGGCAGTTATCTGAAGCTTGCAAAACATTATTATTCGAACGATAGTGCGAAGAAGGCAACGCAGAAGCAGTTTTCCAAGAGTAACATAGAGACGAAGACAGAGGATACTGCGACAAAGACGGCATCCGAGGATGCATGGAAGGATCTGAAAACATTGAAGGATGAGAAGCTGTATCAGAGTGCGGATACAGATAAGATCCAGAAGAATGTAAAGAGCTTTGTCAGCAATTACAACAGTGTGATGGAGAGTGCACAGAATTCAGATAAATCAGGCGTACTGAAGGATGCATCCAGACTGGCTTCTCAGACTGGAAATTATACAAGTGCATTAGCCAAGATCGGAATTACGGTGAAAAGTGATAACACACTTGCATTTGACGAGGAGGCATTTGCATCCGCAGATATGTCGGATGTGAAGAAACTGTTTGCCGGAGATTTCTCTTTCGGCAGTAATACACAGAGTCGTATGTTGCAGCTTGCAAGCGATGCATCTGCAAATTCATCGTCTGTATTTTACAATCAGTACGGAGCAGTGGCAGGCGCGTCAGTTGGAAGCTTCTACGATAGCTTATTCTAATTAGCAGAGACAGAAATATATAGTTCAATCTCCCCAAGAGGATTGATAATAAGAATGGGAAGATCCGCGGGTTGACTGTGGATCTTCTTCTTTTGTCTGGAAATGGGAGGACTGGTGCAATATGGCAAAAATACGAATCGACAAATATTTGGCAGATGCGGGTTTTGGCAGTCGAAAGGATGTGAAAGGACTGCTGAAGGCAAAACAGGTCACCATAAATGGTGAGATGTGTGTCCATGCGGAGGAAAAGCTGGAACCGGCGCAGGATGTTGTCTGTGTGCAGGGTAAAATGGTCGTGTATGAGAGTTTTTCTTATTATATGCTGCATAAACCACAGGGGGTGGTGTCTGCAACGAAAGATGCACATGAAAAAACAGTTGTGAATCTTATTACAGAACAAAAACGACGCGATTTATTTCCGGTAGGACGGCTGGACAAAGATACGGAAGGGCTGTTGCTTTTAACCAACGATGGAAAGCTGTCAAATGATCTGCTGGCACCGGGAAAGCATGTGGAAAAAACCTATTATGCAAGGATCAAAGGCATGGTCACGAAGAAGGAGGTCGCTGCTTTTGCTGAGGGTGTAGATATCGGAGATGAGCTGCTCACAGCACCAGCTGAACTGAAGATTCACAAGGCAGGGAGCGAAAGTGAGATCGAAATTACGATCACAGAGGGGCGGTATCATCAGATTAAACGAATGTTTGAAGCGGTAGGTATGCAGGTGCTATATTTAAAGCGTTTGCGTATGGGACCGTTGTATCTGGATGAGTCGCTTGCGTGTGGTGAATATCGGAAACTTACCACAGAGGAAATCCAGAGCCTGAAAAACAGAGAAGAATGGTAAATCGTTTGTGAAATACGAGAAAGTATGTTGACATATGAGGTAGAAAAAGTATAAACTGTAAAGAAGGTATTGCAGTTTTGCAGGAGGAAACGATATGGACGAAAATAAGAATCCGGAATCCAGATATGACGTGGATGAAGAAGAGGGTGCCACCACCGTATTACGTGCGATGGATGCAGAAACTGAGGACGAAGAAGAGGGCGCGACGACGGTATTGCGCGCAGAAGATATGACACCTGAGGATGACGATGATACGGAAGGTGCAACGACGGTTCTGACAGGACCAGAACCAGCGATGATGGGTGCAGCACCAGCACCGGGCGCACCACAGTTTGAGGACAAGACACAGATGCTTCCGCCACAGGGAGCACCGATGGGAATGCCGATGGGACAGATGCCGAACGGACCGATGGGAGCACCAATGGGACAGATGCCGAACGGACCGATGGGAGCACCAATGGGACAGATGCCGAACGGACCGATGGGAGCGCCAATGGGACAGATGCAGAATGGACCGATGGGAGCACCAATGGGACAGATGCCAAATGGATCAATGGGAGCACCGATGGGTATGATGCCGAATAACGGACAGATGCCGCCGATGAATGGTGGAAAGCCGCCAAAGGCGCCGAAACCACCGAAAGCTCCGAAGGAGAAAAAACCGAAGGCACCAAAACAGCCAAAAGTAAACAAAGATGGTTCACTAAAGAAGAAAAAGACAGGTCTGATCGTGGCTATCTGCGTCGTTGTGGTATTGGCATTGGGCGCAGGCGCATATTTCCTGTTCTTTACGCCAGAGAAACGGTATGAGAGGAAGATGGATGTTGCTGAGAAGGCGATGACAGACAGCAATTACGAAGAAGCTGTCACGGCGTATGAAGCAGCACTTGGTATCTTTGATGACCGGGTTCCGGCTATGAACGGTTTGTTATCCGCACAGATTAGTGCCGGTGAAAGCGATGGGGCGAGAGAGAATTTCACAGAGTTCCGTACAACAATCACGGGCTTTGATGCAGATAAAGTAACAGAGAACAGTGAGGATATCGTAGCATTCTATGAATACGCAGATGATCTTTACAGTGATACGGATTCTCTGATCGATGCATATAAGGAAGGGTATAACCTGACAAACGACAACGGTCTGAAGAAGAACCTCGTAACTGCATATGTAGACCGTGCCGATGCAATGGATAACTCTGATTATGAAAATAAGATTGCTGCTTATGGAGATGCTTTGGATCTCGACAGTACGAATGAGTCGGCTCTGAGTGGAAGAAAGGCATGTGCATATGCTGTTTTGGATGATATGATGGATGCACAGCAGTATGATCAGGCAGAATCCTTTATCAATACATATGCGGACAGCATGTCGGATGTGGACTTCTCTTCTTATACAGAGAAGATTGAGTCAGAGCGTGCGTTGATGACAGCCAGACATGATCTGATGGAGCAGGTAATCAGCCTGATGTCAGCTTCCGATTATGCAGGCATGATGGACGTGGATGGTTCCGATAATGCAAGTACAGTTGTTGCAAATATGGACGGTGATTCTTATGTTTATGCAACGGATGGCTATGACAGCTCCTATACAGGAAAAGCTGCGGGCGTTTACACATATTCTACTTTGTTGAGTTCTGGTTATTACTTCTATTATGGTGATTACGAGAACGGTGTGCGAAGTGGACAGGGAACGATGTTCGTCAAGATGGATGGTTATAATCAGGCATATCTGGTTTATGAAGGTGCATGGAGCAACGATAAACCGAACGGTGCAGGTACTGAGACATCTGTCAACGAGGACGCTGGCGATGAGCTTGTAACGGTAACCCGTTCTGGTAATCTGGTAGATGGATTGTTTGATGGAGAGGTAACTGTATCGCTTGTATCGAACGATGAAGAGTATGGTGGAACTTACACAGGTACATATACTGCATCGAACGGTGATGCACCGGATATCCGTGAGAATTATCCGGATCTGGATTTTAGTGATGTATCGGAAGATAAAACAGTTTATGTGGTACTGGAATGTGACGGTTCACCAATGTACTGGCACTTCTCAAAGGGATCAGCCGCAAAGCTCGGTATACATACTTTTGGGAACTAAGATAAAAATAAATGGTGGTAAAACATATGGACATATTGATCAATGACTATATAAATGGAGAGCGCTCCCTGTGTAGGGATGAAGCTCAGTTTTCCGCGTATCTGTTCCAGATTTTGAACGGATGCAAACGTGTCAAGATCGATTCTGACAATTTTACAAATAAGACTTACGAAGTAATGCAGGCATATTATATGCCGGCGTTCCTGCGTGATTACTTCAATTATGCGGACAGTAAAGCTGAATTCAACCGGAAGCTTGTGACATTTGCAAACCGGAAGTTACGTGCACTGTATGCAGGTGAAGAGGCGCAGGGGGCGATGCTTGAGGATGTAGATGCCAAGGCAGTGAATGCTGCGGAGATTTACAATCTGGATAAGGAACTGGATTTAGAAAATCCGGGGTTCGATCTTGGAAAGCATATCAATGGATGGTCTGGAAAAGAACGCGAATATCGAAATCCGCTTGCACGTTGGATGATGAATGCGCGACCGGATATCGCAGTTTTGCTGAAACGACGCGGCATCAAACGTACAGAGCTACGGATGCATGAGATTGATTGTCATTATCTGAATAGTGTAGACACGTATCCAGCGATGATTGGACGCGTGGATGAAAAAGGATATGTGACTGGGTGCAAGAAGATCGTGTGTACGAAGCAGCAGGTAGAACAGTATGCGTTGGAGTTTCTGTGTGAGACACCAACGGAGGAATACGCAGATACCATCGGTATGAAATGGTGGGGACCGGCGAAGGAGTCGGACACACCGGTAGAAGACAGCGGTATTGCGATTGAACCTGGCTTTATTAGTATGGCGAATCTGGTTAGTGCAAAGAATGCACAGATGTATGAGGAAGTGGACAAGCCGATCGCAATGCAGAAATTGCAGGAATACAACAAAGCATTCTATGCGGAAGAGCGGAAAGTGAAGGAACCGAAAGCAATCCTCGGAAGTGTTTTGGAATTACAGATATAAGCAGGATAAGAAAAAGGGTTGAAACATAGTTGTTTCAACCCTTTTTTATGGATACAGAATCTATCAATTATTCCATAGCTGCTTTTAATGCGGCGTCTAAATCCTCTAAGATATCATCGATGTTCTCCAGACCAACAGAGAAACGAACCATACCAGCATCAATACCAGCTGCAACAAGCTGCTCGTCGGATAACTGGCGATGTGTTTCACTTGCTGGATGCAGGACACAGGTACGGATATCTGCAACATGCACTTCGTTGGAGGCAAGCTTTAATGAATCCATGAATTTTGCCGCAGCCGGACGTCCGCCCTTGATGATAAAGGAGATAACACCGCAGGATTTGCCACCGAGATATTTTTCTGCAAGTGCATGGTTTGGATCAGAAGGAAGTGCTGGACAACTGACACTGACAACTGCGTCACTCTTTTCAAGGTATTCTGCAACTGCCATTGCATTTTCTGTATACTGCTTCATACGAACTGGAAGAGTCTCTAATCCGAGATTCAACAGGAATGCAGAATGTGCGGCTGGATATACACCGAAGTCACGCATGAGCTGCATTCTTGCCTTGACGATATATGCCATATTGCCATAAGATTTTGTATAGCAGGTTCCATGGTAGGATTCGTCAGGCTCGACAAGCTCTGGGAACTTGCCATTATCCCAGTTGAACTTGCCGCTGTCTACGATGACACCGCCGATCTGAACGGCATGTCCATCCATATATTTACTTGTGGAATGTACGACGATATCAGCACCGAAGTCAAAAGGTTTACAGAGAATCGGAGTTGCAAATGTGTTGTCTACGATCAATGGAACTCCCATTGCATGTGCAATATTTGCGAAACGCTCAATATCAAATACAGTCAGCGCCGGGTTTGCGATTGTCTCGCCAAACACGAGCTTTGTATTCTCTTTAAAACAGGCCTTGATCTCATCGTCAGACATATTTTTATCCACGTAGATACATTCAATGCCAAGCTTCTTCAAAGTGAAAGAGAACAGATTGATCGTGCCGCCGTAGATTTCAGGGGTACTGATGATGCTGTCACCAGCCTGACAGATATTTAAGATGGAAAGCAAGGTAGCTGCCTGTCCGGAAGTGGTACACATGGCACCGACACCACCTTCCAGGGCTGCAATTTTCTCCTCGACTGCCATGACTGTTGGATTGGCAAAACGGGAATAACAGAGTCCTTTTGTTGGATCATCAAAGATGCCGGCAACTTCTGCGGCAGATTCGTACACATACGTTGTACTTTGGACGATAGGCAGAACACGAGGCTCGCCATTCTTTGGTGTATAGCCTGCATGCAGGCATTTTGTTTCATCTTTCATTGTAATAAAAACCTCCTATGGTATATAGTTACTATGATTTAATGTAACATAAATACTATATTAATACAACAGCCGGGTGTAAGCGAGAGCTTTGCATGTTATTTCGCGAAATAACGACGAAAAAAATGAGAAATTCTGAAAAAATTGCTTGCAAAATAAAATTCCGTATGGTAATATCTAACTCTGTGATATATTTTTATATTCCTTGCTTCCGACCAGTTCGGAGGCCAATAGACCATAAGGAGGTGCAATAACATGAACAAGTATGAATTGGCGTTGGTTGTTAGCGCAAAGATTGATGATGACGCAAGAACTGCTGTTGTAGATAAGGCTAAGGCTATTATCGAGAAGGCAGGCGGCACAATCACAAACGTTGACGAAAAAGGCAAGCTGAGATTAGCATACGAGATTCAGAAGATGAAGGAAGGTTTCTACTACTTCATCCAGTTTGATGCAAACGCTGAAGCTCCAGCTCAGATCGAAGCAAGTGTTCGTATTATGGAATCTGTTCTCAGATATCTTTGTGTTAGACAGGACGCAGAGTAATAGTTAGGAGGATTTCCGATGAACAAAGTAATTTTGATGGGTCGTTTAACTCGTGATCCGGAAGTTAGATATTCACAGGCTGCAGAGCCTTTAGCAATCGCAAGATATACACTTGCAGTTGACCGTAGATTCCAGAGAAGAGACAATTCTGGAAATGAGCAGACAGCAGATTTTATCTCCTGTGTTGCATTTGGCAGAAACGGAGAGTTTGCTGAGAAGTATTTGAAGCAGGGTACAAAGATTGCGATTACAGGTCGTATTCAGACAGGCAGCTATACCAATAAGGACGGCAATAAAGTTTATACAACAGAAGTTGTCGTAGAAGAGCAGGAGTTTGCAGAGAGCAAGAATGCAGCTGGAAACAACGGCGGTGGATATCAGCAGGAAGACAGACCGGCACCTGGTAATGCCAGTGCAGATGGATTCATGGATATTCCAACAGGATTGACAGGCAACGATTTACCATTTAAGTAAGGAAATTAAATGGAGGTAATTAGTAATGGCTTACAATAAGACAGAGAAGAGCGATCGTCCAGACGCTCCTATGAAGAGAAGACCAATTCGTAGAAGAAAAAAGGTCTGTGTATTCTGTGCAGAGAAGAATGCAGTAATTGATTACAAGGATACAAACAAGCTTAAGAGATACATCTCTGAAAGAGGTAAGATTCTTCCTAGAAGAATTACTGGTAACTGTGCAAAGCATCAGCGTGCACTTACAGTTGCAATCAAGAGAGCAAGACACGTAGCTCTTATCCCTTACGTTGTAGAGTAAGAAGAACGTATAAGACTCCAATTTGCGGATTTCTGCAGATTGGAGTTCTTTTTTTGTCATAATATGTACGAATTGATACAAATTAGATACATTTTCATGGTAAGATAAGAACAGTAAAATAAAGGATACTGTGAGGAGATTGTGGTGAGAAAGATAAGAAAAAGACGAATGGCAGCCGTGATGGTACTCTGTGTGGGACTGCTCAGCGGATGTGCCGGCAAAACCCAGACGGATGATCTTGTGATCACGATACCGGAATATGAGAAAATTACATACACAACCGAGCCAGTCGTGCATGGAGACATTGCGCCGGTGCTCGATCTGCGATTGAAATCAGAACAGTTTGAACGGAAAGAATACTATCCCGATCATGATGAGATGGAGGTTGATCAGGTATTTGTCCATGTTGGAGATGTCGTGCAAAATGGAGACACACTTGTCACCTTCTCTTCGGAGGATATAACGGAGGAACGAAGACAGTATGAAAACCGTGTGGAAGAGGATGCGCTTCTGATCGACCATTATACGAAGCTGGATGCAATCAATCAGACAGATGAACACCAGGAGAGTATCGAGCAGTTAAAGAAAGACCAGGAGATTGCAGGACTGTACATCAAAGATCTGGACGCAAGACTGGAAGCTTATACGATTAAGGCAGAGGGAAGCGGCATTGTGAGCAGCCTGTCGGATATGCTTGATTATGGAACCGTGTATGCCGGAGATGCAGTTGTAACGATCCTGTATGGCTCGGACAATTATACTACGACGACAGAGGATGATTATGCGTTTGAGGTAGGACAGACATTTACGGCAACTTTTGGCGTTGGAAGCTATGAGGTCAGATTGACAGCGATTGATGTGCTGGCGTCGGATACGGATGCCGGGATGAAACGGCAGCTTACATTTACATTGGTTGACTCAGCGAAACGGCCAAGCTCGGATTCACTGAATCTGGAGATCGAGAAAAATGTGCTCAAGAATGTCCTGTATGTACCGGAGGATGCAATCGTGTATGTGGGAAATGACAATTACGTCTATGTGCTGGATGAAGACGGATTCCGACATGGCGTACAGGTGCAGACTGGGGCAACGATTGATGGCTATACAGTGATTGAAGATGGTTTAAAAGAGGGCGACAAGGTGGTGATTGCAAAATGAGAATCGGACAGAAACTAAAACGACAGCTGGGATTTTTGATGAGTGTACTCTGCGCGGTCTCTCTGGTTGCCTGTGGAACGAAATATGCAGATGCGCCAGCTTTGCTGGAACCGGTATCTGGAACGGAATCGTACCGGGAAGTATCTGTGGGAGATGTAGGCGATCTGAAAATCGCATATGGATCGATCGTGCCAACAGAACATGCGGTGTTCTGGACGACACAGGTCAGCGTGGCAGAAGTCCTTGTCGACGTTGGAGATTATGTGGAAGCTGGACAGGTGGTAGCTACTGCGGATCTGGAAGCGGCACAAAAGGCAAAACAGGATCTGGAAGAAGCCCGGAGTCTGCTCGTGCAAAAACGTGAGCTGGAGGTGCAGAAACAACAGCTCACGATACAGAAGCTGAATCTAAAACAGGCGGGAGAAAATCAACTGGGAGATTCTGACAGTGCTGCGAAAACAGGAAAAGAGATCGAGACGGAACAGGAAAATGCCAATTATGATGAACTGCTTTACAAGCACCAGCTTGCCGATTACGATGATCAGATTCAGAAGCAGCAGGAGATCATTGAGGATGGAACCCTCAAGGCAACTGCAAGCGGGTATGTTTCTTATGTGCGTCAGTTTACATATGGCAATCAGGTTACAAGCTCGATGAATGTTATCACGATTGCAGATTATGAGGATACATATATTCAGATACAGAATACAACGATCAAAGACAAGCTTCTGGAGAAATACGACCGTTATTATACGATACAGGATGGCGCGAAAATTTCGCTTCGGGAGTATGCCTATACAACACAGGAGCGCCTGACAGCCGAAAATCAGCAGAAATATCCGGCACTTCGAATGCAGTATGAGGATGCTCAAAAGAGCGCACCAGTCGGTTCTGTAATCGCCGTTTATCTCGTCAGAGACCGCGTGGAAGATGTCCTGTATGTCGGAAAAGATTCCATCTATGAGGACGATCAGGGATCATTTGTCTATGTAAAAAATGGGGAGCAGCGCGAACAGCGCTACATTGAGACAGGAGTCAGTGACACGGTAAATACAGAGGTGATATCCGGGCTTTCTGAGGGAGAAAAAGTGTATTATACATCAGAGGCTGCATGGCCGGATGCATATGAGGAATATACGGTAAGTGCTCCAACGAATTATGATTCGATGTTTTATACAAACCGCTATGCGATTGCAGATACGATGCGGATCAATTACACATCTCCATATGAAGGTACAATTCAGGAAATCTGTGTATCCAATGGAGATTATGTGCAAAAGGGCGATGTGTTACTCAAGGTTCGAACGAATGAAGGCAGCGCGAAGCTGGCGGAGATGCGGTCAGGAATTGAGGATATGAAAGAAAATCGCACGAAAGCAGTGCAGGCACATGAGAATACACTTCGGTCGCTGCAACAGGAAAAGCAGGCAGCGTTGACTGCCGGACAGACACCACTTGCAACCGGTACGGATGCACAGAAAGCAACCGACGGTGATGCAGAAGAACAGGCAAATCCGAATCTTTCATCTATGCTGGATGTCGATATTCAGATTGAGAATCTGGATTTTCAGATACAGACGCTGGATTATACATACCAGCTCAAGCAGTCAGAGGAAGCATATACGGAGGCAAGCTGTAACAATGACGGAACAGGTGTTATGTCAATCTGCGCTGAGCAGGAGGGCGAGGTGTTGGATTTTTGGGGAGACACCGGAGGCAAGCTGGAGCTTGACTCGGATATTCTGGCGATTGATACGCCGGTGAAGGAGAAATTGGCATTGTATGGTGGAAACAGCAAGGTTGCGAACGGGACACCTGTATCGGTGCAGGATGAGGAAAGTGGAAAGACGATACAGGGCATCATCTGTGGTTCTAACGGAATCACGGAAGGAACAAAGGAAGAGTATTATGTCACGACGGTAGGGGATCGTGTCTATATCACGCAGAGTCTGACGGACGACAGCCGGATGTACTATGTGAAATTAGACGGGAACGCATCCGTGGAGAATATGACCGGAAGTCAGATAATTTCCTATCCGCTGATTTCTTATTCGGATGTGTACACGATTCCGGCAGATGCGCTCTACACAGAGAAGGCGAACTCAGGCAAGGAGACATCCGGGGATTTCTATTATGTGTGGAAAATCGTAGATGGAAATATCGAGAAACAATATGTGGATGCCGCAATCAGCAACAGCGCACAGGATACATCCAAATATAAAAAGGGCGATGTAGTGGCATGTATATTTAATGGTATTTCGGAGGGAGATATACTGGCGGGACCAGTTTCAGAGGAAGAGGAGTAAAAGATGATACGGTTTGTTTTACAAAAAATTAAAAACAAAAAATGGTTGACGACCTGCCTGCTTCTGGGACTTGTCTTTCTTGTGGCAGCGGTTTCCTGTCAGCCAATGTTCAAGGCAGGCTCGCTCAACAAGATGCTACTGGACAGCTTTCATAATGCAGGTGAGGAAGCAGAGGCATATCCGACGGTGATCGGAAGAACAGGTGCTTATGTGACGGAGAAACGTCAGACAGCTGCGGCTGTGCTCGACGGTGTGAAAGGGTATCAGCAGACATGGGAGAAATATCTTGGATCCATAAAGGCGGTGAATACGCAGACTATTCTGACGCTGGATGAACAGTCCGCACAGGGCGCGTATGGTGGAAAAGGAAAATATCTGAAGGTATCGTATATGCCGGATATGCTGGCACATACACAGGTGCTTGTCGGCGAGGACTACGATGCGTATGCTGGGAATCTGTATGGCTGTATGTTGTCCGAGAGTGTGATGGATGCCTGCGGCTTTACAGTCGGTGAGACATTGGAATTCCCACTTTGGACAGATGCAGACGGGGAAACGCTGAAGCTGCAGATCTGTGGTATCTTCAAGGAGACGGACAGCACAGACACCTTCTGGTATACAGCGCCGAATACGATGGAACAGGAGATGTTTGTAAGTGAGGAAACCTTTGATGCCATCGTGAAGCAGTTTGCACCGGAAAAGATCAACTATGCGACCAATGTGCTGCTTGATTATACGAAGATCAATCAGAAGAATGTAGCAGATGTGCAATATTATATTGAGCAATTTCATAAGGAGGATGAGAGCTTTACCGATTCGTTCCTGAATCTGCTCAAGCAGTACCAGAAGGACAAGAAAACGATAGATATCACGCTCTGGGTATTGGAGCTTCCGTTGCTTGGTCTGGTGCTTGCATTTATCTATATGGTGACTGGACAGATCATCGACACAGAACAGGGCGAGATCGCCATGATGCGGAGCCGGGGATACCGCCGCAGTCAGATTGTAGCGCTCTATGCATTGCAGGCGTGTATTCTCTGTCTGGTGGCAATGCTGATTGGAACGCCACTTGGATATGGACTTTGTAAGCTGGCTGCATCGACCACAGATTTCCTGACATTCCATGCCGGGAATCTCTCGATGTATCATTTTACACCAGTGATGCTTGTCTATGGACTGGCGGCGTCTGCCGTTGGAATTCTGTTCATCCTGATTCCGGTCGTGATTCATTCCGGGGTATCGATTGTACAGCAAAAATCTGATCAGAAGATCAACAAGAAGATGTTCTGGGAAAAATATTTTCTGGATATCGTGTTGCTTGGCGTTTCAATCTATCTGCTTCACAATTTCAATCAGGAGATTGATAAGATCCGTGCACGGGCACTGCTTGGGGCGAAGATGGATCCGTTGATCTTCTTGGATTCTGTATTGTTTATCGTGGCGATGGGACTTGTTGTACTGCGGTTGTTGCATTATCTTGTGCAGCTTGTCTATCATATCGGCAGAAAAAAGTGGCGTCCGGCAGTGTACGCGTCGTTCTTACAGATCACGCGGAACTTCCGCAAGCAGGGATTTATCTCGGTATTTTTGATTCTGACCGTGGCGATGGGACTGTTCAATGCCAATGCGGCGCGCACGATCAACCAGAACTATGAAAACCGGATCCGCTATGCAGATGGAGCCGATATCCGTTTGCAGGAGACATGGAAGATGCAGGCATTTTATGTGTCTGCCAATGATATCGACTATAACTATGTGGAGCCAGATCCGGTCAAATATGACGAGCCGGTCAAGCAGGGACTTTGCACGAGCATGGCAAAGGTAATCCGAACTAACAATATATCGGTGAGCCGGGGAAAAACGAAGATTGCTAACTGTGAGTTCATGGGAATCCATACAAAAGATTTTGGTGAGACTGCGTATTTGCAGGAGGAACTAAACAGAGGCGTTCATTGGTATACATATTTAAATGAACTGGCACAGCAGGAAAATGGTGTGATTCTGTCGAAGAATCTGGCAGCGGCGCTGGAGGTCAAAGTGGGGGATGTTGTGGATTGCTCCAGATATGGAGATTCTGTCCTGAAGAAAGAGACGGTGCGTGGTACGATCAGCGGAAAGGTCGTGGCGATCGTAGATGCGTGGCCGGGCTTTGTCCAGTATACCTATGAAGATGGAGAAGAGACAGAGCATTATCTGATCGTCGCAAACTATGCGAAAACGGTGCAGAGCTTCAAGATTTCTCCATATGAGATATGGTACAAGCTGGCAGATGGCGTGGACAGTGATGCGGTACGGGCTGTGATCGACGCGAGTGGAACGAAGTTGTCGGCATATACCGCTTTGGACCGGGATATTGATGCGATGAAGGAAACAGCGATGATACGGATTACAAACGGAATGTTCACTTTGAGCTTTGTCATTGCACTGATTCTATGTATGATTGGATTCCTGATTTACTGGATCTCATCGATCCGGCAGCGGGAATTGTTATTTGGTGTATATCGGGCGATGGGCTTAAGCGAGAAGGAGATAAACCGTATGCTTGTAAACGAGCATCTGTTTTCCACATTGCCATCGATTCTGGCAGGTGGTGCCTGCGGCGGTGTGGCGACATATCTGTTTGTGCGGTTATTTGGTGTGATCTATCTTCCACAGAAACACAACTTAAGTATTTATGTCTATCTCGACCAGATGGATGTGGTGAAGCTCGTTGCAGTGCTTCTCGTCATGATTTTGTTGTGTATTGTAATCCTGCGGCGGCTGGTACGAAGTCTGAATATCACGCAGGCACTGAAATTAGGAGAGGAGTAAGATTTCGCGATGAATATGATAGAAGCAAGAAATATTACACGGGTGTTCCCGGTTGGCGATGGCGATTTCTACGCCTTGAAGCATGTCGATATTGATATACCGGCAGGGAAACTTACGATATTGAAGGGACGTTCTGGAAGTGGAAAGACCACATTGATGAATATATTAAGTGCCCTGGATGCACCGACAGAGGGGGATGTCAGTTTCGATGGACAGGTGTATTCGGAGATGGAAGATGCACAGAAGGAACAACTGCGAAGAAAAGAAATTGGGTTTGTCTTTCAGGCAGTTGCGTTGATCCCGATTATGAATGCATATGAGAATGTGGATTTTGCAATGCGGCTGGCAGAACCGGAGCTGACCGCGAAGGAGGTTGACGAACGAATCAGGGAGACACTTGCCTTGGTCGGAATGGAAGAGCGTATGCGGCATATGCCGGGACAGATGTCCGGTGGAGAGCAACAGCGGGTCGCAATCGCGCGGGCAGTGGCACACCGGCCGAAGGTTGTGTTTGCAGATGAACCGACCGGAGCGCTGGATACCGAGTCTGGACTTCGGGTCATGCAGTTGTTCCGAAACCTGATCGAGAAAGAAGGCGTGACGATCGTTATGACAACACATGATCCAAACCTGATGGAGCTTGGCGATGTTGTCTATGAGTTGGAGGATGGTGAGATTATTGACAGACAAATACGAGAATGATACATTGGATGATATGGAAAATGACATGGTAGAAGAGGAAAATTTGGCAGAAAAGTCCCCTTTGATCGTCTGCGATTCTCTCGTAAAAATCTATAAGACGAAAGAGGTTGAGGTGCTTGCGCTGCAGGGACTTGACCTGACGGTCAACCGCGGGGAGCTGATGGCAATCATCGGGAAGAGTGGAAGCGGAAAAAGTACGCTTATGAATATCGTTGGAGGTCTGGAAGTGCCATCCGCCGGACGGATCATCGTGGATGGGCAGAATCTGGCGGAATTTACAGAGCGTCAGATGGTGCAGTACCGGAAGAAACAGATCGGGTTTGTATGGCAGAAGAGCGGACGGAATCTGTTTCCGTATCTGACTTCGCTGGAAAATATTGAGGCACCAATGCTTGCAATTCATAAAAGCGCGAAGAAACGGCGGGAGAAGGCAGAGGAATTGCTGGCGTTAGTTGGCATGGAGCATAAACGGGATTCTTACCCGGCACAGATGTCTGGTGGAGAACAGCAGAGAGTGGCAATCGCAGTCGCGCTTGCAAACGAGCCGGAAATCCTGCTCGCCGATGAGCCGACCGGGGCGGTTGATACAAAGACCTCTTCGAACATTCAGGATCTGTTCCGGAAGTTAAACCGGGAGCTTGGACTTACGATCATCATAGTCACGCATGATATGAAACTTGCACATAAGGTAGACCGTGTTGTCATGATTTCAGATGGCAAGATCAGTACAGAGAAGATCCTGAAACAGCATTACCGGGATATGCTGGATCAGTTGGAATCGCCGGATATGACGGATGAGACACATGAGGAATATTCCGTGCTGGATAAGGCACATCGTGTGCAGCTGAGCGATGATATGCTTGCGGCAGCAGGCATTGATACGAACAAGGTCAAGGTGCGCATCGAGGATGGACGCGTCGTGATCGAGGCGGAGGAAAAGAAAGAATGATTAAGATACTGGTAGTGGAGGATGAACGCGCGATTTCGGATCTCATTCGGATGAATCTGGAGGATGCCGGATATGCCTGCACCTGTGCATATGATGGTATGGCGGCAGCGGATCAGATAGAGACACAGACGTTTGATCTGGTTTTACTGGATATCATGCTGCCGAAGGTAAATGGATATGAACTGTTAGAATATATCAAGCCGACGGGAACGCCGGTGATCTTCCTGACGGCAAAGGCAGGACTGGACGACCGTGTCAAAGGATTAAATCTTGGTGCCGAGGATTATATCGTGAAGCCATTTGAGATCGTGGAGCTGATCGCACGTGTACAGGTTGTGCTACGGCGGTTTCATAAGGATGCGACAAAACTTGTGTATGGCGATCTTGTCATCAATACGGACAATCGTACAGTACTGCGGGATGGCGTGCCAGTCGAGTTGACACCGAAAGAGTTTATGCTGTTGAAGATATTTGTACGCAACAAAAATATTACCCTGTTTCGTGATAAAATCTACGAGCTTGTCTGGGAAAATGACAGCTACGGCGATACGCGTACCCTCGATCTGCATGTACAGCGTCTCCGTAAAAAGCTTGGTCTGACTGACAAGCTGAGGACGATTTACAAGGTTGGATACCGGCTGGAAGATTAAAGGAATAGAGAAGATTCGTGAAGTTTCGTTATAAAGTTGTAATTATCAATATCATATTATTATCGCTTGGAATTGGAACCGTCGGATTCTTTATGATCCGTCGGAATTTCCAGCTTGCGCTCGATGCACAGATCAAAACCTCGATCGAGGAAAACAATCTGCTGCAATCGACGATCGAGTATCGTTTGCTCGATACGATCAATTCTTCCCCGTCAAATCTTGTGTATCAGATGAAGAATTTAAGTGCCGATGTCGTAGGTAAAATGGGCGGAAACAACAAAGGTGTCTATGTGTTCTACGATAGTGCGGAGGTTGTGCATTCTGCGGCAGACGACAATAAACTTTCCTGCCCGGAGGAGCTGTGGAGTACCGCAGTGATTGGGCAGAAGCAGTACATGATCACGAAGGAAGCCGGGCGGTATTATCTGTTTTCCTGTTCAACAAGTCTGGTTCAGGACAAAATGATGAATATTATCAATGCGCGGGATATCTCCGAGACATATCAGCTGGTGGAGAATGAACGGCGGTATTTTGTCCTGCTTTTAGGTATTGTCGTGCTTTGCTGTACGGTGGCAGTGTTTGTGATTACCTATCTTCTGACGAAGCCTTTGGAGACGCTGAACCGGGCGTCGAAGAAGTTTGGAGAGGGCGATTACGAGAGCCGCGTGCATCTGCGCAGTCACGATGAAGTAGGTACACTGGCACAAACCTACAACCAGATGGCGGATGCAGTGTGTGAGCATATGGATGAACTGCAGGGAATGGTGACACGACAGGAACAGTTCGTGGCAGATTTCACGCATGAGGTCAAAACGCCGATGACAACGATCATCGGGTATGCGGACATGCTGCGTTCCAAGGAGATGAAAAGGGAGAATCAGGTGCTTGCGGCATCGTATATTTTCCATGAAGGAAAACGTCTTGAGGCAATGTCGATGAAGCTGTTTGATTTTATTTACACGAAACACAGGAAGATTGAGTTTCAACCGATCTCGGTTGAGAACTTCATGCAGGAGGTTACGGAGAGTGTGACGCCGATCCTGGCGCAGAAGAACCAGATGCTTGTCTGTACGACGGTGGAAGCGAGGATCGAGGGAGACAGCAATCTTTTGAAATCCGCATTTATCAATATTATAGACAACGCCAGAAAGGCGTCAGAGCAAGGAAGTGAGATTCGGTTCTTTGCGAAGCAGACGGACGATGGCGTGCAGATTGGCGTGCAGGATTTTGGTGTTGGTATCAGTGAAGAACATTTACAAAGAATCTTCGATGAGTTTTATATGGTAGATAAATCGCGTTCACGGAAAGAGGGCGGTGCGGGACTTGGACTTTCGCTTGCGGCATCCATTGTGGAAAGCCATGGGGAGAAGCTGGAGATCGAAAGTACAGTTGGAGAAGGCACAACAATGTGGGTGGTATTTCATGAAAAAAATCTTACAGAACAATAAAATACGCGTCGGACTGTTATTTGTCTGTTGTGTGCTGATCGTCGTGCTAAGCATCATAGCACCGAAATATCTGCTTGCACGGACGCTTACGGAACAGACAAATCACGTCGAGGTGGCACCGGAGGAATATTATCTGGAAGCGGGAACGATGATGTCACGCAATACATCCTCAAATCTCTCGGCTGTCGATCGGATCAAGCTGATCTCCGGCACATGGGACAGTAACATGACAAAATGCGATATCACAGAGGGCTTTCTGGATGAAGTCGAAGCGGTGGAACTTGCGAAGAAGCAGTTGGATGTCTATTACAAGCAGGGTGTGTATCCGTATTCCGTTCAGATCCAGTATGACAATCTGTATTCATATTCGTCAGAACTTTACTGCTACACGGACACCAGCTTTGATACCTATGCGGCGTATCTCTGGAAGATCACATTTACGAAGTATGATAACAGCGTGGAGAATATCGTTTATATGACAGAGAGTGGGACAATCCTGCTTGCATGGACAAACAACACGAAGTTTGCGCAGACAACAACACTTCTGGACTTCTATGAAAATGTGCAGATACGGGATGTCCTTGGGGAAAATAAGCTGTACACGGCGAGTGCAATGAAGTATATGCCAGTTGCGTCTGTGACGATTCCTTACCCGGACGCAGAGGAGATAAAAGAAATTAAAAATGGAGCATTGATTACACTCCGGGTATCTGGCGACTTAGAGAACCTACAGGCATTGCAATATACGACGGAGCATGGACAGGGAATCGTCCTGATGCCATTACAGAACAACAAATGATATATTTTCTCATATATAATTCTTGATTTTCAAAATAAGTTCCTGTATGATGCATATAGTTAGCTTAGACTAACTTATATGCATCAAGGTGAGGAAACGATATGCCAATACAGGAACTGGTTCAAATCAAACAATCAAACGATCTCGAAAAAAACACAGCCGTGATGATGGCGGTCAATTGTGCACCAGTGATCAAGGGAAGTAAGGCTTCGAATCTGATCACAGTGACAATGCAGGAGTTTTACATGATCCGGAAGCTTGTGCGGGGAACCGGGATTTCTTATCATCTTCTAAAAATCAAAGCGAATAAATTCATGTTATTTTTGTATCGGAGAGAAGCACTCAAACGCTACATTCTATCTGAGAAGGTACAGAAATTTCTGCGTGGTTATGGCTATCCGGCAGATGATTTTTCTGCGATGCTGCATAGACTGTTTTCGCGTGTGGAACAGTATAGCAGAGGAGAGATTGCATATCCACATGAGATGGGAGCTTTCCTGGAGTATCCGATCGAGGACATCTTAGGATTTATGGAGAATGATGGAGAGAATTTTTCCTTTTATGGATATTGGAAGGTCTATCACAATGAGCAGGAGATGACACAGTTGTTTCAGCGTTTTGATGAGGAACGGGAGCATGTGCTGCAGGAGATTCTGGAGGGCAAGACAATCCGGGAGATCGCAGTCTGAGCTGTGACTTGCAAAACGCCAAATATATAACAAAAAGAAAGGGATAAGTTATGAGCAAAGTAAGTATTGTATATTGGAGCGGAACAGGAAATACAGCCATGATGGCAGGCAGTATCGCAGACGGTGTAGCAGCCGCAGGCGGTGAGGCAGAGCTGATCACGGTAGATCAGGCAAGCGTTGATGCATTGAAGGATGCATCCGTGATCGCACTTGGCTGTCCATCTATGGGTGCAGAGCAGTTGGAAGAGACACAGATGGAGCCATTTATGTGTGAGCTTGATGGCGTGATCGCTGGAAAGCAGATTGCACTGTTTGGTTCTTACGGCTGGGGCAACCAGGAGTGGATGCGTGACTGGGAGGATCGTATCGTTGCAGATGGCGCAACTGTTGTAAATGGCGAGGGTATCGCAGTAAACGGAACACCTGGTCCGGACGCAGAAGATGAACTGAAGGCACTTGGTCAGACACTCGCAAGTCTGTAATAATTGCGATTATTTAATATTTATCTGGAATAGATACAAATTTGATACATTCCTATGCTACACTGAAACCATCAAATCAGAAGGGGGAGGAATCCGAGATGAAACGATGGATAAAAGTGCTATGTATAGGAATGTTTTTTTCGCTATTGACAGGATGCGGAAAAGGCAGAGGTGATGTTGCCTCAGATTATCAGAAAAATGCTGAGGGAGGTACATTTGAGGCGGGAGAACCAACGAATATAAGCTATCAGGTTGCCGGAAATAACAATGTGACATTTACGGTCGATGCCGATGTGACAGGAGGCGAGCGGCTCTCTGGCAGCCGGTGCTATGGAGCAAAACCACAGGTGCTCGATGACGCGTATGTGGAAGCAAAGGTATATCCGGTATTTGATGTGGGAACGGCACAGTCGGTAAAACCATATATGGTATGTACAGATAAAGAGATGGATGACCGAAGAGATGCTCTTTGGGCAGAGATAGACAAGGTGTATCAACAACCGGCATCCCAGACGGATGCCGTCTCTGAGATCTGGAGGTATGGGTATTTTGCGGATATGAGTGAGTTGAATTGCAGTATGGACACGAAGGGACAGGCGACGCATACAATTTTGACAGGGGAAGAAAAAGTGGATCCGAGAATACCGGTTACAGCAACCAACCAGAAAACCTATAGCTATGTCGATGCAGAAGGTAAGGATATCAGCCGGGCAAGAGTGGATGGTGAAATCGATGGTCTGCCATATGTATATGAAACGTATTATCGGGCGGCTTCGGACAGCGAAGAAAATGTAAACTGGGTTACCTTATATATGCGGTACGACAGATATCGGAAGCAGATCCTTGTGCGACCGAAGGAGGACGGGGATGAAATCCCGGATCTGGGTGAGGCGGATGCACAGGCGGTGGCAGATGCATTTTTACAGAAGCTTGGATATGGAGACTTTGTATGTTGTGGAACGGAGATTGGTGCTTATAGGGAAAGGGACGAAGACCCTGATACGATGAGTGCCAATCTGATTGATCACTGGTATTGCTTTTCCTATAGCCGGAAGGTGGATGGGATTTCTGCAGCGGTTACAGCAGGTGTCAATGATTTACGGTTTGGCGTATCGGGGGAGCTGACAGCTCCGCAGGAGACCATCGATGTTACGGTGGATGCACAGGGCGTTGCAACTGTGAAGATACAGGCAAATCAATATGAATTAGAGGAAGAAGGAACTGGTATCACGTCCTATCTTACCTTTGAACAGGTGGATGCAGCCGCTCAGAAATATATGAGTGAATATAAACAACCGGACTATATCACGAAGAATGTGCCACAGGCGATCACCATAACACATGTAAAGCTAAATTATGCCTATGTGCGTTATACAGATGGAAACTACAATATGATTCCCATGTGGGCATACTATGGATATCAGTTTGAACAAAATCCATATCAAGAAAGATACAGTGGAGATGCTTCACCGCGGGAATGTTTCATGTTTGGAGTCAGTGCGGTGGATGGACAGATTATCGAGGGCGTGTATTCCAAGGTTGTAGCAAATCCGTTTGATCTATAAAAAGGGGAGGATAGTATCATGAGACGATGGAATAAAATGATTATATTAGGGTTAACCTGTCTGGCGCTTGCCGGCTGCGGAAAAGACCGGGGCGATGAACTGGCGAAGGACTACCAGAAGAACGACGAGCTGGCGAGTGATACATCTGCAGATGCAGATATTACAGGACATCTGACCTATGAGCTTGTCAGTGATTCCGGAATCACATTCACGGTGGATGCCGATGCGACAGGCGGTGGAAAGCTTGCAGAAAGTCACTGCTATGGGGCAAAACCTGTGGGAGTGGATGAGGCATATCTAAAGGAGCATGTCTATACAATATTTGACGAGGGAACTTTGCAGCAGGTCAAACCGTATGAGGTGTGCAGTCAGCAGGAGCTTGCAAACAGACAGAATCAATTACTTCAGAGACAGCAGGAATTACAGTTACAGACAGATACGGAGAACAGTTCCGTTCATGCAATATGGGAAAAGGGGATTCAGTCGGATCTGGAAACGGAGGACTGGCTTGCAGATCAACGGGATGAGTCAATGGTCACAGAGGAAACCGGAAAGGCTATTTATACATATGAGATTGCAGATGGATTAACGACAAGTCTTGCCCGCGTGGATGGTGAAATCGATGAGATCCCGTATGTATATACATGTGCATATTATGACTCGAATGCATATCCTTATTCCCGTATGCGTTACATGAGGTATGATATGTATTCGTATGAAGCGAAAATTACGGTGCGGCCGAAAACAGAGGAAGATGCTGTGGAGGGGCTGGATATAAGAGAGGCGGAGGCAAAGGCCGATGCGTTTCTTGCAAAACTTGGATATGACGATTTCACATGCTTTGAAACCGGTATTGGAGCAAAACTCGTTGCAAATGAGGATACCGCAGCTATGAATCCGAGTACGTTGAACGATTGTGCGTACTGCTTTAGCTACACTCGTACGAGGGATGGAATTCCGGTAGCTGGGACACCCGGTGCACATAATTTTACATTTGGAATCGCCGATCAACTGCCGGCTTCGGAAGAGGTGATCACGGTTGCGGTAGATGTTGACGGCGTGGCTGTGGCAGATATACAGTCAGCACCATATGATGTGGAAGAGACAGGAACCGGAATTGAAAGTGCTCTTACTCTGGAACAGGTGGATGCAGCGGCGCAGAACTATATGCAGAAATTTGAAAAGACGAATGCCTATGCAGATGTCCATAAGATAATGATAGACCGGGTGGAGCTAAATTATGTCTATGTGTGTTATACGGATGGAAAATGTAATGTGGTTCCGATATGGGCGTATTATGGATCTACGAGAGAAGGGGGAAAAGAGCGATATCTGTTTGGAGTCAGTGCCGTGGACGGTCAGATCGTGGAAGGGCAGTATATGTATTATTTAGATCTTACATTCACAGTATAATGAAGCCGGCTGTTTATTTATTTGACGGATAAATAGACGATATCGAGATTCTATCGGAGAGTGCGTTGCACTCTCCTTTTTTTTATGGTAAAATTTCAGTGGTTTAGTTTGGAAAAACGAGTAAAATATAAAATAAACGAAAAAAAGATGGAAGGTGAGCATATGCGTCTTCATTTTACGAAGATGGAAGGGCTTGGCAATGACTATGTCTATGTCAATTGTTTCAAGGAAAAAGTAGAGCATCCGTCGGAGCTTGCAGTGCGGGTATCAGACCGGCATTTCGGAATTGGCTCAGATGGACTGATCCTGATCAAGCCGTCGGAGGTGGCGGATTTCAAGATGGATATGTACAATGCGGACGGCACGCAGAGTGAGATGTGTGGAAACGGTATCCGCTGCGTCGGAAAGTATGTGTATGATTATGGGCTGACGGATAAAACTTCCGTGTCCATCGAGACGCTGGCAGGTATCAAATATCTGGAGTTTACATTTGGCGATGAGGAGAAAAACGGACGGAAGACAGTAGAACTTGTGCGTGTCAATATGGGAGCCCCGATTCTTGCACCAGAGGACGTACCAGTGGATCTGCCGGATGCAGGGGATATCGTGCAGGATTATCCAATCATGGTAGCGGGAAAAGAATACCGCATTACTTGCGTATCCATGGGTAACCCACATTGTGTGAGCTTCGTGGACGACGTCGACAACTTCCCGTTGGAGGAAGTAGGACCGCTGTTCGAGAACAATCCAATCTTTCCGCGTCGTGTCAATGCAGAGTTTGTCGAGCTAGTCAGCCCGACGTATGCGAAGATGCGTGTATGGGAGCGTGGAACCGGCGAGACACTTGCCTGTGGAACCGG
>ENA-UEQO01001025-UEQO01001025.1-human-gut-metagenome-genome-assembly--contig:-NODE-1025-length-30605-cov-6.694543_pt1 | contig 30605 bp, 32 predicted proteins | sample MGYA00242938_ERZ507940 | MGnify/ENA primary metagenome ERZ507940 (study PRJEB26167, sample SAMN06115517) | human gut metagenome | host: Homo sapiens | place: China:Chongqing | collected 2014-12-03... | reverse complement strand
CAGACGTACAGCCACACGGTATTGGTGCAGCAGTGCTTGTCCGTGCGCAGGAACATCTCGAAGTCGGAGATGAAAGCGGGAGTAAGCTCTTTTAGGGCGATGTCCTTCACATGGTAGCGGATGTCGAGGAACTCTTGCAGGTGCTTGTAAACGACACGGTACTTTTCCAGTGTACCTTTTGCTTTCATGCCTGCTTCCACCTGTTTCTCATAGTTCTCGTTGTGCCGACGGAACACCTGCATCAGCGTGTGGTAGCGGTGTTCCAGTCCGAGAAAGGCGTTCTTTACCTTCTCCGCCGTGACGAAGTTGTCACGCTCCATGATTTCCTGATAGTGTCTGTTGATGCGCACCCGCATCTTGTCAAGCATACGGTTCGTTTCGAGTGCCGCCGCGCTTCTGCCCGTGACACGTCCCCCTTTGGTGTCCCACAGCTTCGGATCGACACTCAACTTGCAACTGAACTGCGTCTGGCTGCCGTCCACCGTGATGCGTCCCATGACGGGAACCGTCCCGTCCTTTTTCACTACCTGACGCTTGAGGTAGTAGATTACTGAAAATGTACTCTTCATCGTTCTTAATTTTTGGATTTCAAAATTAGTTGGTGAAGAGTCCGGTGTCGGTACGCAAAACGGGGAGGAACGGCGCAATCTTTTTTCCGTAACCGTATTTGTTACGTGAGTTGTGGGTAACTCACTATAACATAGTGTCTTGTTTCGCCATTCGTACCCGTTTGTCGCATTTTCGGACATGGTTACGAACAAGTAACGTTGCGGCGTCAAGATTTGGCTTCGGCAAGGATTGTAATGGCTTCACGAATTATCGCCACTTTAACTAAAACCCTTGTAACTCAATTCTATCACTATATCTTTCCGCATTTCACTTTTTTGTAGTAACTTTGCGAAGTTAATATAAATAATCCCCGAAGGTTCTTACTTGTTCTCCGGGGATTCAGTCCATTTCCTATGCCGCCATCAACACCAGTCGTTCGATTTTGCCGTCTGTTCGCAGAAACGGGCATATTCCTCCTTGTCCGTCCCGCTCTCGATGTGGCGGTCAATCAGCCCTCCCAACTCGTCGAAGCAGACTTCATCGCTGATGCACTCCACCCCCGTACCGTCCCGAAGATACACCTCGTAATAGTCCGAGCCGTTCAGACATATAAGCACATCGCCCTGAAACAATCTTCCGTTCACATGGAATTTCAGACCCGGCAAATCCTTGAATATGACAGGCGTGAATTGTCCGATACCCCAAGACATGAGGATTTCCATGCGGGTCGTTGCTATCAGTTGTTCTCTAACGGTCTGTGCGACCTGTACCACATATTTTTTGTCCATCATCTTGATTTTTGATTGATTTATACTCTTTTCATTCGAACCAATCCGGGTTGCTTTCCTTCAAGACTTCAATCAGTTCCTTGTCCGGCAGAAGAAGATTCTGCGGTTCTGTAAAGTAGAATACCTCGTCGTATAAGTCTTCCGCTTCCTTGCTGGCAAAACCTTCGTTCACATCCTCGAAACTGCCCGGCTGCAAGGCGTCAAGCAGTTCGGTTGAACCAATCAACAATTCTTCTCCGTCGATTGAATCGACGATACGGCAGATGTATGTCTTGCCGTCAAATTCCAATTCTTTTGTTCTCATATTCGATTTATTTTAATGGTATATACTTTCCGTGTTCATTGAGATATTCCATGATGCACTTCGCCTCCTCATGCGATGCCCTGTTGCGGTCATCGTAACGGCGGCTGTCGTCTGCCATGACCTTGAGGCACTCCCGAACAAGCCGGTAAAGGCTCTGCTGATTCGTCGGGTGCATGCCCGGGATAGCCGCAGCGAATTTTCTGGGGTCGAAACTGTAGCTGTTCACCGCCATCTCCCACTCCTTTGCGAGTCTGTACTCTTTCGATTCCTGAATGTTTTTGTCCATATTTTTTGATTTTTAATAATTCTCATTACATATCCCATCAAGTTCCTTGACTATGCTTGATACACTTTCTCCTGTCAATCCTTCAATGTCATACAGCAAATCCAACAGAAAGCGATATGCCTTGTCTCCTTCCTCTGTAAATTCTCCTGTACTGTCGAATGCGCCACCGACACATCCAAGCCCTTGTAACAATTCTTCCAATGTTTTCATCTTTTTGAATTTAAGTTTTTTCTTTTCCCTCTGTTCGGCATCCTGCAACCGGAGCCGCTTCGGGTTTTACGGTGCAGGGAGAGGCCGCCGGATAAGCCATTCCCGATGTTTTTTCCTGCCAATTACTCTTGCCCCGGCAAGGAAGAATTTGCAGGAAATCCATTTCAAAACGGAGGGAACAGGCGCGGCAGCCTACATTCGCACCGTAGAAAACCTGCGGCGGTGACGGCATGGAGGCGGAAACATGGGATGATCAGACCGGTATAAAAGGAATGAGCCTGAGGAACAAGGCTTTGAGAAAAGGACAATATGTGATTAGAAAGGGATGGCGGCGGGCATCGTGCCGCCGTTGCACCCTGTGCTTCTGGTGTTAGATGTTAGAAAAGGTACAGCCGGCACGCAAAACACCACAATTTGCAGGACGGATTTCTCCGCCCTGCTTCTGAACTGAATTATGGAAAGGTCAAGCCGCTACATCTTCGGCTTGTGGCGTTTCATCGGGTTGCGGTTCTTCCTGCTGCTCCGCTTCCTGCCTGGCCTTGTCCTGCACCATGAGGACTGCTTTCTTTTCTTCGATGCGCTGGTGGCGTTTCTCATAGACTTCATCATAACCCTTTCGGATTTCGGCAAGCGTTTCGGGCATGTGCTTCTCCGCAAATTGGAGCAAGAGGGTGGCTGCGGCATCGCTGGCCGGTGCGTCTTGGAACTCGGAAATCAAGAAGTCCCTGCGGATAACGGCTTTCGCCTTGCCATTCAGGTTTTCAATGATGCGCAACTTGTCCTTGTCGGAAAGGTAGTACACATTCTCGTCCTCAATGCCTACGGCTGCGTAATGCTCCCTGCGGAGATATGAAAGGAGGAAGTAATAAATCATCTTGTCCTCGTCAGCTCCGAACTTGGTTTCTGTGGCATCCACCTCTAAAATCCGCTTCTTGGTGTCCGCAACCGTCTTTTCAAGGGCGATTTCCTTATTGCGCTTGTCCTGCTTTTCCAGTTTCTCAAGCGGAGTAAGTTCTTTCTCCTTTGTCGATAATGTGCCGTTTGCCGTATTCGTTGCGGAGTTCTTCACATAACCGAGAAAGAGGTCTTTGTTACCGATAAGAACATAGAGCGATATTTCCCCCTCTTCACTTCGGCGTAATATGTCCTCGCATTCAGCCTTGTAATCTTCCTGCTCCTGCTCGAAGTCCCTTTGGGCTTCTTCGTATTCTTCCGTGGTCTCGTAATCTGCCGCTTCGGGTGCTTCGGGCAGTTCGGGATAGTCCTCATGGCGGCATGATAATCTCTCCACCTCGTAGCCGAGTTCCTCAAGCCGCTTGACAGTCGTGTCGTTGTAGGTGTAAAAGATAGAATCAGCAAGCGAAGCGGTAGGATGGTCTGCCAACATCTGCATGGCCTTTTCCACAAGATAGGCTGCATTCATGTCCTCAAGGCATTTCCTGTTGGCACACTTTCCGCAACTGCCCTCACAGAACAACATCATGTTGTTGGTGTTGTGCGGGCAGGACTTGCAGAGGGTCTTGTCAAAGGAATAGCGGTCAAGGTCAGTCGTATAATCACTTTCTATGCGTTTCGCCACATCTACGGCTTTCATGCCACGCCAACTGCCGTATATGACTCCCTCTTTCAGATGCCTGTCGTACACCTCACTCTGTATGTCCTCACCATATCGGCAGATTTCACTTGCCACACTGATTGTGATTTCGTCCGTTTCCAAAAGGGCTGCGATTTCGGGAATCAAAGTCGTGAATTTGAGCCGTGTGCGAATATAGTCTTCCGACTTGCCGAACTGAACAGCCAATGAATGCACATCGTGCCGTCCGCTCTCTATCAGTTTCTGATAGGCGTTTGCTTCCTCTATGGGTGTAACGTCCTTGCGCTGCAGGTTCTCCGTGACCGCCATTTCCTCGGCTACCTCGTCCGACACTTCGTATATGACTGCCGGAACGGTTTCCAGTCCTGCCATGAGCGATGCACGGTATCTGCGTTCGCCAAAGACAACCTCGAAGCGGTTTTCATCAATGGGGCGTACACCTATGGGCTGCAAGACTCCCTGTTGCCGTATGCTGTCGGCAAGTTCGGCAAGGCTCGCCTCGTCAAAGGTCTTGCGAGGGTTGTAGTTACTCGGCTGAATGTCTGCCAATGCTACCGATGCGATGTTCTTCTCTACTGACTTCATGTTTGTTGCTTCCATAATTCAAAAAATTTAATTTGTTAATAACTTGTTTTTTTATTTTCCCTCTTGTCGGTTCTTTTCTGCCGAACCGCCTTTGGGGTTTTATGGATGCAGGTTCCGGCCGTCGGAACAGCTTCATACGGCGGCTTTTCTTGCCAAATTACTCTTTCACGGAAAGGAAGAATTTTGCAAGAAATGCACTTCAAGCCGACGGATCAAGCGCGACTGCCGACCTTCGCATCTGATAAAACCAATGGCCGGTGACAGCAGGAATGACCATGCGAAGGAATATGTCAGACAGATATAAGAGGGAAGAACGGCTTGGCGGAGATAGAAACGGTGCGGATGAATGCTATAAATGGGTATAAAAGAATGTGATATTTGACAAATACAAAAGGTAAATTTTCCACAAATCGTATAAAAGGATTGGCGGAACAGGCAGCATATCGGGCAACTCCGATATGCCACCTGAAGAAAATCACAGCGGCGACAGTTCCGCTGCGAATACTTCCGCCTCCGAATAGTCCGAGGCTATCAAAATGATACTGTCCTCTTCGATTTCCTCCGGGACATCCACCACCTGATACACACCGTCCGACAAACCGCCGTCCGGGTCATGCCAGAAAACCTTGCTTCCAGCCTTTATAAAATCGTAATTACTCATATCTCTATCATTTCGGGTCGTTCTTATTTCTGTCTGTGGTGTAAACTGAAACCGGCATACACCATACCGGCAGCGGGTCGATTTCCCTGACTGCCGGATACGGCATATACCATAGTCCAGTCCATACCGTCACAGGTGATGCCTTTGTCAGAACGGCAGGTCGTCCTTGTCGTCCTGCGGCATGTCGGCAGGGAGTACGGGTGTGCTGTCCGTTGTGGCCGCCATGTTGTCCGGGCTACCAGCCGAGTTGTCCTTCTTGCCAGTATTGATGAATGCGATGCTCTCCGCCGTAATGGAAAGCTGAATTTGGCTCTCCCCGTTTTTGTCCGTCCACAGGGAAGATGACAGGGTGCCTTCAACAAGCACCAGCCGTCCTTTGGTGAGGTATTCAGCCAACCGGATGTGGTTCTCTTTGTTGCTTCTTACCTTTACCCATGTGGTGACGTTCTGTCCCTTTGAATAATCGTCAACGGCTATGTCCATAGCCATGAATGAGCCGTGGGCTCCTGCAATCACCTGACAGTCTTTGCCGATGCGTCCGATAGTGTGTACATGTAACATAATAAAAAATGTTTTGTGGCAAGGTGGTTGGTCCTGCCGTTACCTTTCTTTTATTTTCCCTCTTCTCGGTTCTTTTCTGTCTGAACCGCTGTCGGGATTTTATGCTGCAACCAAAGGCTGTCGGCAAAGCCGCACACGTCGTTTTTTTTTGCCAATTACTCTTGTCAGCCCCGGCTGTCAAGGAAGAATTTGCAAGAAATGCACTTCAAAACGTAAGGGACAGGCGCGACGGCCTATATTTGCAGCGGTAAAACCAGACCGGTGACTGCCAGAAAGCATCCGGAGAAAGCATAAAGTCGCACCGATTATAACTGTACGGACGGCCCTGCCGGGGATAAAAGCAGAGGGAAAGGGTGATATAACGGGAGAAACGGCTTGGGCGGGTAGAGAGCAGTGGTCTGCCGGGCAAACAGAAAGGGGACTCTTTCCGCCTTGAGATCTGCCGGAATATATGGAGGCCGGCGCAAAGCGGGATGTGTCACCGTTTGCCCATGACACTGACGGCCCGGAAAGAAAAGATACGGATTAAAGGCGGAATGTGCCAGAGCAAGATCCGACAGGAAGCCTTGCATAGCGGAATACCGTGTTGTTTCGACATCCGTCGAAGCTCCGGCATGGAGCGGCATGAAGCGGACTGCCGTTGCTCCGGCACAGCCTTCCGTACCTTGGATTGCAGAGCGGACTGTGGCACAGACCTCCTACCTTGCTTCATGGGCGGGAAAAGCCGGGTAGAAAAGGGATGAAATGCCGGGACGGTATGCCATAAAAAGGGAATTGCCGGCAGGGGAAGGCAGCCCAATATGACTGCCTTCCCCTGCCTGTCAGCCGACGAAGTTGAAATGCCTGTCGCAAAATTCTTTCTGACGCATGAAGCGCTCGCTCCGGTAGAAGTCCACTTCGGGATACATGCAATGGCCGGAAGCGGCGTATCTGCCAGTCGGTACACCTAACTCATAAAGCACGAGCCAGTCCAGCACCGCTTCTCCGTTGTTGTTCGTGTCGATGAACTGGCAGCCGGCATTACGCTCCACGCCCGGAAGATTGACGGTTATGACTGCCTCCGGCTCGAAACCGTTGCTGTCTTCTTTATATTCAAGCAATTCCAGACAGATTGGGCTGCCCAGTCCGTGCTGGTAGTAGGTAACAAACGGGAAGACCCATTTTTCATCCTTACGCAGAAGTTTTAACGTCAAACCGTCAACGACCACTTTTTTCTCACTGTTTTTTTCCATACTTCAAATTTTTAATTTCGTTTTTTTATTTTCCCTGCGTTCGGTCCTTAAAGACCTTCGCCGGATTTATTTTTCCGCACCACGAAAGTGATAACGGCAACCGGACAAATCTGGCGACAGAAATACGCTTCTCCACGAGAAGGAAGATTTCCGTCGGACACCGCAGGCTTGCAGGATTTGTAGGGAACAGCCGTAATCCGTTACTTTCGCGGAACAATAAGCCGGGAAGGAAGGACTGGCTGCGAAGACAAAGATAAGGAAAGATATAAAAGGATGGACAGGCAGGTATAAGGGGAAGGGTAAAAAAGGGAGGATGCCAGCCTATAAAGGCAGGGCGGGCCGCACAGGGCATACCATACAGAAAAACCTGCCCGGCCATCACGACCGGACAGGGAGTAAAGGTTAAAATATGAATTACGGTCAGGCAGCTTTGTCGATGTCCTCCTGTGCCGGATGCGGTTTCTGTTCCGCTTCCTTGAGGGCTTCGTCTATCCGCCGCTGCAAGTCCCTGCATTCCTGCCGGAGCCTTGCCAGTTCGTCCGACTTGCTCCACTTGCGGCTGACGATTTCCTGCAAAGTGGGAAGCTCGCTTTGCAGTTTTTCGATTTTCTTGCGCTGATTGTCGATGATGCCCGGCAGTTTGTCTAATGTGGTTTTGGGATATTGCGCCGACTCGACAAACCCCAGCGGCAACGCACCCGACACGCCGCAACGGTATTTCAATCCGCTTCTGCCCTCGACATAGAACGTGTTGCGGTCGAATGTCCCGGAAAAGTCGTATTCGCTGCGTACCAGCAGGTTCATCCCCATATAGCTGCCAATGGTGGCGTATGCCTCGCTGCGGTATGTTTTCGCCATGCGGTGCAGTTCACGCCCGGTTTCTTCTGCCGTGGCTTGCGGCAGGTTCAACAGCAGGGTCGTCCGCTCTCCGGTGTAAGCCGTGATGTATTTCCTATCGGCATTGACCTGGGCGATGAACCGTTCCGCCTTTTCGATGTCCTGCCTGTTGGCAGAAAGCTTGTGTTCGGCATGGATGCGTTCTTTCTTGAATATGGCGTGCTCCTTTTCCAACTGCATAATCCTGTTGTCGAGCTTGGCCTTGTTCAACAGGTCGGTATTGCCGGAAAGAATGGCCACGAACTCGGCGAAGTTCATGCCGTTGTCCTCGTCCATGCTGTCCTCGTCAATGCGGCGCACGGCAATCGTGCCGTTGTTAATCTGATTGATGAACATCTGTTTGTTACGCAAGAGGTTGAACTTGTAGGCATCCAACGTCTTCTCCGTGCCGTAGATGACTATATCCACCACATTGCCGCCCCAGAGCTTGACGGTGTTTCCCTTGCGTACCGCCCTGCCGTTGCGCTGTTCCAAGTCAGCAGGCCTCCAGGGAACCTCAAGATGATGCACCGCCACCGCCCGTTGCTGGGCGTTCACACCTGTGCCGAGCATGGAAGTCGAGCCGAACAGCACACGCACCCTGCCGCTGTTCATGTCCGCAAAGAGCTTCTTTCTCGCCCTCTCGGTCTGGGCGCACTGGATAAACTGTATCTCGTCCGCCGGAATACCGAGCCGCACCAGTTTGTCCTTGATGTCGGTGTAGATGTTCCACTCATTCGTCTTGTAGGTGGAAAGGTCGCTGAATATGAACTGTGTACCCCGGTTGGCATTGGAACGTACATAATAGTCATATACCGTCCGTGCGCAGATGGAAGCCTTGTTTTCCGTATCGTCATGGAACTTGTCTCCGAGCAATCTCATGTCGAGAGCCATCTTGCGTGCCACGTTGGTAGCGATGAGCATCTTCGCCTTGCCGAGGTTGTCCGGTTCGGGAATATCGAGGCCGAGGTCTTCCCACTCTCCGCTATGCGCAAAGGAGACCAGCCGCCCAATCATTTCCTCCTGCTCGATGGTCGGGGCGTATGACAGGAAACGCACATTCTTTTGCGGCACATCGAGGTTAATCATGTCGGCGGTGCGGTAGTCGGTAATCTCACGCAGGAACATCGCCAGTTCCGGCACCTTGATATAGGTACGGAAACGCTCTTTGCGCTTGATTGAGCCTGTCACGTTCAGCTCGTAATCAGCGGTTTTCTTCGTGAATATCGCCGCCCACGCATCAAAACAACTGATGGACTGCCGTCTCAACTCATGAGGACGCAGGTACTTGAACATCACATAAAGTTCGGTCAGCGCATTGACGACCACCGTGCCGGAGAGGAATGTCGCACCGAGGTCATGGCCTGTACGGTGCTGTATGTCACGGATGGCAAAAAGCAAATTCATCGCCCTTTGCGAGCCTTTGGTGTTGCCGATGCCCGCTACCCTCGTGTGCCGTGTCTGAAACATGAGGTTCTTGAACATGTGCGATTCGTCCACAAAAATATGGTCTATGCCCATCGAATGGAAATCCACGGTATCATCTTTCCGCTCATTGATTTTCATCCGCAATTCGGCGAGTTTCGCTTTCAGATTCTCCTGCCGCTTCTCCAGTCCTTTCTGCATCTGCCTGCTGCGGTAGCGCATGGTGGAGTTCTCCAATACCTCAAGGCTGCGCTCCACATCGGCAAGTTCTTCGGAGAAAATCTCCATCATGGTTATTTCCGACTGCGGTATCTTTGCGAACTGGTCGTGTGTCAGGATGATGCAGTCCCAGTTATTGTTTTTGATTTTAGCAAACACCTCTTTCCGGTTGGCAGGCGTGAAGTCCTCCTTGCCCGGATAGAGTAGTTTGGCAGACGGATAAGCCTTGCGGAACGTGTCGGCTATCTCGTGCACGTTGGCTTTCAATCCGACAATAAGCGGCTTCCTAATTAGTCCGAGACGCTTCATTTCGTAAGCCGCCACGCACATTATCATCGTCTTGCCCGTGCCCACCTCGTGCCAGCAGATACCGCCGCCATTCTGCTTAATCATCCAGATAGCATCTTTCTGCGAGGGATAAAGCTCCTTGTAGGCGAAGTGCTCGAATGAAAGCCCCGGAAAGGTCTGCGCCGAACCGTCATAGTGCGGCCTTACAAAACAGTTGAAACGCTCGTTATAGACCCTTACCAGTTCGTCCCGGACTTCCAACGGCTGCCTGTCGAGCCATTCGTTGAACCGCTCCCTAATCTCCTGTATCTTGGTGGCGGCTTCCTGTATGGCTTCCTCGTCCGGCACACGCACCTTGTCGCCGTTGCGTTCAATCTCTTTAGTTATCTCCGGCACGGTATCGTGCAAGGCATGGACGAACAGGTCTTCACCGTTGTAATTCCGCACGGAATAGGTGTTGTACGCCGCCGGAGAATAGCCTTTCAGCCTCACAAGGTAGGTGTCGTTCACATCGAAATACATCACCTCGGCTTCCACGCCGAACAGCTCCGCCGCAAAATCGGCGTATATCTTTGTGTCAATCCACCGCTCGCCCATGTTGATGTCAAGCTCCTCGTAAGGTATCGTTTCGGGTATGGCTTCCTCCAACGCCCTCACGGATGCCTCCGTCCATTCCTTTTCGGTGTTGCATAAAGAGGGAATATATGAAGCCATTTCCTTGTGCTTGGCTACGACATTCCCGGCAAGAAACTTTCCTTTATGCTCCCAACATCCGGCAACGGGATTGTAGAAAATCTCCCCTTTGAGAGCTTCCATGACCTCTTCCCAATCCGTACCTGTGGACTGCATAATGTAGCCCATATCCACCCTGCCGTAGAAATTGAGGCTGCTTGCCAATGCCTCGAACGGTGCCAGTCTTACACCTGTGTCTATCTTTTTGAAAGCCACAGGCTCACGCATGATGTCTGACTTGAAGATGTTGTCGCCGACCTGCATTTCAATGGTATAGACCTCCATGCCCAGACTGTCCTGCATGATGAAATCCCTGTTGTCGTTCTCGTGGAAATATCCCCACTTGGTGACAAAGGCATCATACAGGGTGTTCAGCCTTTCACGCAAAGCCGCCTGTTCCTTTTCTTGCTCCCTCTCTTTCGTTGAAAGTTCGAAATACGCCTCACGGAGCGGCAAGTAGTCCGCCGCCCTCTCCACATTGACCTTGCCCTCGTCCAACGGCACGAAATCCACCGCCGTTTCCTCGTAGTGGCTTGACCTGCGGAACCGGAGCGTGCCTACCTGTCCCTCGAACAGCACTATCGCCCCCTCTTTCATCCATCCGGGCATATCCCCGGTGTATGCCCTCCTGCCTTTGTCCGGCACGGCGGCAACCGCCCCACCGAAAAGCGACATCTGTACAGGCGCATCGTCCTGTCCGATGAAAAGGCTCTTGTGGAAATATCTGTCAAAGTCATATTTAACCAAAGCGGAAAGGTATTGTGCCATTGCCGTATCAGAGCCGAGCCAGTGATGTTTGCGTACATATTTGCCGTATTGGTTCTTCACGATGCGGCTGTCTGTTGTCAGCACGGTTTTCGGCATGGAAAACAGTTTGTTGGCATATTCCGTCATCGCACCGTCCGCATTTACATTTTCCTTTGTGACTTGCAGGAAATATTTCTCCCGGAGCGAGAGGGATGCCTTGTGCGTGTGCTTCTGGAATATGAGCAGGTCGCTGCCCACCTCGATACCGTTCGTCTGCATGAAAAGCGTGTCGGGAAGCCTTACCGCACTGATAAGGTCGGCATGGCTGACAAGGTATTCTCTCACGAACTTGTTGCCCGGCGTGTCGGCTACGCCCCTTGAAGTGACGAAAGCCAGCAGTCCGCCCTCGTTAAGCAGTTCCATCGCCTTGACGAAAAAGTAGTTGTGTATGGTCTTGGTGGCCTGTTCGTAAATACCGCCTTTCTTCCAAAATTCCGTATCAAACACACGGAAATTGCCGAACGGAATGTTGGATGCAATGACATCGAATTTCCGATGCTCCAGCTCCTGCCTGTCTATTGCTTCAAACCCTCCTGTCACGGTGGTTGCTTCATCATGCAAAAGAGAAAGCACAAGCCCGGTAATTATGTCCTTTTCAATGGCGTAGCTGTGTGTGCCGCCCATAGCCATAGGCAGGAAACCTCCGATGCCTGCGCTCGGTTCGAGGAAGCTGCGCATCTGAAGTCCGTTCTCCCTGAATGTGGCGTGTATCTGACCTGCGACGGCTTCAATGAGGAAATCCGGCGTATAGAACGCAGTCAGCACGGAAGATTTAATGCTGTCCAGAAAGAGATTGTAATCCGCTTTGCTTCCCTGGACAAAGGTATTCAAAGCCTCCTGCAGACGGTTCATCAGTTCCGTCAGTTCCCCGGGTATGGGAACTTGCGTCCCGATAGTCAGCACTTCCTTGATGCCTCCGAAACCCGAATACTGCGCCAATACCTGTTTCTCTTCCTGTGTGGCTTTCCTGCGTTGTTTGTGGACAGTCACCGCTGTTTCTATGGCGGCCACATTTGCCGCCAGTGATTTCAATCTGTTGTAACTCATAGCTTAACCTTTTATTTTTCTTCCCTCTGTTCGGCCTGTTTGCGGCCGCCGGGAATTATTTTTCTGCTCCGAAAAGTCGGCAGGAACACCTGGCCAAGGCTGGACGGGAAAATACGCTCGACAGCGGAGAGGAAGATTTTCCCGGCTCACCCCTGCGGCGGCTTGCCGGCATTGGCAAAGGCTGGGACTGTCGGTTCCTTTTGCAGCAAAATAGTTCCCCAGGAGGTCGCACGGCTGAATGGGGCGGAAACGCCGGAATAGAAAAGGGAGGATGCCCGGCAGGTAGAAAAGGGAATGGAAAGGTATAAAGGCCATTGCCGTCGGCAGACCGGAAAGATAAAAAGCCGTACCGGGCCATTCTGCCCGACACGGCTTAGCTTTGTTCCGACGGATTAGTCGATGTCATACCCAATCATGAACTTGTCATTGATAAGCAAATAGTAATAACCGTTTCCACAATCCCGGTATTCCTTGCTGAAGCCAGCCTTCATGCCTCCCTCACCATCCGGTTCGCACCAAAGCGTACCGTCATAACCGCAAAAATCAAAACGACTGGTAGAGAAAGTTTTGCCATCTTTCAATGCCTTTCTGAAAAGGGCCATGCTCGTGCTGCCGCAATACTTTTCAATTCTTGCCAGACTGATGCACATTCCGTCAATTACTGTTCCTGTCGTAATATGGTTTTCATACAGGGACTTTTCCGGGTCGGCTGCGGCAATTTTCCGGAGCCAGTTGTTGGTATGCGTGGCAAGGCGTGCGAGCCGCTGGTATTTAAGGAGTAGTTTCCTGTTCCTGTCCTTTTCATTATCCTGTGAGGGGGCGTAGATTTTTTCGATGTTGTCCCAGTCTGTAAAGATGTAGCCACGCTTGCGCTTTCCCTTGGCAATGATACCGATGGCATTTTCACCACCCCGGTTGATAAATAATTTCCTACGCTCCCCGTAAATCCTGATATACAAAAACGATGGGTTCTGTTCGTTACGGAGATAGGCTTCTGCCGGATGAATATTAGTCAATTCCATATTTATAAAGTTATTTGTTTATGATTTAATGGTCATTCGTTATTAAAAACATGGGTCAGAATTTGGGGATGTAGCCAGACTTCAATAGTTCTCCATCCCTGTAAAGTTCGATAAGTCCGGGTTTGAAGCCCATCTCACCGAGTGCTATATACCGGATATAGTCCCGGTATTCCTTGCCCGAAAAGTTCTTCCCACACAGATTGTTGAAAATCATAGGGATTGCGTGTTCGCTGCTGCTTGCCAGCACTGTGCTGCCGTTCTGTCTGATTTCTTCCGTCATAATCTTTCAATTTTAATGTTCAACATCAGTTTGTTTCTTTCCCTCTGTTCGCCCTCTGTGCGACTTCGGGATTATTTTTCTGCCCCGGAGGGCGGCAAGGAGCAACCGGACAAGGCTGGACGGGAAAATACGCTCGACAACGGAGAGGAAGATTTTCCCGGAACACCTCCGGCGGTCTGCCGGCATTGGAGGGGTTGTGACGGACGGGTATCTTTGCAGCAAAATAACTCCCTGAAGGTCGCAGGACTGAATAGGTGGGACACAGGGTAAAAAGGCCAGAAAGCGATATATAGGGGACGGGCAATGTAAAAAAGGGAGAGATAAGTTGACAAATGTTTTAGCATACAATAAGAATACACTACCTTTGTGGAAACATGCTTACCCCGCTTCCCGTAAGAACAGCGCACTCAGGGTGAGCTTTTTATTTTATAGAAAAGACGGAATCTGAAATAACTGTTATCACCTAAGCTGCAATGGAACCGAGGCTGGTGTTTCTGATACAGATCGGCATAGCGATAGGATTATCCTGTCTGGCCGTGACTGTCGGGGCATACGAGAAGCTGGTGGAAACGGTCGGTAAGGATTCCACGCTGACAGTGTTCCGGAGGCAGCTCAAACTCGTTCAAGAGGCATCGAACAACAAAAACAAATAAATTCGGAAAGAACAAAGAGGTGGGCAAGTAAAGTTTTTGGATGAAAAGGAAAAATATATTTGGTTGTGTGCAAATCTTTGCTTACCTTTGCCGCACGAGAACCCCCAAGCCTCTTAACAATGCTCAAATCGGGGGTCGTTTTATTTTTATACCCCAATGACAATCAATTTCCCAAAACAATACAACAGCCCGGAGGATTTGGCCGAGTTGCTATCCCAAAGAGGGCTTGTTTTCGAAGACAAGGAGCGTGTCTGCCGATACATCCGCAACATAGGTTATTACAGGCTAAGCGCATACTTCTATCCTTTTCTTGAAATTCCCAAAGACAGGCAGATTTTCAAGCAGGGCAGCAGCTTTGACGCGGCCATCAAACTTTATCGGTTCGACAAGAAACTCCGTCTTTTCATGTTCAATGAGATTGAGAAGATTGAAGTTTCCCTGCGCAGCACCTTGGCCAATGTCGTGGCGAAAGAGACCGGAAACATATTTTGGATGACCGACAGTTCCCTGTTCGCCAATCCCAACAAGTTCAGCCGCACGATGGAACTGATAGACAAGGAGGTCAATAACTCCAAGGAGGATTTTATCCTGCACTTCAAGAGCAAGTACAGCAATGCCTATCCTCCGGCATGGATGCTTGTGGAGATACTGCCGATGGGTGTTGTGACCCGCATCTATGAGAATATCAAGTCCAATCCGTTGAAGAAAAAGATTGCGGCCTGTTATGACCTGCCCGTTCCCGTTTTCACTTCATGGCTGACAGTCATAACGCTTACAAGAAATTCCTGCTGCCATCATGCAAGGGTATGGAACAGGCAGTATGCCATCAACCCAATGGTAGCACGGAAAATGAAACGGCCTTGGATAAGCGATGCCGTACCGCCACATAGGACATTTTATGAAATCTGCATCATCAAGTGGTTTATCGACATCATATCACCCCACAACGACATGAAACAGCATTTCCAGTCCTTGATGGAACAATATCCGAGTGTTGATTACAAGGCTATGGGTATTCCGCAAGATTGGTTAGATGAACCTCTATGGCGTGAAATATAGCTATACCCAATCCAACATCTTTTATACCGAATAAGGTCTTGGAACAGTAACTCTCAATAGCTTTTTTCTTGTTTCTATACAGCCCCTTTCAAGCATCCGATATTTTCCCTAATCATAATAGGGGTTAATATCAGATGCTTCCAATTCATCCTTGGTTCTTATTATTTATAGGCAAATCAGGCCTGTGCTCTTCGAAACTCCAAAGGAGTACATCCCACACCTTTCTTAAAAAAACGACTGAAATGCTGAGAATACTGGAATCCCAGTTCATATGCAACTTGGCTGACTGTCAATTCGGTGTCTGCCATCCATTCTTTGGAAACATTGATTATCTTGTTCTGTATATATTCCTGAGCGGTCATTCCCGTCTCTCTCTTTACGAGATCTCCAAAATAATTGGGAGAAAGGCATACCTTGTCGGCAAAGTAACGCACTTGCGGCAGACCACTCCTGCGCAAATCTTCGTTTTTGAAATACTCGTCCAACAGCCGCTCGAATTTCACGAGTACATCGTGGTTTACCTCAGAACGTGTGATGAACTGACGGTCATAAAAACGCATACAATAGTCAAGGAACAGTTCGATATTTGTGGCAATCAGACGTTTGCTGTGTTGGTCTATCGAATGTTCCATCTCATAACCGATTTTGTCAATGCAGTCCACAAGGATTTTGCGTTCTCTTTCCGATACATGCAGTGCCTCGTTCACATCGTATGAGAAGAAAGAATACCGGTCGATTTCCCTGCCAAGCGGCGTTCCGCGAAGCAAATCCGGGTGGAACAGCACGCCCAGTCCTGACGGTTTCATTCCCCGTTCCATATCGACATTGGCTATTTGTCCCGGTGCAAAAGCGACAATGCTTCCTTCCTGATAATCGTAGTTCTGACGTCCGTAACGAATCGTCCCGCATTTCGCATCTTTCAGATAAATGCAATACACGCCATAGTTAAACCTAAAATGGTCCGGCCATATCGGGGCTTTCGACAAATCTACAACGGAGACTAAAGGATGTAAGGTCTCCAGTCCGAATAATTTGTTGTATTGGTCAATTGTATCAACCTTAATTACTTCTTTCATACAAGGATAAATTTTCGTTTATGCAAAGGTAGCGTTTCCACGATAAAGTCCTGCATTCTTCCGGGTAAAATCAGTAATGCAGTCACACATTCCCGTATGATATATACAAATTTGGAAGTCTACATATACGCTTAGCAATAAGTAATTTATGTGCGATAACCAAATGCCGTAATATAATCACTCTTAGCCGTAATGCAGATACAGCCATTACCAATATAGTCCCGTACCTTTGTAACAGAAAAATAAGTATCAACATTAAAAAGGTTTACGGAAATGAAAAAGTTTGTCCTAACATTGGCCGTTGTACTTACGGCAATCACCATCAACGCGAAGACGTTGATAGTTTACTACAGCTTTACAAACAATGTCCACACCATCGCGACCGACCTGCAGTCGCAGACGGGAGCGGATATGGTAAGGATAGAACCGTCGGAGGAAGGGCTGGACTATGCCGCCAACAATTATGCCATCGGCAGCGCACTCATCTCGGCAATCCGCAACAATCCCGATGACGCCGCATCCTATCCAGGAATCAAGCCGGTGGATGTGAATCTTGACGAGTATGACATGGTGATTGTCGCCGCTCCCCTGTGGTGGAGCAATATGGCAGCCCCCATGCAGACATTCCTTTTCCACAATGGCGCAAAGATGGCCGGGAAGAAAATAGGCCTTATTGTTTCGAGCGCGAGCAGCGGAATAAGCGGAGTGGAAACCGACGCTCACCGTCTGATACCCGACGGCGACTTCGTGACACCGAGCCTGTGGATTCGCTCCTCACAGACATCCAACAGCCATTCCTTGATTGCCGGTTGGCTGGAGCAGATTGACTACAACACACTTACAAGTGCCGTTGAATCTGTAGCAATGGACAAAGGCATGAATATCAGCGTGTCGTCAGGTACGATATACGTCGATGGCGAGTTTGACTCCCTTGCGCTCTACAATCTCTCAGGCGGCAAAGTGCTGGAGTCATCCCATAACGGAATCGAGACCTCCACTCTTGCATCAGGCATCTACTTGGCACAGATAAATTCAGGAAAGCAAACCGTGACAAAGAAAATAATGATAAACCGCTAAAAGAATTATACAAATGAGAACATCAATGAAAAAGTTACTATTTCTCCCGTTGCTGTTCGCTTTGATAGCAACGGCATGTTCGGATGATGACCTTCCGAATGACGACCCGACAAACGGCACTCTTTATTCACTGACTGTCACTGCCTCTGAAGGAGGAAGCGCATCTGCCGAACTTTCCGGCTACCATGCCGGCGAGGAGGTTGCCGTGACCGCCGTCCCGAATGACGGGTATTACTTTGTGGAATGGCTTGAAGACGGGACATCCGTTTCGTCCGATCCTGTTTACCGTTTTCAGATGCCGGAACGTAACGTGGCGCTCCATGCCACTTTTGCGGAGATACCCTCCGAACCTATCAGCAACGATTACCGGGTCGCGGTAGGAGCCAATTACACACTCCTGCTTGATGAAAACGGATATTTGTCTGCCTTCGGACTCAATGAACACGGCCAGTTGGGAGACGGGACCACAGAAAACCGGCTTACTCCGGTGGCAATTCTGCCACAAACACGGTTCGCGGGCGTATTCTGTGGCGGTTCAAGTTCCTATGCCATCGACCGTGAAGGCAAGCTCTATGCGTGGGGCAACAATGAGAACGGACGTCTGGGAGACGGCTCGACGATGGACAGGCATGTCCCGACACAAATCATGTCAGGGACACGTTTCAGCCAAGTCGCTCCGGGCAGCGAACACACATTGGCCATCGACAGTGAAGGCGGTCTTTGGGCTTTCGGCTCAAACGAGCACGGGCAGTTAGGCGACGGTTCCACTACTGACCGCCACGCTCCGGTCCGCATCGCCGGTGACAGGCAGTTCGGACATATATCCGCTGGTGGATGGTTCTCGTTTGCCATAGACACGGAAAACCGTTTATGGGCTTTCGGCTGGAACAATCACGGGCAGTTGGGCGACGGCACGACCACCGAGCAGCATACTCCTGTCCAAGTGATGCCGGAGCGGCGTTTCAGACGCATATCGGCCGGAAACTACCATACATTGGCCCTTGATTTCAACAACAAACTTTGGGGATTCGGCATGAACATGACCGGACAATTAGGCGATGCCCAGCGGCAGGACAAAATCGTTCCGGTCGAGATTATGGGCGACCGTGACTTCACCGACATTGCTGCCAAAGGTACACATTCACTGGCTCTGGATTCCGAAGGAAACCTGTGGGCTTTCGGCATGAACAGTTACGGACAGTTGGGGGACGGTACGAACACCAACAAGACAACTCCCGTACAAATCGGAGCAGGAACCACATTCGGGCATATATATACCGGCTGGTATCATACGGCGGCCACGGACAATACAGGAAACATCTGGATGTGGGGCTCCAACCGCTACGGGCAGTTAGGAGACGGAACAACCACCAACCGCAATGTCCCGGCTATCTTTGACAACGGTCAGATCGGTACGGACAGCCGTTCTCTGGTCGTCTATTACAGTTGGAGCGGTAACTCGGAAAGTCTTGCCTCTGAAGTCGCCGGCATACTGGGCTGCAACACCGTGGAAGTGGAACTGACCACACCATACGCGGCAACGAGCGATCAGGAATTATATCCTATCGCACAGGCGGAGATAGCGGCCATAGACAACGAAGGAAGATACCCGTCCATACGCACGACCGTCTCCGATATGGATAATTATGACAATATCATAATCTGTTACCCGCTTTGGTACAACCGTATGGCCACACCCATGCAGTCATTCCTGCACAATCACGCGACACAGCTTGCCGGCAAGACACTTGCCCTGATTTGTACCAGTGCGAGCAGCGGTATTTCCCAAACAGTGGCCGATGCCCGGAGACTATGCCCGGACAGCACCATACCCGAAGCCCTGTGGATACGCGCTTCATCCATCGGCAGTGCCCGTGCCAATATCGAGCAGTGGCTGTCTGACATAGGCATCAGCAAATAAAGAATCAAACATATAATGGACATTTAAATAATAATGGATATGAATAAAGTATTTGGCTTATTGATGGTATGCCTGCTCTCATTCAACATGGCATGGGCGCAGGAAGAACGGATTCCGGCAAAAGGTTTTGCAGTGGACTCCAAAGAAGGACATTTTCATCCTTACGACTTTACCCGTCACGCGGTCGGCGACAACGACATATTGATTGAAATCCTGTATGCCGGCATTTGCCACAGCGATTTGAGTTCCGTCTGGTCGGAACACGGCAAATCCAACTATCCGATGGTTCCGGGACATGAAATCGTCGGACGTGTAATCGCTACGGGGAAAAACGTGTCGAAATTCAAAACAGGCGACTATGCCGGAGTCGGTTGCATGGTCAATTCCTGCGGGGAATGTGCGGACTGCAAAGCCGACATGGAGCAGTCCTGCCAGAAAGGTCCGGTATTCACTTACGGTTTCCACGATCCTTACCATGACAATGAAATCACGATGGGAGGATATTCCAATAACATCGTCGTTTCGGAGGATTTTGCCATTACCGTGCCTGTCGGTGCCGACATCAAACGGGTAGCCCCTCTTCTGTGCGCCGGCGTTACGACATGGTCTCCGTTGCATTACAGCAACGTGAAGAAAGGCGACAAGGTCGGCGTCGCCGGGTTTGGCGGTCTGGGGCACATGGCTGTGCAATATGCAGTCCGTCTGGGTGCGGAAGTCACGGTGTTCGACATTACGGAAGATAAACGGGATGATGCCGCCCGTCTGGGAGCCGTCCGTTACGTGAATGTGAACAATCCGGAGGACTTGAAAGGTCTTGACAATTCCTTCGATTTCATTATCAGTACCATCCCGCTTCCTTATGAACCGTTCATGTATGTCAAGATGTTGAAAAAAGGCGGGGACATGGCCATCGTGGGACTGCCTGAAAATTCCACGCTCGATATTACCGCCATGGCATTCCAAGCCCCGAATCGCAGGGTTTACGCTTCGTTCATCGGTGGAATCAAGGAGACCCAGGAAATGCTGGACTTCTCTATCGCTAACAATATCTACCCGGAGGTCGAGGTCATAAAGGCCGATGCCGCCGAGATAGAAAACGCCTACAAGAGCGTACTGGACGGGAAAGTGAAGTTCCGCTATGTAATTGATATGAGTACAATGGACAAAAAATAAAGACGCAATATGAAAATCTCAAAACTATTGGCCACCGCAACAGTTGTCATACTGGCTGCCGGCTGTAACAACAATAAGAATATGGAAACAGAAGTACCGGAAATCAGCGCATTCCACACAGGGAAACCGAATGTCGCATACGAACAATATTTCAGCGGCCGCTCATGGCTGGCTCCGCTGACCTCCATGAAGGAACTGAATGTACCTGTATCGAACGTGACGTTCGAGCCGGGATGCCGTAACAACTGGCACAGCCATACCGGAGGACAGTTGCTTGTCTGTGTCGGAGGCGAAGGCTACTATCAGGAAAAAGGCAAACCTGCGCGGCGGCTTAAAGCAGGTGATGTGGTCGAAATAGCACCTGACGTGGTGCATTGGCACGGGGCGGCTCCAGACAGCTGGTTCTCCCATCTGGCTGTCGAATGCAATCCGCAGACCAACAAGAATACATGGCTCAGCCCTGTAACGGACGAGGAGTATGCGGAAGCGGTGAAATGACACCCGGGCAGAAGATACCGTAATGCGGTTACTATCATCCGTAACACAGATACAGCCAATCCGCAGGATGTACGCTACCTTTGCAACAGATTTAAAAACAGCATAATACTAAAAGAAATGAAAAAGAACATCGGATCTGTATTAGCCCTTTACCCCACGCCGGCAGTCGTTGTGGGGACAATGATAGAGGACAAGCCCACATGGTTGCTGGCAGGGCATGTGGGAATCATCGGCCACGACCGCATTTTAGTCAGCCTGCACAAAGCGCACTATACGAACCAAGGCGTGAGGATGACCGGGCACCTGTCCGTGAACATCGTGGACGAAGCCCTGCTTCCCCGTGCAGACTATGTAGGCATTACAAGCGGCGCAAAAACGGACAAGTCGCAGGTTTTCGCATGGCATACCGGAGAATCCGGCACGCCCGTCATTGAGGAGAGTCCGCTGGTTATGGAATGTGAAGCCGTGGAGAACTACGAGACAGAGACATTTGACAATTTTATCTGTAAGATCAACAATACCTACGTTGAGGAAAGCGTGCTTGAGGAGAGCGGCAAAATAGACTACAACAAGCTGAAACCCGTCCTCTTCGAGATGCCCACCTATTCCTACCTGCGTACCGGTGAGATGATAGGCAAATGCACTACGCTCGGCAAGAAATTCCGGGAGGAGAACATGTAACACGAATCGTATAACCTGATTAAAACAGAAAATATCATGCCCTCAATAACAATGGAACTGGTCAAGATGAGCAAGGAGAAGAAGGCTCAGCTGGTCAAGGAAGTAACCGAATCGACTGCCCGCATCACCGGGCTGCCTGAACAGGTCATCTTCGTCTTCATCAAGGAGAACGAGCCTGAGAACGTGGGTGTAGGAGGTGTTCTCCTGCCGGATATGAACAAATGACAAAGCGGAGAATATGGATACATTGAAAGTATTACTGGTAAACGGAAGCCCCCACAAGGACGGGTGTGTCCACACCGCCTTGTCGGAAATCGCCGACACACTGAAAAGCGAAGGTGTCGAATCCACCATATTCTGGGTGGGCAACCAGCCTGTAGCCGGATGTATCGGCTGCGGGGCGTGCGTGGGGAAGCGCAGTTGCTTCCGAAGCGACAAAGTAAACGAGTTCGTGAAGATAATGGACGAATACGACGGCTTCGTGTTCGGCACTCCCGTCCACTATGCGGCGGCAAGCGGTGCGATAACCTCGTTCCTCGACCGGGTGTTCATGATTGACGAGTACAATGGTGACCACTTTGCGGGAAAGCCTGCCGCTGCCATTGCCACCTGCCGCCGTAGCGGTGCCACGGCTGCGCTCGACCAGATGAACAAGTACATGGCCGACTGCAATATGCCCATCGTGCCGTCGCAATACTGGAACGTGGTACACGGGAATACACCTGATGAAATACGCCGTGATGTGGAGGGGCTGCAAACCATGCGTACCCTCGCAAAAAACATGGCGTGGCTGCTGAAGTGCATCGCAACAGGACGTGAACACGGTTTCGAGTTCCCGGCACACGAACAGCATACGATGACAAACTTCATACGTTAAACAATCAAATCCAGAAATAACAATCAAAATCAATAAGGAGAAACAAATATGAAAAATCAACCGTCAATAGCATTAGGCACATGGTCGTGGGGCGCAGGATTCGCCGGTGGCGACCAGGTATTCGGAAACAACCTCGGAGTGAATGAACTGAAGCCCGTATTCGATGCGGCAATGGCCGGAGGGCTGAACCTGTGGGATTCAGCCGTAGTGTATGGCATGGGTGCTTCGGAAAGCGTACTCGCCGCGTTCACCAAAGAGTGCAACCGTGAGGATGTACTCATCTCCACGAAGTTCACGCCCCAGATTGCCGGGGATTCCGCCAATCCCGTAGAGGATATGCTGGGCAGCAGCCTCGAACGGTTCGGCACAGATTATATCGACATTTACTGGATTCACAATCCTGCGGATGTGGAGAAGTGGACTCCGTTCCTCGCCGGTCTCGTGAAAAGCGGCAAGGTAAAGCGTGTGGGTGTCTCCAACCACAACCTTGCGCAAATCAAGCGTGCGGAAGAGATTCTTTCCAAAGAAGGAGTGCATATCTCCGCCGTGCAGAACCATTTCAGCCTCCTTTACCGTTCGTCGGAGAAAGCGGGCATCCTTGACTATTGCAAGGAAAACGGCATCGATTTCTGGGCATACATGGTACTGGAACAGGGCGCATTGAGCGGAAAGTATGACACTGCCCACCCGCTGCCTGCCGGAAGCCAGCGCGGCGACACCTACAATCCGCTGTTGCCGCAAATCGAAAAGCTCGTTGTCGTGATGCGCACTGTCGGTGACAAATACGGCATCACTCCGGCACAGGTTGCTTTGGCTTGGGCGATTGGAAAAGGAACAACACCGATTATCGGCGTGACAAAACCTGCCCAGGTGCAGGATGCGCTGGAAGCCATAAAGGTGAAGCTGACCGACGAGGAGATGAGCACACTGGAGGAAGCCGCTGAAAGTACCGGAGTCGATACAAGAGGCTCATGGGAGATGCCTATGATGTAATCACTAAAATCAAATGACATGAGTAGTCCGAAAATATTGGTCGCCTATTTCTCTTGCAGCGGTACGACAAGAGAGGCTGCCCGTGAACTGGCGGCCGTGGCCAACGCCGATCTGTATGAAATAGTACCGGAACAACCTTACACGGATGCCGACTTGAACTGGAATGACAGGCAGAGCCGCAGTTCCGTGGAAATGCGTGATGCGACATCCCGTCCTGCCATTGCAGGGCGGGTGTCCGATATGGAGAGGTACGATGTGGTGTTCATCGGTTTTCCCGTATGGTGGTACATTGCGCCGACCATCGTGAACACGTTCATTGAAAGCCACGACCTTGCAGGCAAGAAGGTAGTGCCGTTTGCCACTTCGGGAGGCAGCGGCATTGCCAACTGCGAGAAAAACCTGCGCAAAGCCTATCCCGAAATAAACTGGTGTGCCGGGAAACTGCTGAACAGGCCTTTGTCTGAAAAACAGTTCACGGAGTGGCTTGAAACTATAAACCGTGGAAAATAACTCGATATGGGAAGAAAACTGATTTTACTGATGGCTATCTCCGCACTCTTCATCAACCGTCCGGTATTCGGGCAGACCATTGACGTGCATTGCCACAACATCCTGCCCGAATACATGGCGGTGTTGGAAAAACACGGTGCAGCGATGGAAGAGACCTTCCCGTTGCCGGCTTGGAACGTGGAATCGCACATCGCTTTCATGCAGAAAGCCGGAATAGAATGTTCGGTTCTGTCGATGCCCGCCCCGCAGCCGTGGTTCGGTGATGCGGAGGAAAGCAGGCGGGTTATCCGTGAATACAATGAGTATTGCGCCCGTCTGAAAAATGAACATCCTGGGAAGTTCAAGTTCTGCGCAGCGTTGCCCCTGCCGGATGTCGATGCAGCCATTGAGGAAGCCGTTTATGCGCTCGACACGCTGGGTGCGGACGGGGTAAAGCTGGCTACAAACAGTCGGGGGCAATATATCGGGGATGAAGCACTCGACCCGTTGATGAAGGTGCTGAACGACAGGAATGCCGTAATTATCATCCATCCGCACAAGCCTACACCGGTCAATGACGGTATCATTGCCACCGCCCCGCTTGCGGTCTATGAATATCCGGCCGAAACGACCCGTGCCGTCGTCAATATGGTTTCACGCAATGTGCTGGCACGCAATCCCAATGTCAAGGTCATCGTACCGCATTGCGGTTCCTTCCTGCCGATGGCAATACCCCGCATGAAAGCCGTACATCCGGCAATGCTGGCAAAAGGGTTTATGGGACAGATTGACTGGGAGAACAACCTCTCGCGCCTGTATTACGACCTTGCCGGAGGCGCAAGCCCCGAAATCGTGAAAATGATGCTGACCGTCACCACGCCGGAGCATATACTCTACGGCTCGGATTATCCCTATATGCCGGACAACGTGTTGCAGGGGAACCTGACCCGGATGCGCGAGCAGTTTGCCGCCGACAAGGAGCTGGCACCATACGCGGAGCGGTTCTTCTCGGAGAATGCCCGTGATTTGTTCAACAGATAAAAACAGAAAACAATGAAAAAAGTAATTTTTGGTTTATTGCTGGTTGCCGGTTCACTCCCGGCAATCGCCCAGACAACAGAAAAGACAAACGATATGGACAGAATAGAATTATGCAAGGAAAACTATACCGCCCTGTTCGGTGGTGAGGCACTTAACGGAGGCGGTACAGACCCGGAAATCATGGACATCCTCCAGAAATACATTTTCGGTGAAGTGTTCCGCACGGGCGATCTGGACATCAAGACGCGCGAAATGATTACCTGCGTGTGCCTTGCCACCATGCAGCAACTGCCCCAACTGAAAGGGCATACGGGAGCCGCCCTCAATGTAGGAGTCACTCCCATAGAGTTGCGCGAGGCCGTTTACCAGTGCGCTCCCATCATCGGATTCCCCAAAGTCCTGAATGCGATGACTGCCGTCAACGAAGCCTTCACGGAGCGCGGAATCAAAGTGCCGCTGGAAACACAGGCAACTGTCACGGAAGAAAACCGTTACGAAAAGGGGCATGAAATCCAATATCCGCTTTACGGAGACCGAATGAAAGAGGCGATGAAGGACGTACCCGGCGGCATGGGCGAAAAGGTTGCGCGTTTTCTGACCGAAGTACACTTCGGCGACTTCCAGACACGAAGCGGTCTTGACACGCAGACACGCGAGCTGCTGACCTACTGCGTCCTGACCGTCATCGGGGCGGAACCGCAACTCCACGCCCATCTCCGCGCCAACCTGAAGGCGGGCAACAGCAAGGAGAGAGTGACGGCAGCCGTCATCCAATGTATGCCTTATATCGGCTTCCCTGCCGCATTGAAAGCATTGAACATTATTAAGGATTTTCAGCTTGACAAATAGTAATCATTGGCAGAACCGTAACTTTTGTCCTCCGTCAATTTTGCATAGCGGAGGACTTTCCCATAAAAAGTAAAAAAGCAATTCTAAAACCTCAAAAAAAGGAAACAGTAACCTTACAATGCCATTAACTGTTTTTCCTGTATTCCGATGGCGATAGGTTAATCCGCTTCTGCACATACCGGCTGAAATAAGAGACGGAAGAAAAGTTCAACCGTTCTGTAATTTCAGTCAGCGAAAGTTTTTTCTGCCGGAGCAGACGGGTTATTTCCTGCATGGTGAAGCGGTCAATCCAGTATGAAGCAGGTTCCCCGCTGACTTTCTTGCATATTTCCGACAGATAATGCGGTGTGATACAGAGGCGAGAAGCGTAGAAATCGAGACTTCGGTTTCGCATATATTCACCGTTATTCAGCAATTCTATGAATTTTCGCAAAAGGGAGGTGACACGTTCTGACACCTGCAAGTCATTCCAACCACGTGCGTGAATGTCGTAAAGGTCGAGAATATGAGCGGTCAGCAGGCTGCCCAACAGTTCTTGCCGGAAGCGATGCTCTTTCTCTTCCATACGCATACGGAGATATTGTAAGGCTGCCTCGCATATCCGGAAGTCATGTCCGGAAAGTTTTATTACAGGATTCCGTAAAAGTGACAGATGTCCTATAATGCCGTAATTGCTACGAATGGCTATTGAAGTGACGAAGACATCCGAAAGGCTCATCAAAACACCTTGGAAGTTGTCCGATGCTGAAAAGTCTGATGCAAGCATAGCATTGGGCAGAATGGCATAATCTCCTGCTGAAATGTTGTAACGGGTATCTTGAAAAGTAAATCCCATATTACCTTTGCAGCAAAGGATATGAAGTGTACGCCCCCTGTGCCGCACAGTGTTAAGTTCCTGCCACGTGCTGGCAAAAACAATCCCGTCAAATTCGTAATCGTCCATCAGCTTATATTTTTGGCAAAGTTAGCCAAATACCACGAATAGTGAAAATATTGCCAACAATTATGTAACAGCAAAATAGTAGTCATTCTGTAATTTTGCGTCAGAAATTAAAATCAAAAGAAAATGAAAAATGTAAGATTGAACAATGGCGTAATGATGCCTGCTGTCGGATTCGGTGTTTTCCAGATTCCGGTGAATGAAACAGAAAGAATCGTAAGTGATGCCCTTGAAGTAGGTTATCGCATGATAGACACCGCAGCGGCTTATTTTAATGAGGAACAGGTAGGCAATGCTATCAGACACAGCGGACTGAAGAGGGAAAACCTTTTTGTCACCACCAAACTTTGGGTGCAGGACTATGAATATGATGATGCGCTCCGTGCTTTTGACAAATCGTTGAAGTTGCTCGGACTTGATTATATCGACCTATATCTTCTGCATAAACCCTACGGGAACTATTATGCCGCATGGAGAGCCTGCGAGCGGCTTTATAAGGAAGGACTTATCCGGGCTATCGGTGTGACAAGTTTCTCCAATGAACGCCTGCAAGACCTCTTCCTGCACAATGAAGTGAAACCTTCAGTCAACCAGTTAGAGACACATCCGTTCTTTCAGCAGAAAGCAGCCAACAGGTTCCTGCAATGTGAGGGCATACAGCATGAAGCCTGGGCTCCGTTTGCTGAAGGCCAGAATGACATCTGGAATAATTCCACACTGAAAACCATTGCGGAAAAGCACGGGAGGACAGTGGGGTAAATCGTCCTCCGCTGGCTGAACCAGCGCAACGTGGTGGTCATTCCAAAAACCGTACATAAGGAACGGATGATAGAGAACTTTTCCATATATGACTTCACATTGACGGACAAGGACATGGAGGCTATTTCCGGAATGGATACGGGCAAAAGCCCTATTTATGATGATATGGACTTGCCAACGGTGAAAGGCATCGGATTACATAAGATTCATGATTAAAAAATTGGAGGATGAGAAGATGTTACGACATGTGTTTATTATCAATGTTAAGGATGGTATTTCTGATGAAGTTGTAGAAGAAAAAATGGCAGAAATGCGTGCGATGAAAGAAAAAGAGCATGTCATCGACAGCATCATGGTTGGCCGTACCCGCGGACTGTTTGGCCGACCCGACGCCGTGGTAATGATTGTCGATCTGAAAGACAAGGTTGCTTTTGACGTGTTGATTCACAGCCAAACGCATATTGCAATCGCGGAAAAAGCGGAAGAAATTTTCGACACGCAAAGTGCCGATATTGCTCAAATAGAATATTAACAGAAAACAATAGAATTATGCAAACTGTAAAATTGAACAATGGAATTGAGATGCCGATACTGGGCTATGGTGTTTTCCAGGTATCGCCCGAAGAGTGTGAACGTTGTGTGCTTAATGCAATCAGCACAGGCTACAGGCTGATAGATACCGCACAGGCTTACTACAATGAAGAAGGTGTGGGTAATGCCGTGGCGAAATGCGGCGTTCCGCGCAGCGAACTGTTTCTTACCACCAAAGTTTGGATTACCAATGCCGGAGAAGAAAAGGCGACAGCAAGCATTGAGGAATCGCTTCGCAAACTACGGACGGACTACATTGATCTTCTTCTCATTCATCAGCCCTTCAGTGATTATCCCGGAACATGGCGGGCGATGGAGAAAGCTGTCCGTGAGGGTAAAGTGCTTGCCATCGGGCTTTCTAACTTCTATCCTGACCGTTTTGTGGACATGGCGGAATATGCGGAAATCAAACCTGCTGTGAACCAGTTGAAGACCAATATATTCAGCCAGCAATGGGAAGCGGAGGCAGAGATGAGGCCTTACGGCACGCATATCATGGCATGGGGACCGCTGGCACAAGGCAGTGAAGATTTGCAGAACAACCCCATATTGACTGCGCTTGCCGGAAAATATAATAAGACAGTGCAGCAAATAGCATTGCGGTATCTGGTACAGCGCAATATCATCGCGATTCCCAAAAGCACCCGCATCGAACGCATGAAGCAGAATTTGGACATTTTCGATTTCTGTCTTTCGGCAGAGGATATGGAAAAAATCCGTACTCTTGACAAACCTGCGGATTTCCATTGGTCGCATCGCGATCCGGAACTTGTGAAATTTCTTCTGAATTACGACAAACAGTTTAACCCGAACAACAAATGAAAAGAGCTATGTACGAATCATTGAACCATAAAAACGTACTCGTAACCGGTGCCGGAACTGGCATCGGACGAGCCATCGCACAACGTCTTGCAGATGAAGGTGCAAATGTTTTGATTGTAGGACGGACGGAAAAGACGCTTGCAGAAACCGCTGCCCATAGCGGCAAAATATCTTATCTTATAGCCGATCTTGAATCGGAAGAAGGAATACAATCAATCGTCAGAGCTATTGCCGAACGTTACGGGCATCTCGACATTCTTGTAAACAACGCAGGGTGGGCACCTGTCTGTCCGTTTGCCACCATGAAAATAGAAGAATACGACAAGGTGTTTGCCATCAACGTCCGTGCCGTGGTGATGCTGACGCAGGCTTGCCTTCCGATGATAAAGGCATCCAAAGGCAATATCTTGAATGTAACGACCACAATGACCACCAATCCCGTCACCACAATGGCCAATTATGCTGCTTCCAAGTCTGCTGTTTATACGATGACCCGTGCTTGGGCAAAGGAACTGGCAAAAGACGGTGTGCGTGTAAATTCGTTGGGTGTCGGCCCCATTGAGACCCCTATCTATGATAAGACAGAACTTTCGGATGAAGCCGCAAAAGCCCATAAAGACATGGTGGTGAAAAGCGTGCCTATGGGCAGAATGGGAAGACCGGAAGAGGTGGCCGCTGTGGTGGCATTCCTGACAAGTGAAGAAGCAAGTTTCATTACCGGTGCTGATTACAAAGTGGATGGCGGTGTAGGTGCTTAATAAGAATAACATTTAGCAAAATGGAAATATGAAAAATGTATTGATTATAAGCGGGCACACGAATCTTTCTGCATCTGTGGCCAATAAAACCATCCTTGATACGGTACACAAACTTCTGCCGGAGGTTGAGATTGTAAAGCTGGATGAACTGTATCCTGATTTCAGGATAAATGTGGAAGTGGAACAGCAACGTTTGCTTAAGGCAGACATTATCGTACTGGAATTTCCTGTCTTTTGGTATTCCGCTCCGTCTATATTGGAGCGTTGGATGGAAGAAACTTTCCGACATGGTTTTTCACATGGCAGTACAGGAGACAAATTAAAAGGAAAAAAACTTGTCCTCTCATTTACAACCGGTGCTCCGTCATCCATGTATAGCCATGACGGACCAATGGGTTATACCATTGATGAGTTCTTGCCTTGTTTCAAGGCTACATGCAATCTCTGTCAGATGGAATTTGCCGGATATGTTTATACCGGAGGCGTGAGCTATGCCTATCGTACTACTCGCGAACTTATTGAGCAACAAAACAAAATATCAGTGGAACATGCAGAACACCTAATCAAATTGATTGAATCACTATGATATGTTTTGAAGATGTACAATTTGTTCAATAATACAAATATCTTGACGATGAAATAGAATAGAGACGGTGCAGGCAGAAAACTATGGGTCTATTTTGTTTGCACCGTTTCTCATTTTCACAAAGATTCTTCCTGCCAATCTCTACAAAATTCCATAGATGTAATATCTTAAGCAGCACCTTGCAATTCACGGGCAGCTATGAAAACACGACACTATATTCAACAGGCTTTTGAAACGGTTTTCATAGATATAGAAGTGGCTCTAAAATGGTACTAAATTGTATATTACATCTTGCT
>ENA-UEQO01000983-UEQO01000983.1-human-gut-metagenome-genome-assembly--contig:-NODE-983-length-31376-cov-35.575130_pt1 | contig 31376 bp, 23 predicted proteins | sample MGYA00242938_ERZ507940 | MGnify/ENA primary metagenome ERZ507940 (study PRJEB26167, sample SAMN06115517) | human gut metagenome | host: Homo sapiens | place: China:Chongqing | collected 2014-12-03... | reverse complement strand
CTGCGAAAGGATGCCCAACTGCGGCGTGATGCCCAATGTCAGACCTACCGTTGCCACAGCCGAAGCAGTCTCATACAAACAGACTGACATCGGCAGCTGCTCTGTCGCAGCAATGACAAAGGCTCCGAGGAAGAACAGCGTCAAATACATCCCTGCAATCGTGGCAGCATTCTTGACCGCAGAACCATCTATGCGCCGCCCGAAAAATTCCGCATCTTCTCTGCGGCGGAAGGTTGCCCACATATTGGCCAGCAGAACGGCAAATGTTGTGGTTTTCATGCCGCCTGCCGTAGAGCCGGGCGATCCGCCCAACAGCATCAGAACCACCATCAATGCCTGTGAAGCGCTGCCCATCGCAGCAAGATCAGCGGTGTTAAAGCCGGCAGTACGGGGGGTAACGGATTGGAACATCGACAATAAAATGCGCTGCCGGGCAGAGCCTGCCGTGAACTCGAAGCAATAAAAGTACAGCGACGGCAGCACCAGAAGAAACGCCGTTGTGACAAGGATCACCTTGCTCTGCATCCGGTAACGGTGAAAGTCAAGGCGGTATGTACAAATGTCCTCCCATGTCAGAAAGCCAAGGCCGCCAAAGACGATCAGGGCCGCGATTACTGTGGTAAGCAATGGGTCACCTGCATACCGTGTCAGCGAAACAAATTTTGCACCCTCTGTTCCCAGCAGGTCAAAACCTGCATTGCAGAACGCCGAAATGGAATGAAACAGTGCATACCAAATCCCGCGCAAGCCATAATCGGCGCAAAATGTCGGCAGCAACAGTGCAGCACCGGCCAGTTCAAACAGAGCGGTGATCCGCAGAATAAAGCCTGTCAGCCGCACGATGCCGCCCATCTGTGGGGCAGCGGTGGCTTCCTGCATCGTGCTGCGCTGCTTGAGGGAGATCTTTCGCCCGGAAAGCAGCGCAAAGGCAGCGCCCACTGTAATGACACCCAATCCTCCGATCTGGATCAGAAGAAGGATCACACTTTGCCCAAAAACCGACCAGTAGCTGCCGGTATCCTGTACCACAAGGCCGGTCACGCAAAGGGCAGAAGTGGAGGTAAACAGTGCCTCATGGAACGGTGTGATGCACCGCTGCTGTGCAGCGATCGGGAGCATCAGAAGCAATGCGCCCACCAGATCAACTGCCGCAAACCCTGCAATAATGACCTGAAAAGAAGAAAAACGGTGCTGCCTGTAACGAGGATGTTGAATCATAAAAGCTCCTTTACCTATCCGTGTGCATAAAGATTAGCATGGAATAGATAAAGGAGCCGTAAAGAAAATTGTAGAAGTATAAAGATTCCATTAAAATTGATCGGCCAACACTAAAAAATGCCGGACATCACCAGCTCAAAAAAGCGGTAATGTCCAGCATTCATTCGGATTTCTAGTCCATGGCTCCCGGCCACATTCTTCAAATATTCCTCCGGGTCACCATTCAAAATCAAATCCGCATAGCCCAGCGGGTCATTGTAGATAAGGTAGTCCAGTTTTGACCTCTGCATCATGGTCACATCCAGTGCACTGGGGCTTTCATTGCTGCGCAACCGCGGCATTCTGCTTTCCGAAGAAAACAAAAAATCCGAACCCCTCTCCTATCGAGAAAAGGTTCGGATTTTCTATTTTAACGGCAGTCTTCCCGGTAGACATTCCTACGGGTCCAGGAACCGCGCACGAACAAAAGCCCCACTGGGGCTTTTGTTGCCCCGCCTGCGGCAGGGCCGTGCTGTTCAAGTCCTCTTATCCGCATAGAAGAGTGTTTCCAAAAGGACGGATACAAAAAAGAAAAACGACAACTTTTTTGAAAGCTGTCGTTTGAGAGTGCGGATAAGAGGACTTGAACCTCCACCGAGTTGCCCCGATTAGAACCTGAATCTAACGCGTCTGCCAATTCCGCCATATCCGCATATTTTGTTTTCGTTCGTGAGCCGTGTCGCTCGGAACGATAGTAATTATACCATGGAAACGGGAAATGTCAAGCGCTTTTTTCGAATTTTTCTGACAAAAATTCCGGATGAAATTTTGGCACCGGAATGAGGACGATGGGGCGAAATTTTCGGTGAAATATGATACAATAAGACCTGAGCTGTCCGGGGCCTGGGGCCCTGCGGCAAAATACGATGGAATGAGGGAACCACACATGTTCAACTTTCTGATCTTTATCATCGGGGCGGCGCTCATGCTCGGCATGGGGGTGCGCAGTGTGCTTGCGCGGCGGCGTTTGCAGACAAAAGGCGAAAAGGTCACCGCCCGCGTTGCGGGCACCGCGCAGGGCCGGGACGGTCAGGCCTATGTGCTGGAATTTGAGACGGCAGGCGGCAGCCACCGCCTCCATTACCCGAAAGCGGCCAAGGGCAAGGGCTTTGCGGCCGGGGAGACCGTTACCTTATATTATGACCCGGAAGATCCGGAGAAGATGTATGTGGAAGGCGACCGCGCCGTGCTGGGGGCCGAAGTGCTGTACTTTGCTCTGGCGGTGGTGCTGGTGCTGCTGATGGCCGGATTTGTGCGGTGAGGAGGAAATGCCATGAAACTGGAACATTTTGGGATGCCGGAACCGGGCGACTGCCGGGTGGTCTTTTCGGCCAGTGCCGAGGAGCTGGAAGCAGCGGTGCAGGCCGAGCAGGCGGCACCGGATGCGCCCAAAGAGGAAGAAGACCTGCTGACGGCAGCGGTGAACCGCGCCATTCTGGAAGGTTTTTCGCCGCTGTTTGCGCAGCTGATGGAGGAGCACCGGCTCGTCCCGGTGACGGACCCGGACTTTGAGCTGCTGGCCGTCAACCGGGCTGAAGGGTTCCGGGCGGGGGCGGAGTTTTTCTGCCTGCCGCCGCTGGAACTGGGGCGGTACACCGGCTTTGTGCAGCCCATCCGGCCCCGGCCTATCCGGAAACTGACCCTTGAACTGGAGATCAACCGCCACCACGGCGACGAGGACCGCGCCGCCGACGAGGCGGGCAAAAAAGCCCTGCGGGACCGTGTGGCACGGGAGATCTACAAGACCCGCTGCGCCCAGGCCGAGACGCTGGCTGAGCGGGAGCTGGTCTACCAGCTCGGCGGCGAGGTGAAGGGCGCGCTGCCGAAGCAATTGGTGGCGGGCAACTACTTTGCCGAGCAGCGGGAGTTCAACCTGCGGATGCAGGCGAACAACATCAACTTTGACCAATACCTGAAGGTGCAGGGCCAGACGGTGGAACAGTTCCGGGCGGAGCTTCACGCTCAGGCGGAACAGAAACTGCGGGGGCGTCTGGGGCTTCTGCTGGTCGCCGAAACGGAACATCTCTGGCCCACAGAGGCCGAGGTGCAGGCTGCGCTGGAGGGCTGGAACGGGGAGCGGACCTTCCCGTCCAACGACAAGCGAAAGCTGCGGCAGGGCATTGCCAGCCAGCGCGCAGCTGCCTTTGTGCGGGCGCACTCCACGCTGACCCCGCCGCCGGAGGAGCCAGTGGTGGTCGAGACGGTCTGAAACGACGGGCGGCAGGATTCTGGCAAACAAAAATGGGATGCTTGTTTCAAGCATCCCATTTTTTGTTTGTGCCGGTCAGGTCTCCACGCCCTCGAACTGGCTGTTGTAGAGCTTGGCGTAGAAGCCGCCCTGGGCCAGCAGTTCGTCGTGATTGCCCTGCTCCACGATGTGGCCGTCCTTCATCACAAGGATGACGTCGGCTTCGCGGATGGTGGACAGGCGGTGGGCCACGATGAAACTCGTGCGGCCCTGCATCATCCGGGCGAACGCGGCCTGGATGCGCACCTCGGTGCGGGTGTCGATGGAGGAGGTGGCCTCGTCCAGAATCAGCATGGGCGGCAGGCAGAGCATGACGCGGGCGATGCAGAGCAGCTGCTTCTGGCCCTGGCTGATGTTGCCGCCGTCCTCCGCGATGACGGTATCGTAACCGTCCGGCAGGCGGCGGATGAAGCTGTCGGCGTGGGCTGCCTTGGCCGCGGCAACGATCTCTTCGTCGGTGGCGTCGGGCTTGCCGTAGGCGATGTTCTCGCGGACGGTGCCGGCGCGCAGCCAGGTGTCCTGCAGCACCATGCCGTAGCTGCCGCGCAGGGAAGCGCGGGTCACGTTCCGGATGTCGTCGCCGGAGACGGTGATGGAGCCGCTGTTGACATCATAGAACCGCATGAGCAGGTTGATGAGGGTGGTCTTGCCGCAGCCGGTGGGGCCGACGATGGCAATGCGCTGGCCGGGCTTGACGTCCAGGTTCAGGCCCTCGATGAGGGGGCGGTCCGGCAGGTAGCGGAAGGAGACGTCCTTCAGCTCCACATGGCCGTCCGGCTGCAGCACCCTGGCGTGTTCGGCTTCGGGCACCTGGTCGTCGGCGTCCAGCAGCTCAAAGACGCGGGCCGCGCAGGCCAGTGCGTTCTGCAGCTCGGTGACGACGCCGGAGATCTCGTTGAAGGGCTTGGTGTACTGGTTGGCGTAGTTGAGGAAGATGCTCAGCTGACCGATGGTGATGCCGCCCGCCACAGCATAGATCGCACCCACCAGACCGACGCCTGCATAGACGATGTTGTTGACGAAGCGGGTGGCGGGGTTGGTCATGCTGGAGAAGAAGATGGCCTTCAGGCTGACATCCTGCAGCTGCGTGTTCACCTCGTCAAAGGAGGCAAGGCTCTCGGCCTCGTGGCCGAAGGCCTGCACGACCTTCTGGCCTTCGATCATCTCGTTGACCAGAGCGGTCTGCTCACCGCGCACGGTGCTCTGCCCCTGAAAATACTTGTAGCTGCGCTTGGCCAGGAAGCTGGCTACCACCAGGCTCAGCGGGGTGATGCAGACGACCACCAGCGTGATGGGGACATTCTCCCACAGCATGAACAGCAGGGTGCCGAAGATGGTCAGCAGGCCGGAGAACAGCTGGGTGAAGCCCATCAGCAGGCCGTCGGCGAAGGTGTCCACATCGGCGATCATCCGGCTGACGATGTCGCCGGAGGGGTGGCTGTCGAGGTAGGAGAGGGGGAGGGTCTGGATCTTCCGCAGGGCGGCATTGCGCAGGTCGCGGCTGACGGAGAAGGTGATGCGGTTGTTGCAGACGCTCAGCAGCCACTGCGCAAAGGCTGCGAGGATGGCTACGGCCACGATCTGCAGGATGATCTGCATCACACCGGCAAAGTCCACACGGCCCTTGCCGAGCATCAGGTCGATGGCGCTGCCGCAGAGGATGGGGATATACAGCTGGGCGGCCACGCTCACGGCGGCCACGATGAGGCTGCACCCCACGAAAAAGTAGTAGGGGCGGATCTTTTTCAGCACCCGGCGGAGCGTTGCCTTGCGCTGTTCCGGGGTCAGGCTGCTCTTTGCTTTTGCACTCATTTCTGCGCATCCCCTTTCTTGAACTGGCTGGCATAGATCTCCTCATAGACCGGGCAGGAGGCCAGCAGGTCGGCGTGTTTGCCGAGGCCGACGAGTTTGCCGTCGTCCAGAACGAGGATCTGGTCGGCGTGCTGCAGGCTGGCGGCGCGCTGGCTGACGATGAAGACGGTCAGGCTGCCGGGCAGAGCCGCCAGTGCCTTGCGCAGGGCGGCGTCGGTGGCGTAGTCCAGAGCGCTGGCACTGTCATCCAGAATGAGGATGTCGGGCTTGCTCACCAGTGCGCGGGCAATGGTCAGGCGCTGCTTCTGGCCGCCGGAGAGGTTCCGGCCGCCCTGCTCTACCGGCTCGTCCAGCCCAAGGGGCTTCGCCTTGACGAATTCCGCAGCCTGTGCCGTTTCCAGTGCGGCCCACAGGTCGGCATCCGAGGCGTTCTTGTTGCCCCAGAGCAGGTTCGAGCGGATGGTGCCGCCGAAGAGCTGCGCTTTCTGCATGACGACGCTGACGCTGCCGCGCAGAACGTCCCGCGGGTATGCCTGCACCGGACGGCCCAGGATCTCAACCGAACCCTCGGTGGCATCGTAGAAGCGGGGGATGAGGTTGATGAGGCTGGATTTGCCGCTGCCCGTGCCGCCGATGACGCCGATGGTCTGGCCGCGTTTGGCTGTGAAGCTGATGTCCGACAGGCTGGGGGCACCGGCACCGGCGTAGGTCAGGCTGACATGGTCGAACCGGACGGCGTCGTCGGCCTTGCTTGCCTCCACGGCATCCGGAAGGGCAGCGGGGAACGCCATCCCCGGTTCCGTGTCCAGCACGGCCTGCACACGGCTGGCGCAGGCCAGCGCCTTGCTGATCTGCACGATGAGGTTGGCCAGCTTGACCAGCTCGACCAGGATCTGGTTCATGTAGTTGACCAGCGCGATGACATCACCGGCTGCCATGCCGCCGATGTTGATCTCGATGCTGCCTACATACAGCAGCGCCACGATGGCCAGGTTGATGATCACGTAGGTCAGCGGGCTCATCAGGGAAGAGAGATGGCCGACGTGCAACTGCATTTTGGTCAGCAGGTCGTTGGCAGACTCGAAGCGGTCGATCTCGCTCTTCTCCTTGTCAAAGGCGCGGACGACGCGAACGCCGGTCAGGTTCTCGCGGGTCAGGCCCAGCACCCGGTCCAGACGGGTCTGGGCGGTCTTATACAGCGGGTTGGTCAGGACCATGATGCCGAAGACTACGATGGACAGCAGCGGGATGGCCACCACGAAGATCCATGCGGCCCGCGCATTGACCGTGAAGGCCATGACCATGGCACCGACCACCACGAACGGGCTGCGCAGGAACAGGCGGAGGAAGAGGTTCAGGCCGCTCTGCACCTGATTGATGTCACTGGTCATGCGGGTGATGAGGGTGCTGGTGCCCAGTGTATCCATCTCGGTGAAGCCGAGCTTCTGGATGTGCTCGAACAGCGCATGGCGCAGCGAGGTGGAGTAGCCCACAGCGGCCTTGGCGGAGAAATACTGGGCCGTCAGGCTGCAGGTCAGGCCGATGACGGCGAGCAGCAGCAGGATGCCGCACCGCACAAGGATATAATGCAGGTCGTGCGCCGCAATGCCGACGTTGACGATGTCTGCCATGACCAGAGGGACAAACAGGTCGAACGTGGCTTCCAGCATCTTGAACAGCGGCGCGAGGACGGCCTCGCGCTTGTAGCCGTTCAGGTGGGTAAGCATTTTGTTCAAGGCGAAAGACTCCTTTTCTGAAATGTAAATCGGGGGAAATTTTCCCATCGCATATTATAATACAACCGGAGTCGGAATGCTATTGTTTTGCGGAAAAATGCGGTGCGTCTTCCCCATTGTGAAACTTGGGAAATCCTGCTATAATAAATTATTATGACGGATGGAAAAAGAAGGGTGATGCAAATGGCATACGAGAAAAGCGCACGGCGGTTCCGCCCGGTGGGCAGCCGGAAGAAAAAGGCCGCCCCCCAATACAGCCCGGCGGGCACGGGCTGCCCGGTGGTGGAGCAGGCCGTGGAGCGGCTCTACCGGGAGCAGAACGAGACGCATTTCTGGAACCTGATGAACGCCCTGAACTATGCACTGGAGCTGAAAACGCGGGTGCTGGTGCCGCTGGATGCCGCAGCCGACCCGCAGAGCGGCCCGGCCCCGTGGGCTTCCATGCCCATCCCGGCGGAAAAGGCAGAAGGGCTGGACCCCTGGCTGCTCCACACCCGGAAGGAGCGCAGCTACCTGCCCCTGTTCACTTCGGTGAAGACGGCGGAAGCCGAGCGCGCCACGGCCACCCGGCCCATGGCCGAGCGCGGGATGCGGGAGGCCATGGAATATGCCCTGAACACCGACGGCATCGACGGTGTGGTCATCGACCCGTGGACCAATTCCGCTACGCTGGATGGCTCCATCCTGAACGGGCTGCTCAAGTCGGAGCGGGGCAGCGAAGGCCCCGGTCTGGAAGAACTGGATGCGGGCTACGATGCCGCGCGGCAGGGCAGCTGGGCCGAGGCGGTGCAGCACTATGAAAAAGCCGTCGAGGCGGGCAGCGCCGAAGCGCTGGCGCTGTTGGGCGACTGCCTGTATCAGGGCCGGGGTGCCCGGCGCAGCAAGGTACAGGCCCGGCGGATGTGGAAAAAAGCCGCCGAGGCCGGGGAAGTGCAGGCCATGATCGCCCTTGGCGATGACGCAGCGGCCTCCGGGCAGGAAGCCGCCGCCGCGCTGCAATACTACCGCCGCGCCCAGAGTGCCGCCCGCGGGATGCCGGATGTCTCCTATACGCCGCAGATCCGGCTCCGCATCGCCCAGTGCGAAACGCGGTATGTCTCCCGCAAAAAGGCGCTGATGGAGCTGGCGGAGGCCGAGCAGGGCTTCTGCATCCAGCTGGAAGAGGGGGCACCGGATGCGGAGATCTGGCTGGACGAGACCCGGAAGACCGTGGCGGAACTGATGAACGAAGGGCTGGAGAACCGATGAAATTGGCAGGAACACAAATTCTTTACATTTGTTCTATGAAATCGTCATAGGAAATCGGTAAGATGATCCTGGAAAAAAATTTGTGCTGCAAGAAAAGAGGACAAGCACTATGAGTAACGTGATCGGAATCGACCTTGGAACGACCAACTCCTGTGTGGCAGTGGTCGAGGGCGGCAAGCCCGTGGTCATCGCCAATGCCGAGGGCGAACGCACCACCCCCAGCGTGGTCGCCTTTACCAGAGACGGTGAGCGTCTGGTGGGCGGCGCGGCCAAGCGCCAGATCGCGACCAACTCTGGCCGCACGATCTCCAGCATCAAGCGCTACATGGGTTCCGACCAACGGGTCCACATCGACGGCAAAGACCTGACCCCGCAGGAGATCAGCGCCATGATCCTGACGAAGATCCGCCGCGACGCTGAGAGCTACCTCGGCGAGCCAGTGACCGAGGCCGTCATCACGGTGCCCGCCTACTTTGACGACAGCCAGCGCAAGGCCACGCAGGACGCAGGCCGTATCGCGGGGCTGAACGTTCTGCGCATCATCAACGAGCCTACGGCTGCTGCGGTGGCCTACGGCCTGGACAACGAAGCGCCGCAGAAGATTTTGGTCTATGACCTGGGCGGCGGCACGTTCGATGTCTCTATCATCGAGATCGAGGACGGCACCTTCACGGTGCTGGCCACCGGCGGCGACACCCATCTGGGCGGCGATGATTTCGATGAGCGGATCGTGGAGTATGCGGTGGCGGAGTTCAAGAAATCCGACCGCATCGACCTGAGCCGCGACCCCGCCGCCATGGGCCGCCTGAAAGAGGAGGCCGAAAAGGCCAAGAAGGAGCTGTCCAGCGCGCTGAGCGCACAGCTGAACCTGCCCTTCATTGCGGTGGGCAAAGACGGCCCCCACCATCTGGACCTGACGCTCACCCGCCCGCAGTTCGAGATGATGACCGGCGACCTGCTGGCCCGCACCGTGCAGCCGGTGCAGAATGCCCTGCGGGATGCGGGCATCGCTGCCAGCCAGCTGGGCAAGGTGCTTCTGGTGGGCGGCAGCACCCGGATGCCGGCCGTAGAACGTCAGGTCAAAGAGCTGCTGGGCTGCGAGCCCAGCCACAGCCTGAACCCGGACGAATGTGTTGCCATGGGCGCAGCGGTCCAGGGCGCTCTGCTGCAGGGCGGCGGCAAGCTGGCTGGTGCTTCCGGCGCTGCCGCACAGGGCCTTGTGCTGATGGATGTCACCCCGTTGACCTTGTCCATTGAGACGCTGGGCGGCGTGGCGACCCCGCTCATCACCCGCAATAGCATGATCCCCACCCGGAAGAGCCAGATCTTCACGACGGCGCGCCCGATGCAGACCAGCGTGGAGATCAACGTCCTGCAGGGAGAGCGCCACTTTGCGCGGGACAACAAGAGCCTGGGCAAGTTCAAGCTGAACGGCATCCGTGCCAGCTTCTCGTCCAAGCCGCAGATTGAAGTGACCTTTGATATCGACGTCAACGGCGTCGTGAAGGTCTCCGCCAAAGACCTCGGCACCGGGCGGGAGCAGAACATCACCATCACCGGCAGCACGAACCTGTCGGAACACGAGATCCAGCGCGCCATGGCGGATGCCGCCGCGTATGAGGCCGAGGACAGCCGCCGGAAAGAGCGGCTGGAACTTCACAATCAGGCCGAAGTGCTGGCCTACAAGGTGGATGAGGCCCTGTCCAAGTGCAAAAAGGAGCTGGACAAGGACGAAAAAAACCGCATCAAGGCCGATGTGGCCAACCTCCGCCGCTGCCTGCGGAAGGACAAACCCGAAAAGATGAACGAGACCGAGGAAGCAAACCTCCGGCAGGCCAAAGAGCAGCTGGAAGCCTCGGCCAACCACCTGATGATGCTCTACACGAGCGAAGAACAGGAAAAACAATAAGAAGGCAAAAAAATCTCCGCGCAGATGCGCGGAGATTTTTTTGTCGGCAGGGCCGGAACAGAGGGCTGAAAAACGGACAGGTTTACAGGATCAGCTCCACCGTGCTCCCCCCGCTGCGGGCCTTTTTGACGAGGACCTGATGGTCGATGCGGTCTTTGAGGGCGGCGACGTGGGAGATGATGCCCACGAGCCGGTCGCCTTCGGTCAGGCCGGAGAGGACCCGGATGGCCTGTTCCAGACTCTCGTCGTCGAGGGAGCCGAAGCCCTCGTCGAGGAAGAGGGTGTCCAGCCGGATGCCGCCGGCCGTGCTCTGAACTTCGTCCGAGAGGCCCAGCGCCAGCGCCAGCGAGGCCTTGAAGCTCTCGCCGCCGGAAAGGGTCTTCACGCTGCGGCGGGTGCCGTTGTAGTGGTCGATGACGCCGAGGTCCAGGCCGGACTGGCTGCGCTGGTTCTCGGCCCCGACCCGCTCCAGCTCGTACTGCCCGGCGGTCATCTGCATCAGGCGGGTGTTGGCGTGGACGAGGATGCGGTCGAGATAGTGCATCTGGATGTAGGCTTCCAGTTTGATCTTCTGCTTGCTGCTCAGGGTGCCGCCCGCTGTGGAGGCCAGCGCGTTGACCCACTGCCAGCGGGTCTCCAGCACCTGCCGGGCGGCGGCCAGTCGGCGGTAGTCGGCGGCGGCGCGGCGGTTGGGCACGAGCTGGGCCGTCAGGGCTTTTTCCTGTTCGGCGGCCTGCTGGCGGGCCGTTTGCAGCGCAGTGAGCCGGGTGCGCAAAGCGTCGAGGTCTGCGGCCCCGGTCTCCGGGGCCTGCTGGTCTTGCAGGGCCTGCACGGCAGCTTCGGCGGCAGCGACGGCGTTTTCCGCAGCACGGCGGGCGGCTTCAGCCTGCTCCATGCCGGTGCGCAGGGCCGTGCGCTGGGCCGTCAGGTCGGCGACCGTCTGCTGGGCCTCGGCGCGGCTGGTCGGTGCGCTCTGCCGGGCTTCGGTGATCTGCTGTTCCAGCGCCGCAGCCGTGGCTTCGCGGGCAGCGGCAGTCTGTTCGGCAGAGGCCGCTGCTGCTTCCAGCGCAGTGCGCTGGGCCGCTTTGGTCTTGCGGGTGGCATCCAACCGGGTGCGGCGGGCACAGTCGGCGGCGGCCTTTTGCAGGGCTGCGCGGTTCTCGGCCTGTGCGGTCTGGAGCGCGGCAGTCTCCTCGGCAAGAGCTGTTTTCAGCAGGGCCACGGTCAGAGCGACCGGCCCCTCCGGCGAGGTGAAGCGTTCGGGCAGAAGGCTTTCGGCGTCCCGGCGGAGGGTGGCTTTGCCCTCCCGCTGGGCGGCGAGGGCTTCGCGGGCGGCGGCCGCGCGGTCCTGCGCGGCGCGGTCTGCTGCTTCGGCCGCCTGCTTGACGGCGGTCACCTGCGCCTGGGTGGGGGCAGTGTGAGGCAGTGCTGCCTTGGCCGGGTGGTGGACACTGCCGCAGACGGGGCAGGGGGTGCCTTCGGCAAGGCCCTGCGCCAGAAGTCCAGCCTGTGCGTCCAGAAACGCCCGCTCGCAGGCGTCCCGCTCCGCGTGGGCAGCGTCCTGCGCGGCGGCTGCGGTGCGGTAGGCGTCCTGTGCCTGTCGGGCTGCGTGGGTGCGGCGCTGGTCTTCGGTCAAGCTCTGGGCCAGCGCGGTGAGGGCGGTCTCCCGGCGGGTGAGCTGCTCGGCCTGAGCGGTCAGGGCCACATTTCGGGTCTCCGGGTCGCCGAGGGCGGCCGCTTCGGCGTCCAGCGCGGCGAGTTCCGCATCCAGCGCGGTCAGCTGGGCCCGCGCCTTGCGGGCTTTGGCCTGTTCCAGGTCGGCCTCGCTGCGGGCGGCGGTCTGTGCGTGGCAGAGCTTGTCCAGCGCGTCGCAGGCGTCAAGGCCCGCTCTGGCCCGCTCCAGCTGGGCGGTCAGAGCGTCCAGTGCGGCGGCATCGCCGATATGGCGGGCCGCATCGGCGCGGGCCGCGTCCCGGCGGGGGAGCAGGGCGGCAAGCTCGGCCTGCTTTTCGACCCGCTGGCGGCGGAGGGCTTCGGCCTGCTCGGCCCGGCCCAGCGTCTGCTGCAAAGCGTCCAGCTGCGCCTGCGCGGCGGTGTGGGCGGCGGCAGCAGCGGAGAGCTCCGCTTCCTGCCGGGTGAGGAGCCCGTCCAGCAGGGCGGTGACTTCCTCGGCGGGGCGCTGCGCCGAAAGCTCGCCCAGCGTTTCGGCATCGGGGTCGGTCTCCGGATAGCGGATGCCGGAGAGCACCGCGTCCAGCTGGACGTTCTGGGCCGTGCGCTGGGCCGTGAGGCGGGCGTTCTCCTCTTGCAGCGCGTCCTGCAATTTCTGGTAGCGCTGGGTGCGGAACAGTTTGCGGAAGATCTTGCTCCGCTCCTCGGTCGTGGCGTTGAGCAGGCGGGTAAACTGCCCCTGCGCGATCATGGCGATCTGGCAGAACTGGTCGTAGTCCAGCCCGATGAGAGCGGTGACGGCGGCGGTGACATCCTTCGACCGGGTCACGGGCGGGCGTCCGTCCGGGTAGGTGAGGACGGCGTCCGCCTTTTCGGTGGTCGTGCCCTCGCCCCGCGCTTTGGGGCGGAGGTAGTCCGGGTTGCGGCGGACGGTGTACCGCTGGCCGCGCACCTCAAATTCCAGCTCGACAAAGGTGGGGGTGCCGGGGTCGGCGTACTTGCTGCGCAGCATGGCACCGTCCCGCACGCCGCCGCTGGAATGGTCGTACAGGGCATAGGTGATGGCGTCGAAAAGGGTGGTCTTGCCCGCGCCGGTGTCACCGGTGACGAGATACAGGCCGCCTTTGCCCAGGCGCTCCAGTTCCAGCGTGACGGCGCTGGCGTATGGCCCGAAGGCCGAAAGGGTCAGCTTCAGAGGTCTCATGCGTCCTCCTCCTTCCAGAGCGTTTCAATGAGCTGCTGGCAGAATGCAGCCTGCTCGGCGCTCAGGGGCTGATTGTTTTGCAGCGCATAAAAGGCTGCAAAGTGTTCCAGCGGCGTTTTCTGCTCGGTCTGGGCCGGGGCGTCGAGGTCGGCCTGGGTGCGGGTGCGGAGGTTGTCGTAGTCCAGCCGCATCAGGTTCGGATAGATGACCCGCAGCCGGGCCAGCGCATCGGGCACATCCTGTTCGTCGGTCAGGGTGATGTGCAGATAGTCGTCGGTGGCCGTGCCCGCATAGCTGCGGCGGTCGGTCAGCTCCATGTAGCTGCCGCGCAGCTCCCGCAGGTCGTGCTTCGGGGTCAGCGGCGTGGTGGAAAGCGTGACCTCTCCCTTCGGCCCCAGCTCCACAAACGTCGCGCTCTTGTGCTGGTGCGCCTCCGAGAAGGAATACTTCAGCGGGGTGCCGCAGTAGCGCAGGGTGTCGCGGCCCACCTTCTGGGGGCTGTGCAGGTGGCCGAGGGCCACATAGTCGAAGCCGTCAAAGAGGGCGGCATCCACACAGTCCAGCCCGCCCACCGATGGCTCCTCGCTCTCGCAGGCGGTGGCACCGGCCACGAACTGGTGGGCCACCAGTACGCTGCGGTGGGCCGGGTCGGGGGCGCAGCGGCGCAGCACACAGCCCAGGGCGTCACTGTAGCTCTCGATGGGCTCGTCCGGGTAGATGTGGCGCACCATGGCGGGTTTCAGGAAGGGCAGTAAGTAAATGTCCACCGGGCCGTATGCGTCGGTGAGGGGGATGGGGGCCGGGGCCCCTTCGAACACCGGGCTGACGTAGACCTGGCTCCCCGCCAGCAGATGGGCCCCGAACGCGACCCGCTCGGCGGAGTCGTGGTTGCCGCTGATGGCGAAGACCGGCAGCTTCCGGTCGGCCAGCTCGGTGAGGAACCAGTCCAGCAGACGGACGGCTTCGGCGGGGGGCACAGGCTTGTCGTAGAGGTCGCCTGCCAGCAGAACAGCATCCACGGGGTGGGTGTCGAGGAGCGACAAGATCTCCTCCAGAATATACCGCTGGTCGTCCAGCATGGAGAACTCGCAGACCCGCTTGCCGAGGTGCAGGTCGGAGAGGTGAAGAAAACGCATAGGAGCACCGCCTTTCAATTGGAATGCTTTTATTATAAACGGCCTTACCCTCTCCGTCAAACCCTGCGGGTTTGCCAGCTCTCCCGAAGGGCGAGCCATTGGCATGCCGGGCAGCCCCTGCTGGACGCTGAACGTATTTCGTGTCGTAAACGGAAGCGCTCCGCTGTCAGGGCCAACAACATCTGTACTGCGCTCTGACAAAGAGCGTTTGGGTAGATGCAGTCGAACGAAACAACGGAGCACTCCATTTTATGGTTTCAAGAAACTTTGCTCATCCAGTACGCCCAAAACCGTCTCGCCAGTGGCTCCCCCTTCGGGGGAGCTGTCTGCGAAGCAGACGGAGAGGGTGGGCCGTCGTCAGAACATCTTCTCCCAGGTGGCTTTGCCGACTGCGCCGTCGGCAGTGAGGCCGTTGCGGCGCTGGTAGCGCTCCACAGCGGCTGCGGTGGAAGCACCGTATTTGCCGTCGGTGGAGAGCTTTTCACCCAGCGCGTTCAGCTTCTGCTGCACCAGCCGGACCGTGCCGCCGGAACTGCCCTGCCGCAGCACGATGCCGGGGTAGGGGACGTGCAGGCCGTGTTTGGCGGTGTACTTGGTGTAGAGCACGTTCCAGGTGTTCGCGCCCACCTTGCCGTCCACATTCATGTCGTTTTTGAGCTGGAACTCCTTCACCGCGTTCACGCTCTTGGTGCCGAACCGCCCGTCTGTGGTCAGTTCGTGATACCAGGTGCAGGTGTCGCGCAGGCCGTTGAGCCAGGTCTGCACCAGTGCTACGTCGGGGCCGGTGGAGCCGCGCTGGATGAGGGAATAATAGGCCGGAATTGCCATGGTCAAACTCACACTCCTTCCACCAGGAGCTTATGCGGCGGAAGGTGGAAGTGTGCGTTGGGACCTTTGTCAGATCCAGCAGGCAATGCCCGACGGCCAGGGCCTCTCCTGCCGGGAGAGGCGGCATCGCGGATGCGGGGACGGAGAGGTCATCCCAGCAGGATGACGTCTTCCCGGCGGGCGGTGTGCTTCTGCCACCACTCCACGCATTTGAACCGCAGGAGATACCGCCCGCAGACGAGGTCGTTCTCGGCGGGGGCGGCATAGCCGCCGCAGGCGGTGCGGCAGAGGCCGGGGTAGAGCACACACCACCAGTTCCGGCCATAGGGGGCTGCGCCGATGTCGATGCGCAGGGCCTGATACCGCCCGGCGGGCAGGGCCGAGGCAGAGTAGCGGGTGGTGCCGAAGTACATTTCCACCAGATAGACCCGCACCGGTGCAAAACTGCCGCGACCGGCCAGCACGGTGCGGGCGACCCGCTGCAGCTCAGACAGATGGGCCGCAGCCCAGCGGAGGGCGGCGGGCTGGTCTGCCGCCGGGCAGGCTGTGTCCAGATACGCGAGCACGGCGTCCCGCACGGCCAGCTTGTCGGTCTGGTCGGCGGTGGTGTCGCTGGCAGCGCGGATGTGGAGCCGCAGAGTGTCGGCGACAAGCGCGGCTCCGGTGTCGAGCTGGGTGCGGCCCCAGCCCAGCAGGCCCTGCAGACCGATGCAGAGCGCGAGCGCACCGCTGAGTGTGATGCACCAGACGGTCATCTGGCGGCGGGATAAAATGCGGCTGTACATAAAAAACAGACCCTTTCTCTGGAAATACTATCCAGAGTCTGGGTCTGCGGGAGGGATTTTATTCTTAGTTTTTCAGCGACTGCATCGGGGCGGGCAGGCGGCCGCCGCGGTTGATGAAGACCGACGGGTCGCGCTGGTTGACCGGCATGATGGGGCCATAGCCCAGCAGACCGCCGAAGTCCAGGATCTCGCCTGCCTTGCGGCCGATGGCCGGGATGACGCGGACGGCGGTGGTCTTGCTGTTGACCATGCCGATGGCGGCTTCGTCGGCGATGAGGGCGCTGATGACGGCAGGGGTGGTGTCGCCGGGGATGATGACCATGTCGATGCCCACCGAGCAGACGGCGGTCATAGCTTCGAGCTTTTCGATGGTCAGGCAGCCGCACTCCGCTGCGTGGATCATGCCGTCGTCCTCGCTGACGGGGATGAAGGCACCGGACAGGCCGCCCACGTGGTTGGAGGCCATGACGCCGCCCTTCTTGACGGCATCGTTCAGCAGGGCCAGGCAGGCTGTGGTGCCGCAGCAGCCGCAGGTCTCAAGGCCCATCTCTTCGAGGATGTTGGCTACGCTGTCGCCCACAGCCGGGGTGGGGGCCAGCGACAGGTCGATGATGCCGGCGGGCACACCCAGCGCCTTGGAGGCGAGGTTTGCCACCAGCTGGCCCACGCGGGTGATCTTGAACGCCGTGCGCTTGACCAGCTCGGCCACCTCGTCGATGGGGGCATCCTTGGGCAGTTTGGCCAGCGCGGCGCGCACTGCACCGGGGCCGGAGACACCGACGTGGATCTCGCAGTCAGGCTCGCCGGGGCCGTGGAACGCACCGGCCATGAAGGGGTTGTCCTCCGGCGCATTGCAGAAGACGACCAGCTTGGCCGCACCGATGCACTGGCGGTCTGCCGTCAGCTCGCTGGCCTTCTTGACGGCTTCGCCCATCAGCTTGATGGCGTCCATGTTCAGGCCCGCCTTGGTGGCGCCGATGTTCACCGAGCTGCACACGATGTCGGTCTCCGCCAGTGCGCGGGGGATGGACTCGATGAGCCGGAGGTCGCCCGCCGAAAAGCCCTTGTGCACAAGGGCCGTGTAGCCGCCCACAAAGTTGACGCCTACCTTCTTGCCGGCGGCGTCCAGTGCTTTGGCAAAGTCCACCGGGTCGGCATCCGGGCAGGCACCCAGCAGCATGGCGATGGGCGTCACGCTGATGCGCTTGTTGATGATGGGGATGCCGTATTCGGCGCTGATGTGCTCCACGGCGGGCACCAGATTGGCCGCCTTGGTCACGATCTTGTTGTAGACCTTCTCACAGGCCTTTTTCGGGTCCGGGTCGATGCAGTCCAGCAGGCTGATGCCCATGGTCACGGTCCGCACGTCCAGATTGTCCTGGGTGAACATCTCGATGGTTTCGAGGATGTCACCGGTATTCATCATGCTCATAATAGATTCCCTTCTCTCTTAGATTCCTCTGTCGCTGACAAAAACGCGAAACCCGGCTGCTTTGGAGCCGCAGGCGGTCAGCACGTTCAAAACCGGCCTGCCAAGGCCTCCCCTCAATAGGGGAGGCGGCATCGCGTCAGCGATGACGGAGAGGTTAGATCGTGTGCATCGCGTCGAACACTTCCTGACGGGTGACGTTGATCTGCATCCCCATCTCCTTGGCCAGGGCGTCTGTGCGGTTGTGCAGTTCCTCGTGGCTGACGCTGCAATGGCTGATGTCCACCAGCATGATCATGGCGAACATGCCCTGCAGGATGCTCTGGGTCACGTCTTCGATGTTGATGTTGAGCTCACTGCACAGGGCAGCAACTTTTGCGACGACGCCGACAGTGTCGTGGCCGATGACCGTGATGAATGCTTTCATATTCCTTACCCCCATTGAGTCAATGTGAAAACCTCTCAGTCGGGCTTGCGCCCGCCAGCTCCCCTGGCAGGGGAGCCTTTGGCATCAAGATGAAGTGAAATCGGCTGCCAAGGACTCCCCTCGTTAGGGGAGGTGGCATTGCGAAGCAATGACGGAGAGGCTGAAGTCCCTTCCAGTATAGCAGATTTACCGGTTTTTGAACACACTTTTTGGAAAAAAGAACGAGAACTGAGCGGAAAAGACGGTCTATCTAAAAAACAAGATGCAAATACGGCGCGCTTGTGCTATACTGAAAGATACAAATCGACGCGGTACGCCGCGGATACAAAGGAGTAACGACGATGGAACAGCTTTTGAAACTTCTGGAAGACAACGCGCGGCTGCCGATCGAGGACATTGCCACGATGCTGAATAAATCCCCCGCTGAGGTGGCGGCGATGATCGACCTGGCCCGTGCGCAGGGCATCATCAAGGGCTACAAGACCCTTGTGGACTGGGAAAAGGCCGGGGTGAACCGGGTGGAGGCCGTCATCGAACTGAACGTCAGCCCCAAGAAGAGCCGCGGCTTTGACGAGATCGCAGCCACCATCGCCGCCTTTGACGAGGTGGAGAGCGTGCTGCTGATGAGCGGCGGCTACGACCTGCAGCTGGTCATCAAGGGGCAGACCTTCCAGGAGATCGCCCTGTTTGTGGCCAAGCGCCTGAGCCCGCTGGATGACGTGCTGTCCACGGCCACCCATTTTGTCCTGCGTACCTATAAGAAAGAGGGCCGCTTCTACCAGGACGACGAAATCGATGAAAGAGAGTGCACCGTGCTGTGATGGATTACGATAAACTGATCGCGCCTGCCGCTGCGGCCATGCGCCCCTCCGGCATCCGCAAATTCTTCGACCTTGCCGCCGATATGCCGGAGTGCATCAGCCTGGGCGTCGGCGAACCGGATTTCAAAACGCCCTGGTCCGTGCGCGAGGCCGGCATCGAGAGCCTGGAACACGGCCGCACCCGCTATACCGCCAATGCGGGCCTGAAGGAGCTGCGCGCAGAGATCTGCCGCTATCTGGAGCGCCGGATGAACCTGCACTACGACCCGCTGAGCCAGGTGCTGGTCACCGTGGGCGGCAGCGAGGCCATTGATATGTGCATCCGCACCGTGGTGCAGCCGGGGGATGAGGTCGTCATCCCGGAGCCGTGCTTTGTCTGCTATGAGCCCATCACCACCCTGTCAGGCGGTGTGCCGGTCCATGTGGCCTGCCGCCAGGAGGATGAGTTCCGCCTCCGCCCGGAGGCCCTGAAGGCGGCCATCACCCCCAGGACCAAGCTGCTCATCATGCCGTTCCCGAACAACCCCACCGGTGCCGTGATGGAGAAGGAAGACCTCGAAGCAATCGCGGACGTTCTGCGGGATACGAACGTTCTGGTGCTGTCGGATGAGATCTACGCCGAGCTGAACTACGGCCTGCGGCCGCACGTCTCCATTGCCACCCTGCCCGGCATGGCCGAGCGGACCATCGTGGTGAACGGCTTCTCCAAGAGCTATGCGATGACCGGCTGGCGTCTGGGCTATGCCTGCGGCCCGGCTCCCATCATCAAGATCATGACCAAGATCCACCAGAGCGCCATCATGAGCGCCCCCACCACCAGCCAGTATGCCGCCATCACGGCCCTGAAGGACTGCGACGGCGAGATCGACCGGATGCGGGATGAGTACAACATGCGCCGCCGTCTGGTGGTGAAGGGCTTCAACGCCATGGGCCTGACCTGTTTTGAGCCGCGGGGCGCGTTCTACGCCTTCCCCTGCATCAAGTCCACCGGGATGACCAGCCAGGAGTTCTGCACCCGGCTGCTGGAGCAGAAGCACGTGGCACTGGTGCCCGGCGATGCTTTTGGCGCTTCCGGCGAGGGGTACTGCCGCGTGTCGTATGCGTACTCGGTGGAGCATCTGACCGAAGCCATGAAGCGCATCCGCGCCTTTTTGGAGGAAAACGGCATCGCAATGCCGCAGTGAGGAGAGTTGAAAATGGCAAAACTGAACCGCGTGACCGTTCTGGCCCCTGCCAAGCTGAATCTGGCGCTGGACGTGGTGGGTACTCTGCCCAACGGATACCACGACCTTGACATGACCATGCAGGCCATCACCCTGTATGAAAAGGTGGTGCTGGCCCGCAGCAGCAGCCTGAACCTCTCTCTGCCCGGAAGCCCGGTCGCCGCCAACGACAGCAACACCGCCATCAAGGCGGCCATCGCGTTCTTCCGCTACACCGGCCTGCTGGCGGGCGTGGACATCACCATCTATAAGAACGTGCCCGTGCGGGCCGGTATGGCGGGCGGCAGTGCGGATGCCGCCGCCGTCCTCGTGGGCTTGAATGCTCTGTATGGGGCACATCTGTCCATGAGCGAGCTCTGCGCGCTGGGTGCCAAAATCGGTGCCGATGTACCGTTTGCCCTCATGGGCGGCACCTGCCGGGTGCAGGGCGTGGGCGATGTGATGAAAGCTCTGCCGCCCTGCCCGGACTGCTGGTTCACGGTGGTCATGCCGGACTACGGTGTCTCGACCCCGGAGGCCTTTGCGGCCTATGACCGGGTGGGCAGCAGCCGCCACCCCGACTGCGAGGCGCAGGAAGCCGCGATCCGCGCCGAAGATCTGGCCGCCGTCTGCGCCGCCGCAGGCAACGCGCTGGAAGAGTGCAGCGGTGCCAAGGACAATGAGGCCATCAAGGCTGCGCTCTGCGAACACGGTGCGCTCACGGCCCTGATGACCGGCAGCGGCGCGGCGGTGTTCGGCATCTTTGCCAGCGAGGCCGAAGCCCGCACGGCGGCTGCGGCCCTGAAGACCCGCTGGCCGCAGGTCTATGTGGCCCAGCCCGACAAGGGCGGTGCACGGGTCACCGCCCCGAAGTGGATGCTGTAACGCAAAACGGAATAAGACCCTCTTTCCTGGGAAATGCTATTCCCAAAGGAAAGGGGGTCTTTTCGTGCAGACCTTTTATAAAGTGTGCCTGATCTTGATGATCATCGGCGGCATCAACTGGGGCCTGGTCGGGCTGTTCCAGTTCGATTTTGTGGGGTGGCTGCTGGGTGGCAGCAGCTCCATCTGGTCCCGCATCGTCTTCACCGTGGTCGGCATCGCCGCAGTCTGCGGCATTCCGGGCTTGTTCACGGACGACGACATCGAGTGAGACGAACAAAAAAGGGCCACGGCCGCAGCCGTGGCTCTTTTGCTGGGTCAGGTCCCGTCATCCCAGCCCATCAGGTCGGGCAAGGTCAGGGTCTCGTCGGAGCAGTGGGGGTTCGCGTCGGTGCGGGCCTGAACGGTAGCTGCCTCCACGGCCCGGACGACCTCGTGGATGGCGGCGCAGTCTTCGGGCAGGTCGGTCTGGCTGCGGCCGGAATGGGTGAACAGGATCCTGCCCATCGGGCCCACCACCAGCGTCAGCGGCAGGATCTGCGGGGCAGACTTGTCGTAGTGATAACCGGCATCTTTGGCGGCCTTGTAGATCTTCTGGGCCGCGAAGCTCCAGCTCAGCAGGCCGCGGGTCTGCTCCACGCCCAGATAGCCGTACAGCACGCCCGGCCCGTCGCAGATGACCGGGAAGGGAAACTCCGACCCGCGGGTGGCCGTGGCCACCGCCTTGGCGCTGGACCGCACCACGCAGGCCAGCCGTGCGCCCTTGAGGGCGGGCAGGGTCTTGAGGTAGCGGGTGATGTACTCACGGCTGACGGGATGGTCGAACCCCGGCAGGAAGATCATGCACAGGGGCCGGCTGCCCTCGCACAGGGCATAAAAATCGTTTTCCGGCACCGTGGGGGTGTCGTAGGTGAATCGGGGGATGTTCGTCCCCACCAGATGCTCAGACTTCATGCCGCAATTGCACATCCTTCCACAATGGCTGTTTTATACAATATCAACCTCTCAGTCGAGCCTGCGGCTCGCCAGCTCTCCTAATAGGAGAGCCTCTGGCGTATCCAGAAAGCTGCATCCGACTGCCAAGGCCTCTCCTATCAGGAGAGGTGGCATTGCGAAGCAATGACGGAGAGGTTCAAACCGGAATATAAAAAAATCCACACACTGTTCCTCCTGGCAGAGGACAGCGGTGGATGAAGTCCCTATAAAAAGATCCCGCCCGGTCGTCTGCGGCAATCAAACCTACCCTTGCGGACAGGTGGGTGCCCTGTCTCCGGATTCACGCTTCCTCATCGAACCTCTGGGGTCGAGCCCACAGCGGGGAGGTCTGCAATCCACCGGCGAACGCCGGGCTCCCGTTGAATGATTAGTAGGATCATATAAACCGCAACAAATCGAGCCGGGCAGGAAGTTTTGCACGGGTCAATCGTCTGAAAAACTTACTCGATCTCGAACTGGTCGCTCAGCCGCTTCTCGAACAGCTTGCTGACTTCCAGCAGGGTCTCGTCGTCTTCCACGACATCCAGATATTCGCCCTCGCTGTCCTCGCCGACGCTCAGGATGACGAGCTGAGCATCCTCGTTCACGTCTTCCTCGTCCTCGGCGTATTCCACGACGGCCATATAGTGCACGCCCTTATGGTCCAGCGCGTCGATCACCTCAAAGGTGACTTCGTTGCCGTCCTCGTCCTCAAGGGTCATCAGATCGGGCTGATATTCCTCTTCGGCGTTCAGGTTCTTGATCTCTTCTGCCATAAGATACGTTCTCCTGTTACAAACGAAAAATAAAGTTGGGGCAGCCGGGGCTTTCTGTGCTCCCACAGGCCCTTGCTGTGCTTATAGTGTAGCGTTTTTTTGCCCGCTCGTCAAGATGTTTTTCGCACAGAAATCTGCGGACAAATTTTCACGCATTTCCCTCTCGCATCCGGCGCAGAAATATGCTATACTGAACTCTGTGTACCGCCTGCTCGGTTCCGGGCGAGCGGGAAGCTGTTACTATGCTATTCACCGAGAGGTCAGAGTTATGAATCGTTTTTATAAAAAAGCGCTGGCGGTGCTGGCGCTCCTGGGCTGTGTGGCGCTGACGGGTTGTTCGCTCAAGGACAAGCTCAGCGGCACTTCGGGGCCGAAATCCATCTCCCGCCCGGCGGTGGAGTCCGCCGAGGTGCAGTTCACCCACCCGGCGGCGGGCGACACCATCGCGGTGTTCGATACCTCGGCGGGTGTGTTCAAGGCCGTGCTTTTCCCCACGCTGGCCCCGCAGGCTTGCGACAACTTCATCGGCCTTGCGCAGGCGGGGTACTACAACGGCCTGACCGTTTCCCGCGTCGAGAACGAATTTCTCGTCGAGGCCGGGCAGGGGGCTGATGGAAAAGGCGCTACCATCTGGAACGGCAGCCGCTACCCCATTGAGGCCACCGACCGGCTCCATCACTACGCCGGGGCGCTGTGTGCGGCCACGGATGCCTCCGGCCAGTGCGCCAGCGTCTTTTATGTGATGGAGTCGCTGCCCGGCGGCGATTCCGTGACGCAGGAGCTTGTGGACCAGATGAACGCGGCCTCCTATCGCGCCGAGGTCGTGGCCGCCTACCAGACGGCGGGCGGCGCACCCTACCTCGACTACACCGACACCGTCTTCGGCCAGGTGTACGAGGGGATGGACATCGTGGACAACATCGCCCAGACGGCGGTGGATGAGAACCAGAAGCCCACCGAGGCCATCACCATCCACAGCGTCAGCATCGAGACATATCAATAACAACTGCGCAATGCAAAAAGGCTCCCGTGGCAGTGGGAGCCTTTTTTGCTGCTCAGATCTCGCCGGGGTGCTCTTTGCGCCAGGCAAGGTAATCTTCGAGGATGACGGTGGCGCTGACGGAGTCGAGGATCTCTTTCCGCCGGGCGCCGAAGGTGCCGGTCTCGGAGAGGATATCGGCGGCTTCGCAGGTGGACTGCCGTTCGTCCCACATCCGGACGGGCAGGCCGCTCCAGATCTGCAGCGTCTTGGCCAGTTTCCGGCTCTTTTCGGCGCGCTCGCCCTCGGTGCCGTCCATGTTCAGCGGCAGGCCCACCACGATGAGCTCGGCATGAATCTCGGCGGCGATCTCGCACACCCGCGCCGCCACCTTCGGGCGGGCTTTCAGGGTAATCTGCGGCGTGATGGCGGTGGTGAGGAATTCGGAGGCGTCGCAGGTGGCAAGGCCGGTGCGGCTGGCTCCATAGTCAACGGCTAATATCTTCATAATGGCATCCTTTCCCATTCGGTTTTCTCCAGTGTATCACAGAATAGATGTTCTTGCAATTTTGTGTTACAATAAGAGCAGGTCACACCCTCTCAGGCGCTTCGCGCCAGCTCCCCCAAAGGGGGAGCCACTGGCGGGCCGGGCAGGTCTGTGAGCTGTCGCCTTGCGGCTCCCGCACAGTCGGGCCCTGTTCTCATGGGCAGTCAGCCGCTGACCGCGAGAGCGGAGCCCAGCAGGCTGTGCAGGAACGGGCTTTGCTCATCCAGCACAGCCAAAAACGGCCTGCCAATGCCTCTCCCTCCGGGAGAGGTGGCATCGCGCAGCGATGACGGAGAGGGAGAGGGCAGGCAAGCAAAGAGAGGTTTTTATGTTACAACTGGTCTTAGGCGGGTCGGGCAGCGGCAAGACGACGCTGCTGTATCACCGCATCCGTGCCCGCGCTGAGGCGGGTCAGAAGAGCATCCTGCTGGTGCCGGAACAGTTCACCTCCTCCACCGAGGGGCGCATCTACCGCGAACTGGGCGATGCGCTTTCCGGCATGGTGGAGAGCTTTTCGTTCACGAGCCTGGCCGAGAAGATCCTGTCCGTGGAGGGCGGCGCAGCCGTGCAGACCCTTTCGGACGCAGGCCGCGCTGTGCTGGTGCGCCGCGCACTGGAGGAATTGCAGGAAAACGTCCATTACTACTACCGCAACCGGCGGAGCGCAGCGTTCTGCCAGATGGCCGCCGAGACCATCGACGAGCTCAAGAGCGCGGGCCTGTCCGGCCAGCAGCTGGCCGACCTTGCCAAAGGCTGCGGAGCCGAGAGCGGCAAACTGGGGGAGCTGGCCCTGATCTTTCAGGGCTACGAGACCCTGCTCGCCCGCAGCGGCATGGACCCCGCCGACCGGCTGGAGCTGGCCGGAGCGCGGCTCGAAGAGGCGCTGGCTTGCGGCGCAGTGCCGGGATTTTTGCAGGAGCGGGAGGTCTTCATCGACGAGTTCGATACCTTCAACGCGCCCAAAAAGCGGCTGCTGGGGGCGCTGCTGGCCGCTCTGCCCAGGGTGACGGTGGCCCTGTGCGACGATGGGGCACCGCTCGTGCCCGGCGATGTGAGCCTGTTTTCGGGGGCCAAGCAGGTGGCCGCGCAGCTGCGCCAGCTGGCCCGCAAAAATGGGGCCGAGGTGGCTGCGCCCCAGCTGCTCCGGCGGGACCTGCGGCACACCGAGGCCCCCGGCCTTGCGGCAGTGACTGCGCTGCTGGAGACCGGCACCTGTGCACCGCTGGAAGCGCCGGCGGACGAGGTGCGGCTGTTTGCTGCGCCCAGCCGGGAAGAGGAGGCCCGCGCCGCCGCCGGTGCCATCCGCCGCCTGATGCGGCAGGGGGTGCGGTGCGGCAGGATCGCGGTGGTCTGCCGCGACATCGGCAAGTACCGCGCCGCTGTGCGGTATGAGTTCCGGATGGCGGGCATCCCGCTCTACTGCGATGAGCCGACTACCCCGGAGTTCAGCGCCCCGGCCACGGCGGTCCGGGCACTGCTGGCGCTGGCCCGCGGGGCCGACCTGACCGAGAATCTGACCACGCTGGCCAAAACGGGCCTGTGCGCCCTGACCGAAGAAGAGGTCTGCGCCCTCGAAAACTACGCCTATACCTGGTCGCCCAATGCGGCGGCATGGCGGGCAGCGTTCCGGAACGACCCCAAAGGCTTCGGCGATCGGGAGCTGACCGAAGAGGACGCCCGGAATCTGTCCGATGCCGAAAAGGCCCGCGCTCTGCTGGTGAACGCCGCCGATGCTCTGCGCGGCAAGGTGCGGAACGCCAACGCCGAGGCCATCAGCCGCGCGCTCTACTTCTGCCTCAGAGAGCTGGGCGCAGAGGAGCAGCAGGCGGCGCAGGTGGAAGCCATCCGAGCGGCGCGGGGCATCCCGGTGGCGGAAGAGGCCGCCCGCGAGTGGAACGTGGTCATGGAGCTGCTGGACGAGATGGCCCGCCTGCTGGGCGAGCAGACCGTGACGGTGGCCGAATACGAAGACCTGTTCGGGCTGCTGCTGCGTTCGTCCGACCTGGGGCATATCCCGCAGACGCTGGATGCCGTGGTGCTGGCCAGCGCGGGCAAGATGCGGCTGGACGAGCCAGACTATGTCTTCGTGCTGGGCCTTGCCGAGGGCGAGTTCCCCACGGCCCCCGGCGAGACGGGCCTGCTGACCCACGCCGACCGCGACGCCCTGATGGCGCAGAAGATCGACCTGCCCGACTGCTTTGAGAACCGGGTGGTCCGCGAGCAGGTCTGCTTCTATAAGGCGCTCACCGCCCCGGCCAGAGGGCTGTGGCTGAGCTGGCCCAAGGGGCAGGGGCAGACCCTCTGCGCGGCGTTGGAGCCGATCGTGGAGGCGCTGGAACCGGCCCCGCCGGAGCTGGCTCTGCCCGACCTGGCCGCGACCCCCGCCGACGGCCTCGACTGCCTGGGCGGCGGCTGGCCCCTGACCGGAACAGAACGCGCCAGCCTGACCGAGGCTCTGCGCACCCCCGGCGGCGAGGAGCCGGAGGGCCTGAAGCTGCTGCGCCGGATGGCGGACGCTTCACCCCGGCAGGTCAGCGACCTGGATGCACTGGAAGAACTGTTGGGCCGGCGGCTGCGCATCTCGCCGAGCCAGCTGGAAAAATATTATACCTGCCGGTACGGCTACTTTTTGCAGTACGTACTGGGCCTGCGCCCCCGCCGCCGGGCCGAGCTTTCGGCTGACCAGAGCGGCAGCTTGATGCACTGGGTGCTGCAGATGGCACTGGACCCGGACCCTGCGCCGGACAACCCCTGCGCCGCCATGCTGGCCCCCTTCATCGAGCTGGACGACGACGCCATGGCGGAGCTGGCGGGGCTGCTGGTGGACGAATACGCCCGCCGCTATCTGCCCGAAGACACAGCCCGCTTTGCCTACCTGCTCTCCCGCCTGAAAAAGAGTATGGCGAGCCTGCTGTGCTACCTGCGGGATGAACAGCGCCAGTCCAGCTTCCGGCCTGTGGCCTGCGAGCTGAAGATCGGCAGCGGCGGGGACGGCGTCCGCGCCCAGACCTATCACCTCTCGGATGGGCGGACCGTCCAGCTGGTGGGCACCGTGGACCGCGCCGATGAATGGGTCGAGGAGGATGGCACCCGCTGGGTGCGGGTCGTGGACTACAAGACCGGCAGCAAAAAACTGGACCTGAAGGAGGTCTACTGCGGCCTCGACTGCCAGATGCTGCTGTATCTGTTCAGCCTGACGCGGGACGGCAGCGGCCGCTTTACCGGGGCGGAACCGGCGGGCGTTCTGTATCTGCTGGCCGACCCGGCCCCGGAGAACACCACCCGCGCCAACGCAGCCCGCAGTGTGGAATACAAGCTGGACGGCCTGGTGCGGGACGAGCAGAAGCTGTTCCGCGCCATGGACGCCGACGAGACGGGGCGGTATCTGCCCTTCTCGTATCTGCGCGGCGTGCCAAGCCCCTATCAGAAGGACAAACGCGCCGACAGCGCCAAGCTCGACCGCATCCGGCTGCATCTGGACGACCTCGTGACCCGGATGGGCGAGCAGCTCTACGGCGGGCAGATCGCCGCCGAACCGCTGGTCACGGGCCGAAGCCCCTGCCTGTGGTGCGATTACAGCTTTATCTGCTGCCACGAGAACGGCATCGGCGAGCGGGCACTGGATGCCCCGGCCAAGCCTTTTGAAGTCCCTGAGACCCCGTCGGAAGAAGGAAAGGAGGAACAGCCGTGAGTGAAACCAAATGGACAGCCGCCCAGCAGGCCGCCATCGACGACCGGGGCGGTGCGCTGCTGGTCAGTGCGGCTGCGGGCAGCGGCAAGACGGCGGTGCTGACCGAACGCGCCGTCCGGCTCATCACCGATCCGGAATGCTCCATCGACGCCGACAAACTGCTCATCGTCACCTTTACGAACGCGGCCGCAGCTGAGCTGCGGGCCCGCATCGGGCAGGCACTGCTCCGCCGCAGCCAGGCCGAACCCGGCAACACGGCTCTGCGCCGCCAGCGGATGCTGCTGCAGCGCGCCCCCATCTGCACCATTGATGCGTTCTGCCTGGACCTTCTGCGCAAGCACTTCCAGGCGCTCGATATCCCGCCGGACTTTTCCCCCGCCGACCCCGGCAGTGTGGCGGCCCTGCGCGCGGCGGCGCTGGCCGAAACGCTGGAACAGGCCTATGCCGACCCGGATTTCTGCGCCTTTGCAGACCTCTACGGCAAGGGCCGCAGCGACAAAGCCGCCGGGGATACCATCCTGCACGTCTACGATTTTCTCCGTGCCCTGCCCGACTACGACCGCAAGCTGGATGAATTTCTGGAACCGTGGCAGGCCGGGCATGGATTCGATGCGACCTGCTGGCACGACCTGCTGCTGGCCGAGGCGGCCCGCACTGCCAGAGCCGGGCGGGAGCTGTTCTGCGCCGCCTGGAACGACTGCAAAGAAGACCTTGTCCTGGCCCGCATCGAGGCCGAGAATAAAGGAAAGACCGATGCCGCCCGCACTAAGGCCGTGGCAGGCGTCAACGATAAATTCGCCGAACCGCTGGAACGGCTCGAAGCGGCCGCTGCGCTGCTGGGCGAAGTGGAGCGGCTAGCCGAAGCAGGGGAGTGGACCCCGCTCTACGACCGGCTCACCCCCTATGTGCTCGGCATGGAGCCGATGCCCGGCCTGAAGGGAATGAAAAAGCGGCTGACCGGAGAGCACAAAGCCGCCGTCAAGACCCGCGCCGACGAAGCGGCTGCGCTGTTCGGGCAGATTCTGGAACTGATCTCTTGCAGTGAAGACGAGGCCGAAGCCGACCGCGCCGCCGCCCTGCCCCGCCTGCGGGCCCTGTTTGCCGCCGTGCGGGCGTTCGATGCCCGCTTTGCGGCCAAAAAGCAGGAGCGGAAGCTGCTGGAGTTCAGTGACTTCGAGCATCAGGCGCTCCGGCTCCTCCGCAGCCCGGACGGCACCCCCACCCCGCTCTGCGAGACCATCCGGCAGAACTATGCGGCCGTCATGGTGGACGAGTATCAGGACACCAACGCTTTACAGGACACACTCTACCGCTGTCTGGCTTCGCCCGCCGGGGACGACCTCTTCCTTGTGGGCGATCTGAAACAGAGCATCTACCGCTTCCGGCAGGCAGACCCCAGCATCTTCCGGGAAAAGCTGGATGCCTGGCCGCTCCTGCCCGGCGGCGCGGCCCGCCCCCGCCCGGCGGAAGGGACGCCCGGCCAGAATGCGCTGCTGGCGCTGGATGCGAACTTCCGCAGTGCGCCGGAAGTGGTGCGGGGCATCAACTTCCTGTTTGAGCAGCTCATGACCCCCGCCCTGGGCGATACGGCCTACGGCGACGGTCAGCGGCTGGTCTGCGGCGCACCGGGCGAATATGCAGGCAGCGTGGAGGCCTGCTTCCTGCCCGACGACACCGCCGAGACGGACGCAGAGTGCATCGCCCGGAAGATCGAAGCCCTGATGGCCTCCGGGGAGCAGGTGCGGGACGGCGGCTCCACCCGCCCGGTGCAGTACGAGGATTGCTGCATCCTGCTGGCGGCGCGCGGCGACTTCCCGGCCTATGTGGAAGCCCTGACCGCCCACGGCATCCCTGTCTATGCGGACGCCCGCGAAAATCTGCTGGATGCGCCCCACATCCGGCCCCTGATCGCGCTGCTGAAGGTCATTGACAACCCGGCGCAGGATATCTATCTTGCCGCCGCCATGCTGGGCCCGCTGTTCGGCTTCACGGACGACGACCTGGTCCGCCTCCGTGCCCGCGCGGAGGAATTGCAGAAACAGCAGGACGAGGCCCGCCGTGCCGCACAGGAGGCGGCAGGGGAGACGCCTGCACCGCAGCACCGCCAGCGGATGAGCCTGTACGGGGCACTGCTGTTGACCGTGAACAGCGCCGAAGAAAGCCCCTTTGAACAGAAGGTCCGGGCGCTCTATGCCCGGCTGACCGAGCTGCGCCGGATGGCCCGGAGCGTGCCGGTGGAACAGCTGCTCGAAGAGATCTTTGCGTCCACGGGCTATCTGGCCGCGCTGGGCGTGATGGAGAACGGCACGAAGCGCCGGGAGGATGCCCGGCGGTTCGCGTCCTTCTGCGCCGGGGCCGGGGCAAACGGCATCTCCGGCCTCATCCGCGCCATTGACGCCGCCGCGCAGGCAGGCTCCACCGGGCAGGAGACCGTGCCCGGCGGCTCCCGCCCCGGCTGTGTGACCATCATGACCATCCACCGTTCCAAGGGCCTGCAGTTCCCGGTGGTCTTTGTGGCGGATACGGCCCGGCGGTTCAATGCCGCCGATACCCGCCAGCCGGTGCTGCTCCATCGAGTGTACGGGGCCGGGCTGCGCCTGCGCCCCGAAGACGGCGAAGGCTCCTATAAAACGGCGGCCTACGCGGCGCTGGCCAATGTCCACGCTGCCGAACTGCGCAGCGAGCAGATGCGCCTGCTGTATGTGGCGCTCACCCGCGCACAGGACAAATTGATCCTGACCATCCCGCTGGGCATGACCAAAACGACCAACCCGCTGGCGAAGGCAGCGGCCTTCCTCGCGGCGGGCGCAGGGGAAACGCTGAACCGGCAGGCCAACAGCTTCGCCGACTGGCTGCGCACGGCCCTGCTCGTCCATCCCAACGGCGGGCCGCTGCGCCGCCTGGCCGAGAACCTCGAACTGCCGTTTGCGGACACCCGCAGCACCATCGACTTTTCCTTTGAAGAGGCTCCGGAAGAACTCCAGCCCGCAGCGGAAGAAGCCCCGGCCCCGGAAGCCCCCGCCGCCGACCCGGTGTTGACGGAACAGCTGCGGCAGGGCTTTGCCTGGCAGTACCCGGCGGCTTCGCTGGCGGCAGTGCCCGCCAAGGTCAGCGTCACGAGCATCGTGCATAAGCGGGAGCAGACGGCGCTGGAGCGCCCCGGCTTCCTCTCCAAAGACGGCCTGACGGCCGCAGAGATGGGCACGGCGCTGCATGCCTTCCTCGAACATGCCGACTTTGCCGCCCTTGCCGCTGCAAAGACATCCGGCACCCTTGATGAGGCCATCTGTGCCGAGCGGGACCGTCAGGTGGCTGTGCAGCTGACCCCGCCGGAGATCGCGGAAAAGCTGGACGTCCGCCGCATCCGCCGCTTTGCCGAGAGCGATGCCTTTGCCCGCATCTGTGCGGCGGATGCCGTGCTGCGGGAGCTGGCCTTCATCACGGCTCTGCCCGCCTCGGCGGTGCTGGCCGCACAGGGCAGCGCGGCCCCGGAGGGCGAAGCGGCGAAGGCCAGCGTCCTCGTGCAGGGTATTGCGGACATCGTGCTTGTCTTCCCGGACCATCTCGAACTGCTGGATTATAAGACCGACCGCCGCAAGACCGAGGCGGACTTCCTCGCTGCCTACCGCGCCCAGCTCAACCTGTACGCCCTCGCCATCGACAAGCGCTTTGCGCCGAAGAAGGTGACCTATAAGGGCATCTATTCGCTGGAACTGGGAAAGCTGATCGAGGTATAAACCTCTCAGTCTCGCCTACGGCTCGCCAGCTCCCCTGGTAGGAAAGACTCCCTCCGGCCGGAGGGAGATGTCGCGA
>ENA-UEQO01000979-UEQO01000979.1-human-gut-metagenome-genome-assembly--contig:-NODE-979-length-31416-cov-4.676441_pt1 | contig 31416 bp, 26 predicted proteins | sample MGYA00242938_ERZ507940 | MGnify/ENA primary metagenome ERZ507940 (study PRJEB26167, sample SAMN06115517) | human gut metagenome | host: Homo sapiens | place: China:Chongqing | collected 2014-12-03... | reverse complement strand
CTCGCAGAGTTCTCGCCCCACAATTTAAACAAGTGGTTCTTGTACAGTTTCATTTTTTTTAATTGTTCAAAGAAGAACTCTTGGTTCGCTACCTCAAGCAATATTTTGTTACGGATGTTTCTAATATCAATGTTCTGATCTTTTTGGATTACTAGTATCTCGTTTCGGACAATAAGGTAATGAAACAGAGGGAAGTATTGCAACGCCCACGAACAGCCGTTGCTGCTCAAGTGAAGAAATAATTGCTCAGTCATATATGCAATTTGTTTCAAATAGCTTTTCCCGTTGCGATTCGCCATAATCGATCCCTGGTGAACAACATAGTTGTATGGGGTGTCGTCCGTACACAAGATGCATTTTGCGTACAAGCAATAGTACGTACAAAAAAGCTGGTCTTCAGCAATAATTTCTCGGTTGTCGAGAAAACGAAGTTTGTTATTTTCAATGACATCTCGCCTGAAAATTTTATTCCATACTTCCCATGTTATTCTGTGCTGCAACAGTTTATTTGCAATAAATTCACATCTTTCCTTTTCTGTGTTCAATTTAAAACATTCCGTTTGGTATCGAAAAGTTCCCAATTCATTATCATCGTCATCTACAGAATTATAACCAAAGCACACGCAATCGACTTCATCTGTAAATTGCGTAATTATTCGCTCAAAGAAATCCTTCTCAACATAATCATCGCCATCGATAAAGCTGATATATTCTCCTTTTGCCAAACTTATCCCCGCGTTCCTCGCTGCAGACACACCTTTGTTCTCTTGATGAATAACGTGTACACGTGAATCCGTTCTTGCATACTCATCACAAATTGTCCCGCACATGTCAGGAGATCCGTCATCCACAAGTATTAATTCAAAGTCTCTGTAAGTTTGCGCAAGTATGCTTTCTATACATTTGGAAATATATTGTTCTACATTGTATATTGGAACAATTATGCTAACCATTTAATTCACTCCTTTCCGGTTTAGTCTCCGGTGAAGGCAGCTGAACAAATCCCCATCGCTGCCCATCCCATTCGGCTATGCACCGTTCATCCGGCGGCACAATCGAAAACTGCAATCCGGGAACGCAGTCAATATTGCGGTAGTTTCCATATTCGTTATATGTAAAAAATGTGTAGTACGTCTTATATACTCCTTCTACTAAATTGCTAACATCATAACTTGCCGAAAAGGATTGAACCCTATCCGAGCATTTAATCGGGATATTCTCCGAAACAGCAGTTGCTACAGCAGTTCCGTCAAGCATACGCACTTCGAACCTGAGTCCAACCGTTTCCAAAGCTTTGCTGTACCGCACGTTGTATTCAATTTTTATTTTTTCTTCTCGATAGAATGAATTCACGTCCTTATTTATAAACTTGGCAGAGCATAGACGCAGATTGTCCGCCTGAATCCAGTTGGGTCTGATATACGGTACATAATCGGCTTCCACCGATTCATCCCTGCTCAAATCCATATAGATTCCTATCGCCTTTTCCACGTCCCCGTCAAAAATCAGCTTTCCGTGATCAAGCACGATGCATCTTGTACAAAGCTGGCGAATCGTGTTCATATTATGGCTGACATAGAGCACGGTACGGCCTTCCGTATTTGCTGCATCGCCCATTTTGCCGAGGCATTTTTTCTGGAACTTCATATCACCGACGGCGAGAACCTCGTCCATAACCATGATTTCGCTGTCCAGATGCGCAGCAACGGCAAACGCAAGTTTAACATACATGCCGCTTGAATAACGTTTCACGGGAGTATCTATGAACTTTTCCATCTCGGCAAATTCGACTATCTGATCGAATTTTCTGTCTATCTCCGCTTTCGTCATGCCGAGAATTGCGCCGTTCATATAGACATTTTCCCGCCCGGTCAGCTCGGGATGAAAACCCGTGCCGACTTCAAGCATGGAAGCGATCCTGCCGTTATAACTTATTGTACCCTTTGTCGGCGCGGTTACACGTGAAAGCAGCTTCAGCAGCGTGGACTTGCCTGCGCCGTTATGCCCGATTATGCCGAGGGCTTCACCCTTTTTCACCTCAAAAGACACATCATCCAGCGCGAGGAATCTTTCGCCCATGCGTTTTGACGAGTCGGAGCCGATCTTGCTGTTCGGGTCCTCCCGACCTTTTATACGCGCCATTAAGCTTTGCAGATCACCGCGCAATGTGCCGCCGCCGATTGCACCGAGGCGGTATTCCTTTGAAACATGTTCTATTCTGATTGCAATTTCGTCCATTTTTCTTTCCTCAGACGGTATCCATAAAAGTCTTTTCCACCCTGCTGAACAGCACAATGCCGATGAAGAGCAGGGCAAGAGTTATCCCCCAGCCGATGAAATAGTACTTCCATTCGATTGCGCCCGTTCCGAGATATGCATAGCGGAACAGATTTACAATCGGCGAGATTGGGTTGCACATATACAGCGCATGCCACTTCCCGCCGGGGGCAAAAGCGGTAAAACGGAACATGTCGTATGCAATCGGGGAAGCGTACATCCAAAGCTGCGTGCCGAACCCGACAAGCATCGCAAGGTCGCGGTACTTTGTTGTGAGCGCGGAAATAATGATACCGCAGCCGAGGCTGAGCATTGCCAATTGCAGCACGATAAGCGGAGTCATCAGCATCCACAGGTTAGGCTGCACCCCTTGTTTTGCTGCTGCATAATAAACGAGAAAGATAATCAAAAACACATATTGAATCGCAAGGCTGATAAGCTCCGAAAAAACCGTTGAAATCGGCATTACAAGCCGGGGAAAATACACCTTTCCCATTGTTGCGCTGTTGGCAACAAAGGTATTCGCCGTTTGTGTGAGGCAGTTTGAAAAATACGTCCACAGTACCGTTCCCGACAGATAGAATACGAACGACGGCACACCGTCGGGTGCCAACCCCGCAATATTTCCGAACACAAGCGTGAAAACAACCGTTGTCAAAAGCGGCTGAATTATCGCCCATGCAGGCCCGAGAACGGTCTGCTTGTATTTGGACACAAAATTACGCTTGACAAAGAGGAAAATCAAGTCGCGATACGCGAACACCTCTTTTAAGTGCAGGTCAAACCAGCCGCTTTTGGGCTTTATGACCGTGTTGAAATGTTGTTCGTTCATTAGTACTCCTTTGACTTATAACAATGAATAAAGCTGCTTCAAAATTGCGGAATTATCGCGTTCGAAATCGTGATTTTGCAATTCCGCTTGTATGCTCTCTCTCAATTTCGGCGCGTTGTAAAGCCGGATTATCGCTGCGGCAATTGAATCCGCATCTGATTCGCAAAGCAGACCGGTTTCGCCGTCCGAAATCAATTCTGCGCTGCCATCCGTCCTCGTTGATAAAACGGGTACTGCCAATACTTGCGCCTCACGAATCGTCAAACCAAAAGCCTCAAACCGGCTGGGTTGTACGTAAAGATCCGCGCAGCGGATATACGGGTAGGGATTCGACTGCATTCCGAGCAGGGAAACACAGTCTTCCAATCCGAGCCGCATTATCTGCTCTCTGAGGGCGGACTCTTCCGGCCCTCCGCCGACTATGTACCAGTGAAATCCCGTGAACCCGTCAGCAACAAGTTTTGCGCAGGCATCAACAGCAATATCCATGCCCTTAGCATGCGACAGCCTCCCGCAGGAAACGATATTGAAGCAATCCGCAGAAAATTTCACTGTCGGGATGTCAAGTCCCTTCTCCCGCACGCCGTCGATATCGATTATGTTGTTGACCGAAATAATCTTATCAGCATATTTCGAACGATAAGCGCGCAGTTTTTCCGCCAATGCAGGCGAAACCGCAATTACCTTGTCTGCCTTTCTGTATCCGTATGCATCGTGATACTCCCGCCGCATTGCGCCGTGATGATAAAACATCAGAAACCTATCCGCCGAGACGGCACGGACAGCCGTTTCGGCAGCGCGATCGCTGTATATGACCGCCGTATCAAAATGTTCGCCTTTGAGCTGCTTTTTCACGTACAACGCATAGCATCTTGCCTCCGCGGCGCGAAAAACGACGCGAAGCGCGGACCATATGAAACGGCGAAATTTCGCTGCATTCTGCGGTTCCTCCATGATATTGTACAAACGCTTGCAGCCGTAACCCTTTGGGAACGTCACTTTGTGTTGTCTGTCGGAAACTATCAGGCGGCACTGCGGCGTTATTCTGTCCGCAACGTCCAAGCTGTCCCTCAAAACAAGACAGGTCACGTCAAATCTGTTGTAATCAAGGCGATTAAGCAAATTCACCAATGCCGTTTCAATCCCGCCGATCCACAGGGCTTCGGTTATAAAAATCAGCTTCTTTTTCACTTTTCAAACCCGCTCTTGTTCGGCAAAATGCTCTCGAATGCCTTGCGCAGCCGCAAAGCCAAGCTGTCGAAATCCACGGCCTTTTCGGGATCGTTTACGCAAAGCATATCATGACTTTGTTCGCAAATTATTCTGCACAGGTTGTCAACGGTGCTTTCATCGGTGCAGGAAACAAAATTATCCGTGTTGAACGGCGCGAAATTCCCGCTTGCTATCTGCCACCACAGACAGACCCATTGGTTCACATCATCGGCGCAGCGGAAACGGTGAAGAGTCGTGCGTTTCAGCAATTCCGGTTCGGCTTTCCAAACGGCCTCAAAAGTACTTTTGGTGTATGCGGCGGGAGCGTGAAGGTTTTTAAACCCTGTAAAATAATCCGGGAACAGTTTTTCAACAGCTTTGGTACGAATGTTGTCCTGCCAACGATAAACGCGGTTCACGTACTTTTTCCCGAATTTTTTCACCTGCTTACGCTTGTTGAAATGCGCATTTACAACACCGAGATCGTTAACCGCCGCATGCTGCCAGATTCCGATTTCACCAATGAGTCCTATCGGATGCTCTTCCCCGCAGGTGCAGGGTTGTCCGCTGCGGAAAAAAGCCGTTTCGGGCATTGGACGAATAGGAAACATATCGTCATTAAAATAAACAAAATGCTCCGCAAGCCCCGGAATCCGATGAATATTCATTTCAATTGCATGGGAGCTGAATGTCGGCAAAGCAGCCTGCGGAAGGAAATCCGAATGCGAGACATGACTCAATTTCGGATGATCCAAATTCAGGAATTCGGGAACATGCCCGCAGGTAACAAAATGAATTTTGTGCACCCACGGCGTAAATTTCTCAACGGCGCGGAACCAATAGGGCATAAGCCCCCAATCCCGAAAACGATTGACGGAGTTGCTGTCGTCCGTCACCGCTCCCTGATATTTAGCCTTTTCCGCCCGCCACTCCGGGTCGTTCCCGTCCACCCAGAGAACAACAAAATCAATGTCCATGTTCACACCTCATGTGATCTTTTTTCCCACAAACGGGATCTTTCGGATAAGCCAAGTCAATGCAAGGCTGAGTGCATAAAGGCAGGCCACCCTCAACAATGATGTTATGAACGGAAGTGACTTTATAACCGGAGTCGGAACAAATTCATTCAATATCGCATGAATGCAGTACACACCGAATCCGCATTCAGTAAACACGGCAAAAACCTTGCGCGTTCTTTCGCTGTAATGTATCTTTGACATTTTCATAACAAAAAATGTATAAATCGCCGCTGAATACAGTATAACATTCGGCTTCATGTATTGTTTTACGAAGTCTGTTTTTCGCAGTTCTTCGCTTATAAAGCACTCCGCTGCAATTGTTGCAATCAGCATCAGTATGCCGATAACATATATTGCAGTCTCTGTTTTTTTGCTCATATTGTCCTTTTTGCTGTATAAAAAGTACCCCAGCATAAAGTATCCCATATACCCGGTTACAGCTCTTAATCCTGTTCTCTCAATAAAATCCGAAATCATCCCGCCGATTTTCGGAACATAGATAAGATACTGCGTCACAACGTTCACGGCAGCAAACATAATCAGAAAGTACGCAAGTGTTTTTTCGTCCGCTGCTGCCTTTCTCAGAATCGGGGTCAATAAGTATAAGCCTGCCAACGAATAGAGAAACCAGAGATGATACGGACCGTGGATAAACTCTGCAATAACACCGAAAGTGCTCAAATGGCTGTAACTCCCGGAGATTAACCCGTATGCCGTATATACGCCTGACCAAACAAGGAAGGGAACAATAATATGCGGAAGGTACACAGTGAGTATTTTTTTTGCGCTTACATCCCTTTCGGGATCAAGGAAGAATCTTCCGGAAATCATGAAAAAAACAGGAACACACCATACAATGGCGGCATGCAGTCCCCTGTACATATATTTTATCATTAAATTATCTGTCAGTGGATTCAAACCGCCGTGGATCATTATCACCGCCAACGTTGCCAGCAACCGCAGGATATCCAATTCAGTTTGACGTTTGTTTTCAGACATTTGATTTTTCCTTTCTTTTCTTCCCTACAAGCATTGGGCAAAATCGGTTAATCGCAAAAATCAGAACGGCTTCAACGGCGGCAATCAAAAGAAAACTTCCGACAACCCAAAGAGGACTGCTTCCGATTTTCACGGTATAAAGCACAAGTTGGTGCGTGCCCATTATTGTTAAAGCATTCTGCCCGATACAGCCGACCCATTTCCACGGAATCAACCGAGCAATCCCCATAACAAAGTACGTTCCGCAAATTCCGCTTACAAGATAAAGCACGGGATTATCCAGTTTGCCGCTGAAAAAGCTGTTGTTTATTGACAGTTTCAAATACATTGCCGCCGCTGCGGCAGTGAGTGCAAAAGCAACGCAGATTCTCCATGTTTTAAATTCAGTCAGCGGTTTATTCAGCAAATTGCCCGCCAGCATGAATACAAAGCCGAGTGCGCCGCGGAAGATCAATGTCGGAACATGTCCTGCCGGCATAAACCGAAGTGCGATGAAGAGCAAACCGCCGCCGATTCCCCACGCAAGTTTTTTGGGAAAACGTATATATAAACAATACAGCGCACACGCCGCAAACATTGCCGGCAAAAACCAGTCCGCGCCGATGTTGCAGCGGAAAGTCAGCATCAACCGCAGCCCTTCCGCAATTGATACGAAACGAAGCACAAAATGCTTATACAGAATCGCAATGCACTCAAAAAACAGATACGGAACAAGCAAGGTTTTCGCCTTATGCAAAAAATAACTGCCGACGGATCTTCCCCGCCATTTATCGCCGTCCGTAAGCATTCCCGACAGAATGAAGAATGCCGGCATATGAAACGAATCCAAAAACTGCTGCACCAAAACATACGGCACAATATCGTATTTCGGGTTTGCGTAATTCAGAATATGCCCCAAAACAACCAAAGCAATTAAAATCGCACGAGTGTTGTCAATATAGGAAATTCTTTTAGTCATGTTTTCTGTCCGCCCTGTCTTTTCGATAAAAGCTGCTGCTTTTCACCGCCACTGCAAGTTTGTGCCGAATTCGAACCAATCTGCTGCACAGATAAATTTTTAACGGATGCGGCTGTTTTAAGCGGCAGTATTTTCCCCTGTTATGCTGCGCAACTAGACTGCGGATTTCGGAAAACGAAGCATAGTACATCCTCTGTTTCAAAAGCATGCTGTACAAGTTTTCCACGTGTTCACAGGGAATTCCGAGAGTCTTAAGGCCTTGCTCAAACGGCTGCATGTACTCCGCAAGATTCTCAATCCTTTGCAGTCTCCTGTATGCACTTCTCTCGTCCTCCGCCTGTCTGTATCTGTAGATCGGCTTCCTTAAGGAATAAATTTCTTTACAGAACGGCAGCAGCTCAAGCACGAACAGATAATCTTCCATAAGAAACATGTCCTCGCGAAAACGTGTTCCGTGCTTTTTCAACAAATCGATGCGAAACAATTTGTTCCAAACCGGGGTCAAGGCGTTACAGTTGTAAAACTCATCGAAATCATCCTTCAGATTCTGCAAGCTCAACATACCTTCCGACGGAGGATTAAGGTTTTCCCGAAGATACATCTTTCCGTGGTTGTAGTAATCAAAACTCATGCCGAACAATAACATATCCGGCTTTTTAAGCAAAGCTGTTTCCAAAACACCGCGAAGCGAATCTTCGTCCACCGTGTCATCAGAATCCACAAACCAAATATACTCCCCGCGTGCTTCATCAATCCCGCGGTTTCGTGCCGCAGACACACCCTTGTTCGACTGATGAACGCATCTGATTTCCTCATTTTTTCCGCAGAGCCTGTCGCACAGTTCCGCCGTGCCGTCGTTCGAGCCGTCATCAATGAGCAGGATCTCATAATCCGATAATCCGCATACCCGAATGCTTTCAACTGTTCTTTCCAGCGTTTTAACGCAGTTGTAGCAAGGGATAATAACGCTGAATATCATCGTTTTACCTCCCAGCAAAAACGATAGTTCAGATAATTATCAACCTCGTTTTGAATTGTTGCATTCAGGTTCGTAACGAAGTAATATGCACATGCAAAAAGCACAACACATAAAAGTGCGGCAGCCCGCTGCTGCCCCGAGAGGGTCAGCCGTCGGATTTTGCCCAATTCCGTATCCTTTTCCGGATAGAACATCATCGGCAGATACAGGATCAGAAGCTGAAAATAATAATCCGTAAGGCGCGTAAAGACATTATCAAACCCGGAAAACATCTGCAAAACGGCTGCAACTATCATGAGATTGAGCAGCTTTGTAAAATTCTTTCCGGAGAAACCGCGCAGCACGATTCCGGCAATAACGAGTGCCACAATTATCAAAAAGCGGCCGCCCACGCGGGTATTAACCATAAAGTCCGTTTCATCGTAATAGAAATTACTGATAAACATGACTATTTGATTTCTGAATACGAATATCAAAGCCGCACAAATCGCATAAAGTATGAGTTTTTTTGTATTCAGTCGGCTTTTGGCAATCCAGTACGCCGGAAGAAATATCAACGCCGGAACATGGACACATCCGGCCAATGCGTTCCAAAGAAGGAATTTCTTCGGATTCTCCTCCATAATGCCGATAAAAGCAAACATTAATAAGCCCATTGCCAATGCTTGTTTAATTGCACTGAATCCGAACACATAAAAGCCAAAACAACTCCAAAGCAGATAGCTGAGCCAAGGTGCAGGCGAATAACGAAATACAATGACTGCAACCGCGGCCTCCGTCACAATTGCGATAAAGATAAGAAATACCTGAAAATCGCCGTCGGATACTGTCGAAAACAGTTTTTGGAGCCAGAAAAATCCGAAATTCCTGCCTCCGTTAAAAACTTCGGCGCTGAACCAACCCGGTTCGATTATGTTATAATACCCCCATGCATATTTGCGCAAATCGCCTGTAAGGTACATATACCGCCAGCCGCAGATGAATGTATGCAGAATCGCCATAAGTGCGATATAGATTTTTTTCTTATTGCCGTGCTGCGGAATCAAAAAGCCGAAACCCAGTACCGCCGCAACAACATAGTAATAGACTTTTACGCCCATTTACTCTCCCCGTTTCTTTCGCAGTTCCGCTTCAAAAAAAGCTTCCGTCTCCCCTGCCAGTCTCTCGCATTTAAAGTCTTTCCCGCGCAGCTTAGCCTGCCCCGTGTAATACTCCAGCAGTCCCGGTTCGGTCAACATTCGTTTGACGCCTTCATAAAATGCTTCGTCATCGTTTGCGGTAATTAAGCCGTATTCGCTGTCGCCGAGGATCTCACGCATGCCGGAAACGTCGGTGGTGACGATGGGTTTTCCTAAGATCAAACCTTCCGTGACGAAGGTGCTGAAGCCTTCAAATATAGACGAGCACACCAGAAGGTCGGCGGCATGCATCAGGTTATACGGATTCTTACGGAAACCCAGCAGTTTTGCCGATGTTTCCAGATGATTCTCGCGGATATACGCTTCCAGCTTGGGACGTTCTTCCCCTTCGCCGATAATCCAAAGCTCATGATCAATCCCTTCATCCAGAAGTTGTTTATGCATGCTCAACGCACGAACAAAATGCTTTGGAGCAGACAGCCTGCCGACAGCTGCAACAGTAAACTTTTGCTTTTTTACACCGATCGGCAACTCTGCCAATGCCTTGACGGCTATTTCTGAATCATCAATTGTGTTATATATGGTTTCGGTCGAAACTGTGTCCTGATAAAGCTCAACAAAGCTCCTGCGTACATTTTCTGAAACACATACTACAATATCATACCTTTTATAGTACCTTTTTGTTGTCGCTGCAAATTCTTCCGGCGATACCCAGCTTTTCAAATCCGAATGAACCCATGCCAATTTCAATGCTTTTTTATTTGTTGAGCCCGCCATGATTTTTGTTGAACCGCATTCAAGATAAGCAGCCTCAATATCATAATCGCCCTTGATATGCAGCGGGTAAGTCAAACCGAGTGCCGTTTCTGTCCGCATCAGCAAATCCGTCATGCGATTCTTTGCCGGATAGCAATATTTATATTTAATGCCCGGTGCGAGTTTTTCCTTCACGGCCTCGGGATAGAGCGTCTGAACGGTTATCGAAAACCGCTCCTTGTCCATTGCGTTTACAAGGTTGCAAAGAACTTTTTCGGCCCCGCCGCCGGAAAGGGATTCGATGAAGAAGAGGATGTTAATCACGAGTTCAAGACCCTCTTAACTTTATTAATTACTCGCTTACACAATGGTGCAACATCACTTATTCTCAACAGGGTGATCCGCATCCAATTGGGCATTTTGTGTAATGTCTTATCACCCCGTCCAATCAATCTATCCAATTTGACTACTTCATTGCGGTAAAAAGAAAGTTGAGTACGATAGTTACTGAAATGAATTAATTTAGTTGAATAGTCATATCCCGTAGGTGAATGAAACACCGCACGCGGAACAGAGATGTCTGCTTCTAATCTTTTTCTTGATGGTGCGAAAACCAATTCGCCAAGCATATCAACCGGTTCAAACTTGCATACTGCCATACCAAGAGCAAGCAACGGTTCATCTGCCGGATCAGCAAATCCGTTAAAGCTGTAGTCATGATAGTTTTTTTCACAATTGATTGCAATTTCAAAAACATGCCTACAAGCATCTGCATTACGCATATAATAGACGCCACCATTAAAATCAGGAATAAAAGAAATATCAGTTCCATGCTGTTTCATTCCAGATGGAATAAACCATCCGCTTCCGCAATTCAAATCACGCCATGCATATCCAAACAGTGAAAAATCACCTGCGTCACAAAAAATATCCCACCATGTATTTAAATCGCCATAGGCCAGACTGTCTGCATCAATAAAAATCGTCTCTTCAAAAGGCAGCTCTCGGAAAAGTTTTAATTTATCGTTATAGCTGTTGGATGCATCGCTAATCACGATTACTTTATCAAACTCCGAAGTATACTCGTTCTCTCGATCGCTTATTATTGCAAACGGAAACGGGTCCTTAGCAAACAATCGATATGAATGCAGAAGATTTCTTGCTAATTTGTAGTAACGCTCCTGACCCGTGGCAATTGTGACAAAACCTTTTCTTTGTTGTTTTTTCATATAGTAATCTGTTATTTGTTTATTGATTCAGTATATAAGTCGCACAGTCGTTTCGCAAATACTCGAGAATCAAAGCCGAACTTCTCAACAGCATTCACAACTGCAGACTTGTCTGCACGATTCATGCTTACCGCTTTCTTAATTGCATCAACCCATTCCGCCGCACTCTGGTCTAATTTAAGCCATTGAACATATCCTATTCCGAAATCGACTTCATTGGAATATGTATCCGCTGTCACGCATGGCAATCCTGCTGCCTGCGCCTCGATCATTACCAACGGCATTCCCTCATAAAGCGACGGCAAAAGAAACGTTGACGACTTACGAATAAGTACATCGATATCGCTGCGTACACCAAGCAGGAGCATGTATTTGCCTACATTACGTTTTTTTATTTCGTTTTTAACACGCTGTTCATATGCATTTCCGTTGTTGCCCACACAGAGAATGCGTATTTTTTCCCCACGCTTTTTCAGTTCTTGAGCTATTTCTGCCGTAAACAGTTGATTTTTAATCGGGGAAAAACGGCCAATCTGAATTATGTTTATCCAATCGTCCTCACAAAATTCTCCTGATTCTTTTTTGTCGTAATAATCAATAAACTTTTTTGTGTCAACTGAATTAAATATCAGATGATAGTTCGCTTCATGTGTTTTTTTGTCACCGTAAAGAAATCGCCCCGCCGGAGTAGAACAAGCACAGAACTCAGTTCCGTAACGCAATATCCACCTGCGCATAACAGCATTATACAATATGCGAACTACGCTCCGTTTTCCACTGCCGTCATCATCTGACCAGTTATGCGCATGAACGAAACGGTGCTTAACGCCTGCCATTTTCGCTGCGAACAACACCATGCCGCTGTGAAATAATTCATGTGAATGAACAATATCATATTGGCCTTCTTTCATGATTTTATAGAGTGCTTTGCATTGGCGAATGAAATGCCGACCCTCCGTTGCCGGAATGCGGATGCATTTTCCGCCCAATGCCTCAATCTCATCTTGATAGAAGGGGTGGCTCATAGTTGTGGTAAAATCGATTTGGAACTTACCTCTGTCCGCATTGCGTATAAGATGCATCAACTGGTTCTCTATCCCGCCGACATCCATAGTGCCGGCTATAATCAATATTTTGGTTTGACTCATAAGCGCGCACTCCTCCGCTCCGACTTACAGCATATCAACAAATCTATCATTCGACTCCATCTCATCCGCACCGGCAAGGCAATACACCAACACTTCCAACCGACAGGCTTGATTTTTTCCGCGCGGTACAACTTGCAGATCTTCCGTATCTCTCGCCGCCGCTGTTTGGCCGAGCAGTTAAACTTCAGTAACTCCTTGCAGCAGGAATAGGCACTTCGGTAGGTCATCCACGCAAGTCCCGCCTCATAATAATGCGCCGACTCCGGCGAATGCTCCGTTGCGTGATAAGCTGCATACATCCGGCGGTTGACCTCCATCAATTGCCCCGTCAGATAGTGGCGACCCTTGCGGGAAAGGGAATTCTCATTGCTTACATCAACATTATACAGTAAAGCATCTATCGATGAAATCGACTGTATGTGCATGGCATAGGAAAAAATAAACAGCTGATCCTCTCCTATGGAAAGATCCGTTCTGAAACGCAACCCATTATTTTCAATTATCTTCCTTTTGAACACCTTGCTGCAAAGGGAACTGAAGAGGTACTGCCGCATGGAAAAAGAAATTCGTTTTGCAGCACCAACTTCGTCATCTTCATAAAACTCGCCCGTACCCCGTTCTGCGGATATGCTGCCAACGTTGCGATATCCAAACATCAGCAAATCGGGATTGCGCCGAGTCAGTGCTTGATTAATCACATCAAAGTAATCTTCCGACACATAATCATCGCTGTCCACGAACAAAGCATATTCACCTTTCGCTTGTTCGAGTCCCAAATTTCGCGCTGAAGATACACCGCCGTTTTCTTTCGATAAATAGCAAATTTTTGAATTCACATCAGCATATTCGCGGCAAATTGCATCGCTGTTGTCCGTTGAGCCGTCATTGATGAGAAGAATCTCATAATCAGAGAAGCGCTGATTTGTAAAGCTGTCCAAGCAGCGGCGTATGGTCGTTTCTGCGTTATAAACCGGTATAATTATCGAAAAAATCAAATCAGTCATCAAAATTAATCAGTCTGCAAACGGTTTCCGTTATTATGCTTATATCATATTTTAATACGGCTTTCATGTTGATTGCGCCGATTTTACGGCACAGCACATCATCAGCAGCATATTGATCCATTCGTTCTGCGAAGCCGCTGACATCATTGATGGCACAGCTGAACCCAGTCACACCGTCTGCAACATAATCCGATACTCCGCGAATGTTCGATGTCAACAAAGGCAGTCCGCATGCCATTGCCTCCAACGCTGCAAGTCCAAGTCCGTCACGCATTGAGGGAAAAGCAAACAAATCGGCTGTATTAAGGATCTCCGGAATATCGTTACGATAACCAAAAAAACAAATTTGCTTCGAAACATCCAAATCATTTGAAAGTCGAATTAACCTGTTCAAAAGTTCACCCTTACCGCAGATTCCGTAAAAGATATGTGGATTCGCTGTTTTTGCTAATGCGCGTATCATAATTTCGTGATTTTTGTGTTTCTTCAACTCGCCTACCGACACAACAAAAAAGGCATCTTTCGGAACCCCCAATTCCCTTCGCTTTTCTGCTCTGTCAACCGAACATGTTGCAAATTTCACTGTGTCGAGCCCGATTCCATCAATCTTCTCCGTTCTTTTCGCATGAAAACCTTTCGCGCGCTGATAATCCTCTTCATTGATAGTAATGATCATGTCGCACAGGCGGGAGCAGTACTTTTCAACAGGATAATAGAGCAGCCAATTTGTGAGCGGCGCACCTTTATAAAAATGGAACCCGTGCACCATATAAACGACTTTTGTGCCTTTTTTGCGCACAGTTTTTGCTGCAACGCGAGTCATAACGCCCATAACGGGCTCGTTTGTCCAGATCACGTCCCAACTGCGGCCGTTAATGATCTTCTTCAGGTCGCTTAATCCTTTTCGATTGCGGAGCGAAAACGGATTCCGAACCAAGCGCACAGTATGGACAGGAGCAATGCCCGAAAGCACAGTGCGGAGTTCCTGTAAACGTCCGCCGACTTCGGAACATGCGAGTTCAACGGAAAACCCATGCTCGGAAAGGTATTTCACATGCGGCACGAGGAACTGAATCGCCATCAGATCCGTGCAGGTCAACAGCAGCCGCTTCATCCGATTGCCTCCGAAATACGCTTTGCAATACCGTTTGCATCCAATCCGAATTGCATCCGCAGATATTTTTGACTTCCCACAACCGAACAGTAAGTATCATCCAGGCCGATACGCAGCAATCTTGCATGCGAGGGCAGCTCAGAAAGAACTTCCGCAACCGCACTGCCGAATCCGCCTAAAATATTGTGTTCTTCAACGACTGCGATAATTTCAAAATCCTTTGCACAGCGCAGTATGGTTTCACGTTCGATAGGTTTAACCGTCGGGAACGACCAAAGCTCCGGATTAATTCCCTTCTTTGCAAGAATATCCGCCGCACCGACAACCTCATCCAGAATTGCGCCGCTTGAAAAGACGGCGATGCGTTCGCCTTTGTGTATTCGAATAGCCTGTCCGATTTTGAAATTTTCAATATCCTTGTGGATACGTTTTTCCCCGCCGCGCCCAAGCCGCAGGTAACATGTTCCCGGGTATTCCGCAATTGCCTTCGTTGCCGCTTCCGCCTCCGCAGGATCTCCCGGACAAAGTACCGCAACATTCGGCAGCGCACGCATCACGGCAATGTCCTCGGTTGCCTGATGACTCATGCCCAATGAGCCGTAAACAAACCCACCGCCGACGCAAACGATTTTTACATTTGCATCATGGTAAGCGCAATCATTCCGTATCTGCTCAAGACAGCGCAATGTCGGAAAATTTCCTATTGAATATGTGAAGACAATTTTTCCCTCTCCGGCTGCTCCTGCCGCGGCAGCGGTCATGTTCTGTTCCGCAATTCCGGCGTTGACGAATTGATCCGGCAGCTGCTCCCAGAAGGGCTTCAGCACGCCGAACCCCAAATCCCCGGTGAAAAGCTCAATATTCGGATTATTTTTTGCAAGTGTAATTAATGTGCGAACAAAGGTATCTCTCATATCCAACCCTCCCTCGCAATGTATGTCGGATGCCATCCGGCAGAAGTTGTATGGTCGATTCCTATATCCGCGCCCGGTTCCGGACGAGCGGGTTTTGCAATGCCGTTCGGCGTGTACGGATCTTTCACGCCGCCGGGCTTAACCGCATACAGTTCGGAAACGGCACAATCATACTCCCAACCGTCATGCGGAAAGCGGTAGTGCCAAAGAACATCGTTTTCCATGAAAGAAACACCCTTTCCTTTTACGGTATTTGCAATCACCGCCGTAGGTTTGTGCGCCGAATTATGCGTATCTCTGAGTGCAGTTTGAAGTGCATCATGATCATGTCCGTCGAGTTCGATAACATTCCACCCAAATGCGCGCCACTTTGCTCCGAGATCCTCAAGTTCCAATGTTTTTTCGCAAGTATCAAGGCTCTGCATGTGATTATGATCAACGATTGCGGTCAGGTTCTCGAGTCTGTAATGGTTGGCAAACAATGCAGCCTCCCATACGGAGCCTTCATCGCATTCCCCGTCTCCCAATACTGCAAAAACTCGGTGAAGCTTGCCATCCTGTTTTGCAGCCAGTGCCATACCCGCCGCAACGGACAACCCATGCCCAAGTGAACCGGTTGAAAACTCCACTCCCGGCAAATGGTGGGACACATGCCCGGACAGCCTGCTTCCGTCTGCATAATGTGTTTTTAGTTCTGCCGTGTCAAAAAAACCGCATTCCGCAAGTGCTGCATACACAGCTGCCCCTGCATGACCTTTGCTCATTATAAAGCGGTCGCGTCCGTCCCATTCGGGATCCTCGGACTTGTACCGCATAATATCCGCATACAACACGGCAATTATATCCGCTGCGGACAGCACCGAACCAATGTGACTCCCTCCGGATAAATGAGTCATTTCAATGCCGTGGCGACGAATCAGCCAGGCAAGACACTCGCTCTTTTTACTCATTTTGACACCTCGTTCAATTCCCGCAGCTCATCCGAATTCAGCGTCCAGCCTACAGCTTCCGCATTTGAAATAATCTGAGCCGGTCTTTTTATGCCTGCAATCACGACAGATCCGGGCATTGAATCAAGAATCCAGCGAATGGCGCAGGCTGAAATCGATTTTCCGCGTTCTGTGGCAATCTTTCTCAAAACCTCTACTGTTTGCATGTTTCGATCCAATTTTTCGCCGTGAAAATTTATATAAATATCACGACTCCGACGGTCATCAGCGCCGAAATCTATGTTTTCTTTTGTATATTTACCCGTAAGAATTCCCTGACCGAGACTGCCCCATGTCATCGGCGTTGTTTTAAGTATATCCTGCGCCGCCAGCAAATCCTGTTCATTCTTTCGACAGGCGAGAGAAAGTTCGTCCTGACAACAGGCAAATCTGCCTGCATAAGGCCGCAGCTCGTTCATTCCGTTTGCATGAATATTGGACAACCCGAAAAAGCGGATTTTTCCTGCTTCTTTCAGCTTATCCAACTCGCCCAATACATCTTCAATCGGTGTCTTCCCGTCCCGATAATGAATTGTGTAAACATCCACATAGTCCGTATTCAGTCGGCGAAGACTGCCTTCCAATGCTTTGCGGATGTATTCAGGCGAATTATCGTAGAAAGTTTGTCCGTTCCCTGCACGAACGCCAAACTTCGTTTCAATAACAGCAGCCTTGCGGTGCGTGCCAAGCCCTTTGGCAAGAGTACGCTCTGACTGTCCCAAGCCATATGTATCCGCGGTATCAAAAAAATTCACGCCGACATCCAACGCGGCATGTATTGCAGCAAGGAGCTCATCCTCCCGCACACTACCCCAGCCGTATCCGCCCATCGGACAACCGCCCATGCATAAGCGCGATACTTTCAATGTCGTATTTTCAAGAACTAAATAGTCCATATCTATTTCTCTCTATCGCTCTTTCCGACGACACGCATAGCTTTTTTAAAAACAGCAGTCACGGTCTTAAAGAAAAGACTCACATCCGTGCCGAACGATACTTCCTTTAAATTACTGCCAACCAACTGATTAGTTAATTTATTTTTCTTCTCAAGTACATATTTTTCGTACATTTCATCCGCATTTTCCGCACCGACAATTTCATCAAGGCTGATGAACTCAATGGAGCTGAAGTCCGTAATACCCGGCCGCACTTCGAGAATGATTTTTTCCTCGTCCTTATAGGCCTCCGTATAGCGCAAAAGTTCCGGCCGCGGGCCGATGAAACTCATCGACCCCAAAAGGACATTATACACCTGTGGCAGCTCATCAAGCTTCAGCTTGCGGAGAGCTTTCCCGGTTCTTGTTATGCGCGGATCGTTCAGCGCCGTTGTGCCGCCCATTTTGTCCGCACCCTTATACATTGTGCGTAATTTAAAAATTCGGAATGCCTTGCCACGGTACCCGCCGCGCAGCGGGGTGTAGAAAACCGGAAAACCGTCCTCAATTGCAATGAAAATACCTATAACAAAAACGATCGGTGTAACAGCGACTGCAGCGATAAGCGAAAGAATAAAATCAATGATGCGCTTAATGATTCTGTTGTAAAACCCGCAATATCCCGCTTGCGGTCTTTTTTCTTTCAGTTCGGTCGCTCTCTGCTCTTTATGATTCATTTATTTTCTGTCCGTTTTTAATCATCTGAAACGTAATGGATTATCCTCACTTTTCAAGACAAGTGCTGAACACCTCAGAAATATCCCAAACAGGTGTTCATTTAAGTGCTCCTCCGTTTCATGCCCTGTTTTTCAAGTGCTGCCTCCATATCGGTTTTCGGGCATGCCTCCGGCACCCACAGCCAACGTGAACTGCGGATGAATCATTCTCATTTCTTCTCTGCGTGCCTATGATCCGCACGCAATGGCGCATCGGGATGGGCAGCAGATATTTACAGCCGAAATTTTTCAAGCGTCACGGATCGCTCCGACCCAATGCAGCGTGATGCATATGCGCATTCAACAAAGTATGCTGTAATGAACTCAAGTGCGGTATGCCTTTTCGGCATCAAAATGCGCAAAATACGACTATTTTGATGATTCATTATACCATGATTGACGGAGAATTGCAAGAGTTTTGACTGAAGGGCGTTTGTAAGAGTGTAACCAATCATTAACACCGAAACACACCGTGCTGCTTTGTGTTCAAAATCATCTGTTGGCGAAAATGTGTATCTGCGGTATTCTTCATGCAGGGAACCTCCTCTGTGAATGTTTTTGACATTATAACTATATCATGTTTGTTTCATTCAAATTAATTATGTGAAAGCAACAAACCGGGCAACCCTTCTTGAGCTGCCCGGTTTTGTTTTTTGACTGTTGCAGCAACCATTGGCTTTCGGGGCTGAAACAGCAGTTTCACGCTGTCTTTCGGCTCCGAACGACCGTGCTTGCAGATACGGTTATGCTGCGCCAATGCTCCTGCGAAGCACAAGAAGCGCATCAAGTGAGTCAACGCATCCGTTTCCGTTAAAGTCCATAATGAGTTCGTTGCCCTCGGTTTCCAACCCGAGTGCGTATCTCATAATCAGCAAAGCATCATATGTTGTGATTTCACCGTCATGGTTCACATCGCCGATCAGCCAATAGCACGCCGTAATGGTTAGGTCTTCCGTAACATTGGTGGAATCGCCGTCCCAGCGGTCAAAGATATAGCCGGTGTGTTCGGGCGCATCGGGAAGTATCGCATCCTGTCCATGTTCGACATAAAGAACAGCAATGGGATCTCCGTTAAAGCCGTCAATCAGGGTAACTTCATACACGTTGATCGTGCATGTTGCGTCAACAACCAGATCTTCGGCAGGCATTGTTTCGGGAACACTCCATCCCGAGAATGTGTATCCTTCGGGTACATCATACGCGGGAGTTATAATTGCTGCACCGTATTCATATGTTTGGACGCTGTACCCTTTGCCGTTGACCGTATAGGTTATCGTGTAGGTATTAACGCTCCAAACAGCAGTGACGGTTATATTTGCAGCAGGAAGAACACCGTCTTCGGGCATTCCGTCCCAAGCGTCAAAGGTATAACCGAGCTTTTCCGGATTTTCAGGAACAGTGATAGCATCACCTTCATAGCCCGTAAACGTGAAATACGTCTCACCATCGACCATGAATGATACCGTATACTTTCCATCTTCAACGAGTGTCGCATCAAGCACGATGTTCTCCGCCGGCATGGTGGCGGGAGTATCCCAGCCCGAGAAAGTGAAATGGTCAGGAACGTCATATGCGGGAGCAAAGACTTCTTCCCCGTAAGCATAAACCTGTATTGCGTAAATCTCACCATTGATATTGTAAGTAACGGTGTATTCGTTTACGGTCAGTGCCGCATCAAGAACAAGGTTCTCGGCAGGCATGGTTTCCGGAATGTCCCAACCTGAGAAGGTGTGTCCCTCGGGAACGGTGTATTCGGGTGCGGAAACTGCTGCTCCGAATTCGTAGGTCTGAGCGGTGTATTCCTCACCGTTGATGGTATAGGTAATCGAATAGCTGTTGGCCGAGTATTGAGCGGTAACGGTCATGTCTTCCGTAACGTTTGAGAAGTCCTTATCCCATCCGATGAAGGCATAACCCTCACGTTCGGGGGCTGTCGGCTCAATTGCGGCGGAACCGTGGGCAACACTCTGAGCGGAAAGAACCGTACCGTCGCAGTCAACAAAGGTGACCGAGTGGTAAACCTGAGCGGTAATTGAACCGTTGTCGGATGTGAACGGAATGAGGGTAGGAGAAGTTTGCTGCACGGGCATATAGTAGAATTCCCTTATTTCAAGTTCAAGAGGAATCACAGTGCCGAGCTCTACGGATTCATTTACATGAAAATTCATTGTAAATATGGTTCCGTTTCCGCTGAACGGATTGGTCGGCATGATTGCCATGAAGGGAACCTGTCCCGGACGCGTGACGGCATCAGCGACAATCGTACCGCCGCCAGCGATCATGTTTTGCCAGATGTTTCCCTGAACAATACCGTTACCGACGACGGAAAGCATATTTGTGTCATACATCACGAATGCCGTGAGAGCGTGAGATTCATACTCGCCTTCGATATTAAACGCTACCGACACATCTGTGCCGGGAGCTGCCGTGACGTTTTCAACACTGAAAACAACGTCGTTATCGGTCGGCGATCCGGTTTCCGCATATGCAGGGATCGTGATCGTGCTCAGAATGATAGCGACACTGAGCAGCATTGCGAAGAGTTTTTTCATTTTCGTCTCCTTATTTTTTATTTATATCGGGCGGCGTAAAACCGCCCGGTATAGGTTAATTAATTACGTTGTTCGGTTTTTCTGCCCGTACGGATTGAATTTTCAGGCGTCTTGCACGGGCTCCTTCACGACGGCTTCGATCAATCCCAGCGAGAATCTCATGATGAGCAGGGTATCGACGGCGTTCACTGCGCCGTCCCCGTTGAAGTCCGCAGCGGCGATCTGTTCGGGCGTAAGGCTCTCGGTTGAAACTCCGAGAACGTACCGCATAGCAACAAGGGCATCAACAGCGTTGACCGCGCCGTCTCCGCTGGCATCGCCGGAGTTGGGAATCGGGCCGTACTTTGCGAGAACGGCCGTATTTGCCGTAACGCATGAGAAGTCACCTTCCCAACCGACAAAGATAAAGTTTTCCCTCTCCGGATCGGGCGGAGGAGTCGCTGCCTCGCCGTACTTTGCGGTTTTAATTGCAATTGTCCGTCCGTCCCAATCGACAAAGGTTACAAAGAAGCTTGCGTTCGGGTTGGGGGTCGGAGTGGGCGTAGGTTCTCCCGTCGGCGTAGGCTCTCCCGTGGGTATGGGCGTCGTGGGATCCGTTACGACACCGCCGCCTCCTCCGCCGCCGATTCCGCCGGAACCGCCGCCGGAACCGCCCGAACCGCCTCCGCCTATGCTGCCCGTGGCGGAATTTCCTGTCACGTCATAATGCGGAACCTGTTCTGCCGTGCCGTCGCTGTTGTTCTTCGACAGGTCGTTGACCGTCATATCCATATTCTTTTCACCGGCTTCGGCGTCTTCGGGAATCTTGACCTTCATCTTCATGATTTGGCCGTTTCCGCTGAACGCCATTCCGCCGGATTCCGCTTTTGCGTCTATCGTGCCCGTGCTTGCGTCCGGACTGCCCGAGCCGCCGGGGCCGCTGCCGGGTCCGAACTGCTCAAGGTCAAATTCTCCGCCGTTTTCGACAATTTCCTGAATCACCTGACCCGGCGTTATCTCAAGAACTTCTATGTCGCTTGCATCGTATTCAAGTGCCATGTCGAAGCTGTTTGCTTCATAGTCGCCCTCAATAACGACTTCCGTTTCGATTTCTTCACCGGGACTGCCCGCTATTTCTCCGAGAAGAACACATACGCCTGCGTCGGGGTTTTCATCGGGAACAATCGGCGTGATTTCAAGGTCTATCGCGTGGCATCTGCCCATTTTAAGAGTATAAAAATTAATTAAAATTCATTTAGGCAATAGCAAGACAATGATATGTTAGCAAATGCTGTTGTACAAGCGGTTCAAATATATTTAACTTTTTTATGCAAGTATTACGTGTGCAGTGTTGACAGCAGTTGCTAAATGTGGTTAAATCTAGTAGCACTAAGTGGAGCAAGTCTGAATCGCATGGGACGGACGTTTATGTAGTACAAATGCTTTGACGTGAGTGTGTTTTTACAATCTTTGTTTTTCGTACTGTCTGTCTAAATTGAGCACCAAGTATGAAGAAGCCGCGTGTGCGAGTTCAGATCACGAGATTAGTTATTGAGATTGCAAATTCAAGCCGATTTTATTACGAATAGTTTGGCGTGCTAAGGGAGAATAAAACAGTTCAACTGGATGCAATATTCCTAGAGCGTTATGTTAGTCTAATCAAGCAGTGCCTATCAAAAGACAATTACGGTTAGAAAATCTTTAGGGCGCAACAGTGATGTTATGTGAGTTTTAATCAATTGAGCCTTAATCAGTCTGTAGAATTAGACTGTTTGGGAAAATAAATACATTTTAAGGAGAACGAATCATGGCAAAAACAAAGTTCACCGGCATAAGTGAATGCTACATCTTTGATGAAGCGGGCGGAAAGAGAGATCAGCTTGAGCAGGCTATTCTGCAGGAATTCCAAGCGAAGAAGTATCCTCTGCAGGCCACAATTACCACCATTAAGGCAAGCGGCGGCGGTCTTTTGGGTGCACTCGGCGCAACTAGAGAGCAGTGTGTTGTCGTTAAGATCGATAGTGAAGCCCAGATTGCAATTTCAAACACTACAGTCGGCTCCTATCTGTATGTGGAAGTTTATCTGATGGTCCAGGAGAAACTCAGCATTTTTGCTGGCTTGGCCGCAATGATGGACAATGCCTTCAAACAGCAGAAGCGCAATGCGTACTTTGTAGCTGCTAAGGCTGCAGCTGAATCTGCGTTCAACCAACTGCAGCTTAAGCAGAGCAACAGCGGATATAAATCCAGCACCAGGACGGTAACTGATGACGACAAATAATGCTTAATCAATAATATAGCAGGGTGTAAGATGGGAGTAATCCCATCTTACATTTCTCGCATTGGAGGCTTTAAATATGGCAAAGATCAGTCTTACGTGTACGCAATGCGGCGGAAATATCATTTTGGATAATTCGCATGAAATCGGGACATGCGAGCATTGTCTTGCGCAATTTGTTATAAAAGAAGATCAAATAATTCAAAATATAACTCAAAACATCACAAAGCACGTTTATGGTTATGAGGGCAAAGACGTTGAAGAATTGCTTAATGATGGCTATAAACTGATGGATTTAGGGGATGACGGAAAAGCAAATGCCAAATTTAGAAAAGCTATTGATGTCGAACCGAATTGCTGGAGCGCATGGCTTGGCTATGCATCAACCGGTGGCGATCGATCGGGTTATCTTTCTGTTGTGCCTGCTTTCCTTAAAGCATACAATGCCGCAACCGAAGAAAAGCAAGAGTCCGAAACGTATATCGAAATGGTACGATATCTCCCTGACAGCAATCTGAGAGCAGCTTTTATCAGAGCATTCAATGTGGCTTCTCGGAAGGAGCGGCATAAGATTTTTGAGCTTGTTGCCGGAGTAATCGGTTGTGATGAATCCGAGATTGCGTCATTGGCAGTAGACTTGTGTCCTGACGATTGGCGTGCTTATTTTGCAATGGCAAAGTTCAGGCAAATTCGTGTACGGTGGTGCCAATTGGAAGGTAATTTCATTTTCGGTAAGCATCTTCCTGCACACGCTGAAGAGGTATTGGATATTTTCATGAATGCATACCGACTTGCGAAGAATGAAAGTGAAACTGCCAAGAATAAGGTTTTATCATACATCCGTACTTTATCCAAAGATAATTCCTATAGTGTGTTCATGTCTGAATTAAATAAGCGCATTAAACAAGTGGGTTGAGAGGTGTGGAAATGGCTATCATTGACAGAATAAAATTCGATGGAAGTTCGAATGGATCCCAGTGGCTTGTTTATAAATGTCCATCGGAGCAATTTGTCATTGGCTCGCAACTTATTGTAAATGAGGGTCAGGAAGCACTGTTTTTTAAAGGGGGCAAAGCACTTGATCTGTTTGGCCCGAACACGCATACTCTTTCTACTGGAAACTTGCCAATATTAAATAAACTTGTGAATCTGCCATTCGGAGGCAAAACACCATTTTCTGCTGAAGTGTATTTCATTAACAAGACGGCCAACCTTGAAATGAAATGGGGAACTTCAACTCCGATCCCACTTGAAGACCCAAAGTATGGTTTGATTCTGAACATCGGTGCACGTGGACAGTATGGAATAACAATAAATGATTCCAGACTCTTTGTAACAAGGATTATCGGAGCAGTTCCTGGCGGAACAATAACGAATCCAATGTCCGTTTTAAGATACTTCAACGGAGTGGTTAACTCAAAAATTAAGTCCGTAACTGCTGCTTATATGATTCAAAAGCGCATCTCTTTCTTGGAAATTTCACAATTCTTATCAGAACTATCAAGTGCATTTCAGGATGCCTTGAATGATGAATTTGACAGGTTTGGTATTGAACTCGTTAATTTCTATTGTGAGTCAATTGCTCCAAATCCTGATGAATACGAAAAACTTCGAAAATACAAAGAAGAGCTGGCATTAGGACACGAATTCTATCAACAACGCCGCTCGCTTGATATTCTTGAAAAGTTTGCAGAAAATCAATCTGCGGGCGGAGCGGCAAATGCAGGAATAGGTTTAGGCATGGGGCTTGCATCGGCGGGCAATATTGGAAGTATGTTCGCAGAGATTGAACAGAACATGAACACAGCTCCTGCAAATGCACAAATCACTTGTACAAAGTGTGGAACGCTGAATAACTCAGCAATGAAGTTTTGCGGAAATTGTGGGAATAAGCTTGCTGACACAATTATTTGCCCGCATTGCGGAAAAGAAGTTCAGAAGGGCATGAAATTCTGTGGCGAATGCGGAGGGATGCTTTGCGGATCGAAGTGTCCGGCTTGTGGATTTGACAACAATGCAGGTATGAAGTTCTGCGGAAACTGTGGAAAAAAGCTGTAATCATGATTATACCAGGGTGATATTAATATGGAAAAATCAGGCAACTTTCTAAAAACAGACTTTATTGTGACCTTTTTTGTTGACGATAAAGCGATTTCGAGGACGATGAGTGATGTTTTAAAAAACAAGAACAACACTTTGTATAGAGAGACTTTAGGACTTCCGGCGGATTTTACCATACCATTTTCACAGGACAGTGGCGAGACAGGCGTTTCCTATACGTTCAAACAAGGATTCAACGACAACTATAATGTAACATTGAATGGTTGTCAATGCAATAATTGCAGCGTGCAAAACGGTAGCTATTTTATTTTTAAATGTAAAACAAACGACTGCACGCTGAGAATACTGCTTGTTGACACTTCGGTTGTTCGCACTGGCTATAGAAAGTATCGTTTAGCAAAAGAAACAAATTATTATATTGGACGGATGCAGATTAATGATATTTCTTACAATATGAGCGATTATGTTTCAAGAGATAAACATGCAGCATTACGAACAGACGGTAACGGAAATGCATTTATTGAGGACTTGAAGAGGAACGTTGGCATTTATGTTAACAACCACCTTGTCCATTCCAGACAGTTGAAACCTTTTGATGAGATTTTCGTAATGGGGCTTTCAATAGTGTACATGGGTGAGTTTATTGCTGTCCGTGATTTGTGTGCAGATAGTACACTGCCTTTAATGACATCTTTCGAAGTCAAAACGCCTACCAACAACATAGAGGATAGAAAGTATTTTGTGAGCACACCACGAATTCTCAAGTCTGCAGAGAGAGACGAGATAGAAGTTGATGCTCCGCCGAGCCCGTTTACAACAGATAAAACACCAGCAATTCTTGCGATAGGCCCAAGCTTTACTATGTCTTTGGTTATGTTGGTGAGCCTTGTCTCCTCAATTACGAATGCAATCAGCGGCGGAGGGCGGTCAACAATTATTGCCAGTGGTGCCATGGCGGTTGGGTCGTTGCTAGGTTCAATTATGTGGCCTTCCTTGCTTAGAAATTATCAAAAAAAACGAGCAATATCGGAAGAAAGCTACAGAAAAAACAGATATTTGGCGTATATTGCCGATATTGAGAAAGAGTTGATTTCAAAGAAGGAACGAACTGTTCGCATTTTAAACGATTCGTTATATCCATCCCCCAAGGCTCTCTGCGCCATATTGGACAGCGAAAACAATAAACTTCGTTTATGGGAACGTTCCTTCGAGGATGATGACTTTCTTGTTGTGCGCATGGGATTGGGCAGCAGAGAGTTTGAGGTGCAACTGAAAACTCCCAAACAAGGTTTTCAGCTGTACGAGGATGAACTTCGTAAGCTGCCGGTTGACCTTTCGAAAAAATATAGAACGTTAAGCAATGTTCCGTTAACACTCGATATACAGAACAATCATACGATTGGGATTATCGGCAGTCCGAAAAACATCCGTGTAATTTTGAGTGAGATAATTTTGAACATAATCTCACTCCATTCATATGATGAAGTGAAGCTGGTGATAGTTGCTCCGCCTAAACAAGCGCATTCTTTTGATGGTTTTAAAAACGTACCGCATATATGGAGCAATGACAAGAAGGTACGTTTTTTTGCCACAACACAGGAAGAAGTTCACTTCATATTTAACAAAATCAACGAAATAGTTCAAGAACGTGAGGATTTACAGGCTAAATCGGCAATAGCTGTTCAACATTATGTTGTAATTGTTACTGAACCGGAGCTGATCGAAAAAGAAGCTTTGTGCAGGTATTTGCATGATGCAGACAATAAAGTAGGTATCACGGCGTTGTTTGCATATGGAAACATTACAAAATTACCGAAAGCATGCAAAACAATTATTCAGAGCGATGACAACAGGACCGGGTACTATATTAAAAACAAAAACGGGAACAGGTTTATACCGTTTACTCTCGATACTGTTGAATCAAGCGACCTTCTTATGTTTGCAAAAAAACTTTCTCGTCTTCCAATTAAGCGCGATTCCCGCTCGCTCGGAATGATTGATCGAATCTCCTTCTTGCAAATGTATAAAGCGGGAAACGTTGATGAACTTGATATCGAGGGTCGTTGGGATAACAGCAATTCCGCCAAATCGTTGGCTGCGCCTATCGGCGTTATGGCGGGCGGCAAAGTGTTTAGTTTGGACTTACATGAAGCATATCATGGCTGTCATGGACTTGTTGCAGGAACTACCGGCTCCGGCAAAAGTGAATTCCTGCAAGCATTTGTCCTGTCGTTAGCAATCAACTATAGTCCGAATGAGATTGCTTTCGTGCTGGTAGACTTTAAAGGCGGTGACATGGCCAGACCGTTTATAGCAAAAACGTCCTCACCAGCGCTCCCTCACTTGGCAGCTACAATTTCCAATCTGTCAGGTAATATTCTTTATCGCGCATTGGTTTCATTGGATGCAGAGATTAAATCCAGGCAAAGAATATTTAATGAGTCGGCCGCCGCCCTCGGCGTTGATAAATTGGATATCAATTCTTATCATAAGTATTATAAGGGCGGACGGCTTATTTCACCTTTGCCCCACTTGGTGATCATTATTGATGAGTTTGCCCAACTGAAAACCCAGCAGCCGGAATTTTTGTCGCAACTTGTTAATGTAGCGCAAGTCGGGCGCAGTCTTGGAATCCATTTAATACTTGCAACTCAAAAACCAAGCGGCATAGTAGACCCGCAGATAATGAGCAATGCGCGATTCAAAGTATGCTTAAAAGTGGCGGACAAGCAGGACAGCATAGATATGATTAACAAGCCGGATTCTGCGTTAATTAAGAATCCCGGGCGGTTATACCTGCAAGTAGGATATGATGAGATTTATGAATGCATTCAGTCCGGTTACAGCGGGGCTGACTATGTTCCCACAAAAACCTATATGCCGGATGAAGAGATCACCGTGGAGATGACGGATAACACAGCTAACCCGATTAATAGCGCAAAAATTGACTTGTCAAGGGAGAACTCGGACAAAACCCAGCTTGAAGCAATTGTTTCGAGAATTATTACCCTTGGACAAGAGAAGCATTGTGCTGCAAAACCGTTGTGGCTTGACATGTTGCCCACAAAAGTGAATTTGAGCTCATTACAACTCGGAAGGAAAGGAATGTGCACAGCAACTGTCGGATTGATCGATTATGTTCGTACTCAAGAACAGCAGCCGCTCACAATCGATTTCGTTAAAACGGGTCATGTTGGCTTGTATGGTGCGGCTGGCATGGGCAAAACAACATTTTTACAGACATTGGTTTATTCGTTAGTCTGCGGGTATCGTTATACGCCAGCCGAACTTAATTTATATGCGCTCGATTTCGGTGGAAGAAATCTCGGGTATTTGGCTGCTCTTCCGCATACAGGGGGTGTTGCGTTTGCCGATGACGAAAATAAAATATCAGAAATGACAACAGTACTGCGTGAATTAATTGAAGAACGCAAACATATTTTCGCAGAGAAAAACTGTAGTACATTTGCCGATTATCGTGCTATATGCAAGTCAGCATTGCCGGCTATATTGGTTTTGATTGATAATTTTGCGTCTTTGAGGGATAAATACATAAATATTGCTGATGAGTTTGCTGAAATTATCAGCAACAGCAGCACGTATGGTGTTTATTTCGTTATAACGGGTAGCACAAGGAATTCAATACATTATAAAATAACCGAATATATATCATCTTATTTTACATTGAAAATGAATGATCCGAGCAATTACATGGATATCCATAACGTTCGTCCGCCAATTATTCCAGAAGACATAAGCGGCCGTGGTATCACTGTAATAAATAAGGAAATTGTTGAATTTCAAACAGCAATTGCACTTGACAGGGAGAATGAAGCTGAACGCCTCGAAGCAATATGTCGTGAATACCGAAAACTTGCTAATAATTGGCACGGGTATGCCCCTGTGTGTTTAGGCTGCTCTGGCGATGATTCAGACGAAGTTGCAGGAGATAGACTACAGGTTCCGCGGTGTATTCCACTTGAACCGATATCAGACGACGGCAAAAATCTTGTCATTGGGTTGTCAAAGTCAGGTGCACTGACTTATGGCTTGACGTTGACCAAAGACTACAAACTGTGCGTGTGTGCAGACGAGTTGGAGAAATTAAAAGGATTCTACAGGCAAATACTGGCTAATCTAACCAAGTACGATGATAGAAAAATCATCTTTATAGATGACAGCAATGCTTCATTCAAGGATATTGTTGAAGAATGTTCATCATATCGGTATATTAACCAAGCTTCAGAGCTTGATTTGTTCATTGATGAGCTTAAACCTCAGCTTAATTCAAGACTGGAAAGCAATGATGAGCGGTATGAACGGATGTTTATTATTGTTGCTGAGTTTAATTCATTTTTCAATATGATAACCGATGAACAGGCGGCATTTATGCGAAAGGTATTTCACTATATTGATTCTCCCAAATACCAGATTTGCTTTATTTGCGGATTCAATGTGAGAGGGGACAAAAATAATGACGGTTTATTCATGTCATTGGTTGCAAATGCTGAAAACTATGTGTTGCTTTCGGAAACTTACGAACTTGCTTCAGCAAAGATCGAAACACTGCCGTTTATCGCTAACGTAAAGCCACGAGGATGCTACTTCTTCAGTAAAGAAAAAAACGTTGAGATAAGGTGGTGAGCTCTATGGGAAAAATATCGATAACAGTAAGGATACCGGCGTTGGATATCACGTGTGATTTCACGGTTCCGTGCAACATGTCAGTCAAGAATGCCGTAAATTTGATTATCCGAATATTGAATTCAGAATACGGAATTTCGGAGAGTTGCAACAACGCAATGCTGTTCGATACTAGTGACAGCAAGGTGCTGCGGCCGGAATGTAGTTTCGCTCAGCTCGGCATTTTTGATGGAGCACGACTGTTACTGATGTAATGAAAGGAGTGTTATGCGGTGACATACAGAATTAACTACGCTAAAGTAATTTCTCAGGCTGGCTCTATTGAAAAAGGTGCGTTGGAATTAGCTGCTCAAGTTAGGGCGCTGGAGCAATTGGAACAAGATTGCAACGCAATATGGAAAGGCCAAGCGGCAGATGTGTTTATCAGAAAACTGCACACTTTGAGTTTGGAAATGCTCCGAACTCAAAAACAAATGACTGATTTAGCATCAACTATCAAGTATTGTGCCGATCGAGTCCAATCGGCAGATCGGCAAGCAGAGGAGAGAGCTGCTGCGCTGAAGTCAGGACAATAAATGTTGAGGCAACCGCTGGTCAATCCGGAACTCAGGCACGGTTTGGTTTTCTGCGCAAGCAATCCGCAAAGATCACTCTTGTGCACGGTTCGCTTGATCATCGTTTACCATATTAAATGTTAAAACCGAAAGGAGAACTTTTATGACGACAACGATTTTTGATGTAACACCGGAAGAAATCGAATCCTCAGCGGTAAAAGTTGAGAACAAAACAAAGGAATTCGTAAAGGCTTATGACAGCATTTATGCTGCTGTTTCTGACTTGCGTATTAATTACAAGGGCGAAGCAAGTGACACTTTCAATCACAGAATTGAAGGTTACAGAAATGATTTCTCTGCGGCTGAAAAAGCACTGAATAACTATGTGCAATTCCTTAGGGAATATGCCGCAAGAGTGAAGAGCGTTGAAAATGAGGTAAAGAATAAGGCGGGCGCGCTCAGCGTAGGCAACTGATTCGGAAAGGAGAAAAAACATGGCACAAGTTGTTGTAGATTCCAGAGTAATGCGAGATAAGGCAAGGACCATCGAAAACGCTGCCGTAACCATTCAAACTCTGTATGCAGAGATGCTTCAAGAGGTTACTGCCACCACGAACAGGATGCAGGGCGAGGCAATTGAAACAGCAAAGGAGCGTTTTGCAAGCATGCAGAATGTGTTTGACACTATTGTAAAGTACAGTTTACAAGGGACTACACAGGGTAACGGTCTGACGGGAGGTGTGCCGCCCGTCAGATTTTCCATGTGATGTTCAAGCTGTCACTTGTAGCGGCAACGGTGGTAATCATCAAATCCACCACACGCCGCTTGTCATCAAAGGATACATTGTCCCATGTGTCGAGGTAGCCGGAAATCTGGCTGACCTGTTCCGGGCTGATGGCTTCCACCGTCAACTCCGCTATCCTCGCCAGAAGTTCCTGCTTGCGTCCGTCCAGTTCCGCTATCTTCACATTCACATAGGAGAGCAGAACATTGTTTGCACCCGTCAGACTGTCCACCAGCTTTTCAATCTCGCTGTCCACATGGAGAAGTTCCACTTGCAGGGCGGCGATTTTCGGGTTTGCCTTTGCCGCTTTTTTTCTGCCCGTCAGCGTTTTGTAGCTTGCCAG